>Ga0070741_10012360_pt1 | contig 15453 bp, 13 predicted proteins | sample Coa_R1_4_FD_66440 | JGI IMG/M metagenome (GOLD analysis project Ga0070741, IMG submission 66440) | Surface soil microbial communities from Centralia Pennsylvania, which are recovering from an underground coalmine fire - Coalmine... | ecosystem: Environmental > Terrestrial > Soil > Unclassified ... | reverse complement strand
ACCCGAGGCCGACGTTCACGAGAAAGCCGAGACGCGCGTCGATCTCCTTCACGACCTCCGCGGCGATCTTCCGCTCGGTCGCCCCGAGGCCGAGCGCGCCGATGAACGCCCGCGCGTCGGCGATCGTCAGCGCCGCCAGGTCGGGAAGCGACCGGCCGCCGACCGTCACCGAGGAGGACTCGGGTCGCAGACGCCGGCCCTCGCACGTTGAGCAGCGCGCGTCGGAGAGGTAGCGCATGTACCAGCGGCGCATGCCCTCGCTCTTCGTCTGCCGGAAGCGACGGTAGAGCTCGTTCAGGATGCCCTCGAAGGCGCGCTCGAACTCGATCTTTCCGGTCGCGAACTTGAGCGTGAGCGCGATCTTCCGGCCGCGCGAGCCGTAGAGCAGCAGTTCGCGGTGGCGCTCGGCGAGCTTCTGCCACGGCCGGCCGAGGTCGATGCCGAACTCGGCAGCGAGCTTCGCGAGCAGGTTGCCCGTCCAGCTCTCCGAGCGCATCACGTTGCCCCACGGCTCGATCGCGCCCTCGCGCACGCTCTTCGTCGGATCGGGAACGACGAGCGCCGGGTCCATCTCGGGCTTCGTCCCGAGGCCGTTGCAGTCGGGGCACATTCCGAGCGGCGAGTTGAACGAGAAGCTCTGCGGCGAGAGCTCCGGGAACCCCTGGTCGCACGCGTGGCACCAGAGCGCCTCCGAGTAGAGACGCTCCTCGCCACCCACGATCTGACAGAGCATGCGACCCTGCCCGCGGCGGAGCGCCGTCTCGACCGAATCGGTGACGCGCGCCCGCGCCGTCGGCATCGCGAGCCGGTCGATCACGACGTCGATCGTGTGCTTGCGCTTCTTGTCGAGCGCCGGCAGCTCGTCGTCGCGATAGACCTGGCCGTCGACCCGGAAGCGCGCGTAGCCCTCGCTCACCGCGTCGCGCAGCACGTCGCGGTACTCGCCCTTCCGGTTGTCGACGAGGCGCGCGAGCAGCAGGAAGCGCGTCCCCGCCGGAAGCGCGACCAGGCGATCGACGATCTCCTCGGCGGACAGCCGCTCGACGGCGCGGGCGCAGCGGTGGCAGTGCTGGCGGCCGATCCGCGCGTACAGCACGCGGAGGTAGTCGTGGACCTCGGTGATCGTACCGACGGTCGAGCGCGGGTTGTTGCTCGCCGCCTTCTGCTCGATCGAGATCGTCGGCGAGAGCCCGCGGATGTGATCGTAGCGCGGCTTCTCCATCTGCCCGAGGAACTGCCGCGCGTAGCTCGAGAGCGACTCGACGTACCGGCGCTGCCCCTCGGCGTAGATCGTGTCGAACGCGAGCGACGACTTCCCGGAGCCGGACGGGCCCGTGAAGACGATCAGCCGGTTCTTGGGCAGCCGGACGTCGACGTGCCGGAGGTTGTGCTCGGCGGCGCCGCGGACCTCGATGAATTCCTGCGGGGGCATGGCGGAGCGGCGAGTGTGCTGTGTTCGCCTCATCATGGCAACGGCGTCCGCCGAGCGTGGAACGGCGGGTTGCGGAGTCGAAGACCGGTTCGGTATGCGCGGTGCCGTGAGCACCCCGCGCACGAGGATCGCTGCCGTGCTCTTCACCGACCTCGTTGGATCGACGGCCCTCCGTGCGCGTCTCGGCGAAGAGCGTGCGGACGCACTCGGTCGCCGGCACGATGCGCTGCTGGCCGATGCCGTCGCGCGGCACGGCGGCACGGTCGTGAAGGGCCTCGGCGACGGGATCATGGCGACGTTCACCGGCGCGGGGGAGGCCGTCGGAGCAGCGATCGCGATCCAGCAGGTCGCGCATACCCACGGCCGCCGTCGGCCCGACGAGGCGCTCGCGATTCGCATCGGCGTCAGTGTCGGGGACGTCACCTGGGACGGCACGGACTGCCACGGGACACCGGTGATCGAGGCGGCCCGGCTCTGCGAGGCCGCGGAGGGCGGGCAGATCCTCGTGGCCGATCTCGTTCGCGCGATTGCCGGCGGCCGCCTGGATTGTCCGTTCACGGCCGTTGGCAAGCTCGCGTTGAAGGGCCTGCCCGAGCGCGTCGCCGTGTCGGCGGTCGCCTGGACGCCGCGGGACGCCGCCATCCCGTTCCCGCCCCTGCTCGGTCGCGCCGAACTGCCGTTCGTGGGCCGGACGTCGGAGCTCGATGTGCTCGTCGCCGCTTCTCGCGGTGCGCGCGAGGGGCGCCGCCGGCTGGTTCTCATTGCGGGCGAGCCGGGGATCGGGAAAACGCGCCTCGCCGCGGAGCTCGCCCGGCGTGTGCATGCAGACGGCGGAGTCGTCCTCTACGGCCGCTGTGACGACGAGGTGGGCGTCCCATTCCAGCCGTTCGTCGAAACGCTCCGTCATTTCGTACGGCACGTTTCGGACGACGATCTGCGATCGGCGCTCGACGCGCACGCGGGGGAGCTCGCGCGGCTCGTCCCCGAGCTTCCCGAGCGCGTTCGCGATCTTCGGCTTCCGGTCGGCGCCGATGCGGAAACCGAGCGCTATCGACTCTTCGAAGCGGTGTCGGGCTGGCTCGCGAGCGCGTCGTGGGACGAGCCGGTCCTGCTCGTCCTCGACGATCTCCACTGGGCCGCCAAGCCGACCGTTCTTCTTCTCCGGCACATCGTGCGTGCGCCCGAGGCGGCGCGGCTGCTCATCGTCGCGACGTATCGGGATACGGAGCTCGGCCCCGGCCATCCGCTGGTCGACGTCCTCGCGGACCTCGTCACCGACGGCGGCGTCGATCGGATCACGTTGGCCGGGCTCGACGCCGTGAGCGTGACGACTCTCGTCGGCGAGACCGCCGGGCACGCCATCGAGGAAGGCGACGCCGCGGGCCGTACGATACACGCCGAATCCGAGGGCAATCCGTTCTTCGTCGGCGAGCTTTTGCGACACGTCCGCGAATCGGGCTCCGTGGCATTCCGCGGGGCCGCGTCGGCGAGCCCTCGTCCGGTTTCGCCGCTCGGAGTTCCTCCCGCGCTGCAGCAGGTGATCGCACGCCGTTTGAACCGACTCTCTCCCGACGTCACCGACGCGCTCGGCACCGCCGCGGTCATCGGGCGCGACTTCCGTCTACCCGTCCTCGAGCGTTTAATCGCCTGGGAGGAGCAGCGGCTGCTGCGCGCGCTCGCCGAGGCGACCGCGGCGCGCCTGATCGAAGAGACCGGGCTCGAGTCGTACCGCTTCTCCCATGCCATCGTTCGCTCGACGCTCTACGATCGGCTCGGCCAGACGCATCGGCTGCGGCTCCATAGACGGACCGCGGAGGCGATCGAGGCCGTTCATGCCGGCGCGATCGACACGGTGCTCGGCGAGCTCGCCTTTCACTTCGGTGCGGCGGCCGCCGGCGGCGACGTCACGAAGGCGCTTCACTACACGATGCGCGCCGCCGAGCACGCTTCCACGATGCTGGCGCACGACGAAGCGGCGGCGTACTACGAGAAGGCGCTCACGTGGGCTGGCGATCAGCGCCTCCGCTGCGAGCTACTGATCCGCCGCGGTGAAGCGCAGCGCGACGCGGGCAACGGAGCCTTCCACCGGACCCTGCTCGACGCGGCCGCGGCGGCGCAGCAGTGCGGCGACGTGAACCGCCTCGCGCGCGCGGCGCTCTCGAACACGCGCGGGTATCCGACCGCGCTCACGACCGTCGATCGCGAGCGGGTCGCCGTGCTCGAGACCGCGATCGGCGCGATCTCCATTGCCGAGGGCGGCGTCCGGGCTCGGCTGCTGTCGACGCTCGCCGTCGAGCTGACGTATTCCCCCGATCGCCGTCGACGGCGCGCGCTGTGTGATGAAGCGCTGGCGATCGCGCGCCGCCTCGAGGATCCCGCCACGCTCGCACACGTCCTCCGGAGCCGCTTCACCGGGCTGCTCGCACCGGACACCGTGACGGAGCAGCTGGCAGAATCCGCGGAGCACGTCGAGCTCGCAGCCCGGCTCGACGATCCCCGCGAGGGGATGTGGGCGTCCGTCAACCGCTTCACGGTCGCCCTCGCCGTCGGGGACATCGACGAGGCGGACCGGCATCTCGCGATGCTCGCCGAGATCGTGGAGCGTGTCGCCCTCCCGGCGATCGGCGGAGGAATGTGGAGTTTTCGACGTCGGCAATCGATCCGCGCGCTCCTTGCGGCCCGGACCACGGACGCCGAGCGCTTCGCGGCGGAGGCGTTCGCGATCGGGCGACGGAGTCAGCAACCCGACGCGGCCTTCATGTATTCCGCGCACATGGGCGCGATTCGCCTGGTCCAGGGCCGCGTCGCGGAGATCGAACCGTTCCTCGCGCGCGCGCTCGCCGCGAATCCCGACAACGCCCTCACGCGCGCCTTCGTCGCCGACTTGTTTCGTGAGCTCGGGCGCGACGCCGACGCGCGGGCGCTCCTGGAACGTGAGGCGGCAAACGATTTCGCCGACGTCCCGTTCGCCGTCGGCTGGCTCGGGGCGATGATGGCGTACGCGCGGGTCGCCGCCGAACTCGGACTCCTCGAGATCGCTGCCAGCCTCTATCCGCGGCTGGCACCGTGGCACGATCAGGCCGAGGTCACCGGCAGCACTTTCAGCGGTGCCGCCGCGCTCTCGCTGGGCCTCCTCGCGGCGGCGCTCGGCCGCGACACGGACGCGGACGGGCATTTCGCGGAAGCGCACGCGATCCATGCGCGCATGCGAGCCCCGTACTGGCTCGCCCTGACGCAAGTCGACTGGGCCCGCGCCCTGCGCGATCGAGACCCGGAACGGGCCCGCAACCTCGCCGCGGAAGCGCTCGCCATCGCCCGCGCGCATGGACTCGGCGGCGTGGAGAGGCGGGCGAGCGCGGTCCTCAGCGCGCCCTGATTCCTACGGCAAGAGAAAGTGGCCGTGCGCCGCGGCGACGAGCCGGTCGGCGTCCTGCCACGCCTCGACGCGGACGTTCGCGACGCGCCGCCCGCGCTTCGTGATCGTGGCACGGGCGAAGGCGTCGCGCGGGCCGGCGGAACGCAGGTAGTCGATCGTCAGGTCGATCGGCTTTGGGAGCCGCTCGCCCTCGCCCTGACGGACGAGCTCCAGGATCGCCGCGAACTCGAGGAACGCGCCGATCACGCCACCGTGGATCGCCGGCAGGCTCGCGTTGCCGACGATCCGGCGGTCGAACCCGAGGCGGATCACGATCCCGCGCTCGCCGACCTCCTCGACGTCGATGCCGAGGAAGCGCGCGTAGGGAATCCGGGCGAGGAGCGCGCGATAATCGCCGACGTCGCCGCGCTCGCGGAGGCGCTCGAAGAAGCCCAGCGGTCAGCCCTCGCGCATGTAGACGGCCGGGAGGGTCCAGTTCGCACCGAGCATGAAGGTCGCGACCATGGTCGCGATCGGGTCGTCGGGCGTGTCGTGATAGGCGAGGCCGCGGACGAAGGCGATGCTTCGCGTCACCTTGTAGCAGTGGCAGTAGCCGGTGATGTCGCGCGCCGGCGTCGCCGGCTTCATGTAGTCGATGCGGAGGTCGAGGGTCGCGATCGAGCGCGGATCGTCGAGCGCCACGATCACCGCGGTTCCCGCGGTGTTGTCGAGGAGCGTCGTGATGACGCCGCCGTGCACGACCCCCGTCTCCGGGTTCCCGACGATCTCGGTCGAGTACGGCACCTTGAGCCACGCCTCGTCGGGACGGACGTCGACCACGACGAGGCCGATCGCGCGCGCGTGCGGGATGTGGGCGATCAGCAGCTGGTGGTCGTGCGCCACCATTTGCAGCACGGGTCGCGTCGGCACGGGCGCAGTGTAGGCGGATCGCGACGCGAGTCCAGCCCGCCGTGAGACTCAGGCGCTCGGGCCCGCCAGCAGGAGACGCGTCCGGTGTTCCATCCGGAGGATGCTCTCCTCCCGAATCGTCTCCGCGAGCTGCGCGCGATCGAACCACGCGAGCGCGACCGATTCGTCGGTCGGCCGAAGCGCTTCGGCGCCCGCGAGCAGCAAATAGCGCACGTCGAAGTGGAAATGCGCCGGCTCGGCGGCGCGCGCCGGAATCCGGTGGACGTCGACGTCGAGGGGCAGCGGTGGCTCGGCGTGTTCGAACGGCGTCAGGTCGACGAGTCCCGATTCCTCGCGCGCCTCGCGAAGCGCGACGCGGTACGGGTCGGGGTCGCCGTCGGCGTGGCCGCCGAGCTGGAGCCATCGGCCGAGCTTCCGGTGGTGCGTCAGCAGGACGCGGCCGCGCTCCGGCGACAGGATCCATGCCGAGCCGGTCACGTGACCCGTGCGACACGACCGCTCGAAGCAGTCCGCGTGCGCCTCCACGAATTGGCGGAAGCGGGTCACGCGGTCGGCGTCCTCGGGATGACGCGCGACGTACGCGGCGAGGACGTCGAGGAGCGGCTTCCGATGCATCGGGCAGGCGAGACTCGCACGCGCGCGCGCGTCCCGCCAGCCGTCGGAACTCGCGCGCAAAGTTCGCGGCGTCGGTCGCGTGGGCGCAGGCCGGTGCGGGCGGCACCGGCGGCACAGGAACGGGATCTGGCACAACCGGATCGGGCTCGATGGGCACGGGCTCGTCGGGGTCTTGCTCCGGCTATGGAACGAGATCGGAATCGGAGCGCGGGCTCTCCGGGTAGCGGCGGCGGGATGGCTCCCGGCAGCGGCAGCATGGGCGGCGGCTCGCGGTGACGCCCGGGAACAAACGCGGCGCCGCGGGCATAGCAATCGTAAACTCCGCGGTGCGCAAAGGCGCCGGGCGGGCGTGCCGGTGCATTCTCGCGCCGTAGCAAGTCCGAACACCCCGACGCGATTCACGTCGACAGCAGTAAGGACCGGCCGCGTGCGGCGCAGGCTGCGGCGATGGCACGCGCGTTGCGATTTCGTTCATCAAGGGCGGCGTAGCTCGCGCCGCCACCGGAACGAAGGGAGGAACATCATGAAGACGCTGGCTGCTCTATTGCTGGTCGGCCTCGCCGTGGGCCCGGCATCGCGGGCGATCGCGGCGGAGGATCACTGCTTCTACCGCGGGACCATGTTCTCCAGCGGCGCGAACACGTGCCAGTCGGGCACGCAGTACAAGTGCGACGACGGCGAGTGGAAGTCGCTCGGCGTCGCGTGCACGGGCAAGACGGTGATGACGCCGTCGCGGACGTGCGAGTTCGGGGGCACATCGTTCTCGACGGGGTCGGCGAGCTGCCAGGAAGGCTCGCAGTACCGCTGCGAGGACGGGACGTGGCGAAAGCTCGGGATCACGTGCCCGGTGGCCGACTCGCCGATCCGAATCGTGCCGTCGGGAAAGACGTGCATGTTCGACGGCGCGACGGTCGCGCACAACTCGACGATCTGTCGGTCCGGCTCGACGTTCCTCTGCAACGACGGCGAGTGGACGAACCTCGGCACGCAGTGCCGCTAACCTGAACGGGTCCTGGTCACCGGGTCGGTGCGGCGTCCGCGCTGACCCCGGTGGCCGCGGCATCCCGCGGCGCGACGCGCGCCGCAGCCGGCTGCACCGCCGACGTCGTGCACGGGCACGCGTCGGCGTCGCAGCGCTTCACCATCTCGGGGGCGAGGTGCGCGTCGCCGTAGCCGCCGCGCTGGCAGAGGCCCGCGGCGCGCCGGTAGACGTTCTCGATCCGCACCGCGTCGAGCTCGTACGCGCCCGGGTTGAGGCCGTGGCAATCCTGGAGCGCGTGGACCAGCTCGTGGAGCAGCGACGCCGTCGGGTCGCGGAGGACGGGCTTCGATGGATCGCCGTCGCAGCCGCGCTCGATCTCGGAGCGTAGCGCGGGATTCCAGACGATCGTCCGCGCGCGCGAGCCCTGGGGCGCGTCGGCCGGTCGCTCGAGGACGTTGCGGTCGGCTACGACGCTCGTGTGGACGGCGTACCGTCCGGGGCACGCCGCGAGGCCGCGGAGGATGGCCCGGACGTCCGCCGACTCGCCACACGGATCGATGCTGTCCCGCATCCGGGCGAGGGCCGACGCCAGCGATTCGCGCGACGCGTCGTTCAGCGCGCGCACGTCCAGGACGCTCGTCATCAGGGCATCGTCGGCACGCCGGGTACCGGAGGTATCGCCGTCCACGACGCTCGCCGCCAGGAAGAACGCGACGGCGGCGGCGGAACGCAAACCCACGGTGACGGGCGCTTTGCCCGAAGGACGGTGGGGCCGTCAAGCGCGCGGTGAAACGCCGGCTCCAGAATGGTTGCGATGGCGCGGAGATCCGACGACAACGGCCCCATGGCGGGGACCATCCATTCGAGCCGGGTGAACGAGCACGTCGGCCTCCTCGAGATCGACCATCCACCGCGGAACACCCTCGGGCAGGCGATGCGCGCAAAGCTCCGGGAGCTGCTGGACGCCCTCGACGCCGACCTCGCCGTCCGGGCCGTCGTGCTGACCGGTCGCGGCGAGGCGTTCTGTAGCGGCGACGACCTCCGCGAGGAAGCCGCCCGCACGGGTCCACGGGACGCGACGTTCCTCGATTTCGGGCGCCTCGTCGAGCAGGTCGAGGCGTGTCGCGTCCCCGTCATCGCGGCGGTGAACGGGTGGTGCGTCGGCGGCGGCCTCGAGCTCGCCCTCGGGTGCGACGTGCGGCTCGCGTCGAGCGCCGCGCGCTTCGTCTGCGCGGGGGTGAACGTCGGCCTCGCGGCGTCCGCGTATCGCCTGCCCCGGACGATCGGCGTCGCCCGCGCGAAGCACATGCTCCTCACGGGACTCCCCCACGACGCCGCGGCGGCCGAGCGGTTCGGGCTCGTGACGGGCGTGTACGAGCCGGGCGAGCTCCTTCCCGCCGCGCTCGCGTTCGCGGAGCGGGTCGCGTCGCGGGCGCCGCTCGCCGTCGAGGCGACGAAGCGGATCGCGAGCCGCGCGCTCGACCTCGCGGCCGCCGAGGGACGCGAGCTCCAGGCGCGGGAGATCCACACGCTCCGGCAGAGCGCGGATCACCGGGCCGCCGTGAACGCGTTCCTCGACAAGCGCGCGCCCGCGTTCACCCGGAGCTGACGTCGTCCCCGCTTGCAATTGGTTGGACCATTGGATAAGCGTGCCGCGTGCGCGTCGTGCCGTTTCACGCCCCAGCCCGCCGCCGGCTCCACGAGGACGTCGCCGACCAGCTCCGAGACGCCATCCTCGACGGACGCTTCGCCGCCGGCACGAAGCTTCCGCCCGAGCGCGAGCTCGCGCTCGAGTTCCGCGTGAACCGGACGTCCGTCCGGGAGGCCATCAAGGTCCTCGAAGGCCTCGGCCTCGTGACCGTCCGCCAGGGCGACGGCGCGACCGTGCGGCCGCTGGTCGACGCGTCGCTCGAGGTCCTCGGGCCGATGATCTTCCACGGCGGCCGGATCGACTTCGAGCTGGTGGCGGAGATGGCGGAGGTCATGCGGCCCCTCCTCCTCGAGATGGGCCGGCTCGCGATCGCGCGCTGCCGGCCGGCCGATCTGACGGCGATCCGACGCTTCCGCGACGTCGCCGCCGACACGACGCGCGATCGGGAAGACCGCTACGCCGCGATCCACGCGCTCTTCGTCCTCCTCGCCGACATGACCCGGAACCGCGTGTGGCAGATGCTCGCCCGGCGTCTCCACGCGCTCTTCCGCCAGGAGCCGGTGCGTGCGGCGCGCGAGCGGCTCCGGCGCGATCCCGGCCGGTTCGTTCCGACGATCGACGCCTGCCTCGCCGCCCTCGCGGCGGGACGCACCGCCGAGGCCGTCACCCGGCTCCAGCAGCTCATCCAGGTCCTCGGCGACTTCAGCGACGTCACCGACCAGCCGGCGAAGCCACGCCGGAAAGGAGCTTCCCGATGAAGCCGTTCACGTTGACGACCCCGACGCAGGAGCCCGGCCGCGCGACCGCAATGGAGGTCGTCTACCAGTGGAACTACGACCCCGAGGTGGAGGAGCTCCGGAGCCTCTACGTGAAGGCCGCCGAGGCGCAATGGATCGCGACGCGCGACGTCGAGTGGGAGCGGCCGATCGACCTCGTGAAGTTCTCGACGACGCCGCTCGGGGCCGGTATCCCGATCGAGAAGACGTCCTTCTGGCGTGCGCTCCCCGAGGAGACGGTCGTCGAGCTGACGCGTCGGACGGCGGCCTTCCGCCTGTCGCAGTTCCTCCATGGCGAGCAGGGCGCGCTCATGGTCGCCGCGCAGCTCGTGAACGCCGTCCCCCACACCGACGCCAAGTTCTACGCCGCGACGCAGACCATGGACGAGGCGCGGCACGTCGAGGTGTTCGCCCGCTACATCGAGAAGCTCGACGAGATCCGGCCGATCGCGCCGTCGCTCAAGGGCATTCTCGACCAGACGCTCGAGACCGGCGACTGGATGAAGAAGCTCGTCGGGATGCAGATCGTCGTCGAGGGGCTCGCGCTCTACGCCTTCCGCGAGATGCGGAACCTCACCCAGGAGCCGCTGCTGAAGGAGATCCTCACCTACGTCGCGCGGGACGAGTCCCGGCATCACGCCTACGGCGTCCAGTACATCGAGCGCTGCGTCCCGTGCCTCGGCGACCGCGAGCGCGCGGAGCTGGAGGACTTCGCGCTCGAGTGCGCCCGCTCCCTGATCGACCGGAACGCGCAAGGCTTCTTCACCACCCTCCTCGGCATCTGGCAGGAGGTCGGCGTCGACCCGGTGGCGATGATCACGTGTCTCCAGAACGAGCGCGAAGAGATCACGCGCGATCTCCCGCGGGGCCGGCGCGTCGGCCCCGTGCAAGGCTTCGTCCTGCCGACGCTCAAGCGCTGCGGCCTCCTCTCCGAGCGGGTCGCCGCGCACTACCACGGATTCCTCCGCGACAACTTCGGGGCACGCATGGCCGGCGAGAACGTCGACGAGTTCCTGCAGTACCTGCCCGAGCTTCCCGCCGACACCGCCCGCTGGGTCCTCGGCGAGCTCCAGTAGTCGCGATGGAAGCGCTCGCGTGGGGGTACGGGCTCGCAGAGGCCCCGCGCGTCGACGCCGCCGGCCACCTCTGGTTCAGCGACGCCGTGGGTGGCGGCGTCTACCGCCGGGCGCCCGACGGTACGATCGAGACCGTCATTCCGAAGCGCCGCGGCGTCGGCGGCCTCGTCCTCCACGCCGATGGCGGGGTGGTCGTCTCGGGAAAGGACGTCATCCACGTGCGCGGCGGGGAGACCCGCGTCCTCCTCCACGTCGACGGGGCGCTCGGCTTCAACGACCTCACGACCGATCGCCACGGTCGCGTGTACGTCGGCTCGCTCCGCTCGAGCGCGTTCGAGAGCGGCGCACGCGTGCCCGGCGAGCTCTGGCGGATCGGCGTCGGCGGCACGGCGACCGAAGTTTACGGCGACGTCGCGTTCTGCAACGGCGTCGGGTTCTCGCCGGACGGCCGCACGATCTACCACTCGAATTACTCCGAAGGTCACGTGCTCGCGCACGAGCTCGACGACGCCGGTCGCGCGACGAACCGGCGAGTGTTCGCCGCCCTGCCCCGCGGCAATCCCGACGGCCTCGCCGTCGACGAGAGCGGCTCCGTCTGGGTGGCGATGGGCTCCGGCGCCGGGCTCGCCCGCTACACGCCGGCGGGCGCTCTCGACGGCATCGTCCCCGTACCGGCCGGGTTCGTGACGAGCCTCTGCTTCGGCGGCGCCGACCGACGCGACGTCTACGTGACGACGGCCGACAATACGGACGATCCGACGCGGCGGGGGACCGTCTTCCGCTCACGCGTGGACGTGCCCGGACTGATCGCCCCGCTCGCCCGCATCTGATCGCGTCACCCGGACGATCACGTCCGGGGGCGCGTCACCACGACCACGCGGAGCAGACGGAAATCGCCGGGAGCGGCGGGGGCGACCCCCACGAGCATCACGGCCCGCCCGGCCCTGAGGTCGGCTCGCGTCATCGTGTCGCGGTCGCACTTCACGAGGAACGCGTCGGCCGCCGTCTCTCCGTGCAGCGCTCCGCGCGCCCAGAGCGACGCGAGAAAGCGCTTCACGGCGAGCGTGAGCCGCATCCACAGCCGCCGGGAGTTCGGCTCGAAGACGGCCCACTGCAGCCCGCGGGTGACGCTTCGCTCGATGAACAGTAGAAGCCGGCGGACCGGAACGTACTTCCATTGATCGTCGGCCGCGATCGTGACCGCCCCGTCGAGCGCGATGGTCGGCCCCACGGTCGACCGGATCACGTTGACGCCGGCGAGGTGAAGCGAGCGCGTCGCGTCGCCGTCGACGATCGCCGAGACGCCGAACGCGCCCGCGATCTCCGGGCTGAGCAGCGTCGCCCACGGGCCGACGCGGACGTCGTTCTGCGCGATCAGCCCGGCGACCGAGCCCGCCGGCGGGACGTACCGCGGCGTGTTGCCGGCAAGCGGGTCCGCGACGGTCAGATGCGGGAAATAAACCGCGCCGTTCGACCGTCCGGTCGCGCGCAGCGCGGCGGCGAGGTCCTTCGCCGCCGCCATGTCGATCGGCGGTCCGTCGGCGAGGAGGAACGCGCGGCGCCCCTCGCAGTACTCGAGCGCAGCCGTCAACGTGTCGCGCCCGGTGTAGCCGGGCAGACAGAGGAGACCGAGCGACTCCACCGCGTCGAAGGCATGGAGCACGTCTGGAACGCGACGCTCGTCCGTCACGCGGACGACCCGCGCGTCCGTGCCCCCGTTCAGGAAGAACTGATGGATCGCGTATTTGAGATCCGCGGTCTGGTGGAGGCCGCCATGCGTCCGTTCGAAGTCGGAGAAGCTGCCGACATGTACCACCTCGTCGAGCGGGCCCGCGACGGCTTCCCCCACGAATCCGGTGGTCGACGTGCCGACACCCTCGATCGGGTGCGAACCCGTGGGGACCTCCTCGACGTAGACATCGGGCGCGAGATACTCCGGCACCGTCGTCGATCAGCGCACGGTCCGCAGCCGGTCCACGATCTGCGTCGTCGCGGAGTTCATGGCCGCGCGATTCGCTTGACCGAGCGCGCTCGCCGCGAAGGCGTTGCTCGCCTTGCCGATTCCGAAGACGGAGAACCCGCTCGCCGCCGTCTCGCTCGTGAAGCTCCCGTTCGCGACCACCGAGCCGACGAGGCGCCCGTCGTTCGGATTCACGACCTTCAAGTCCATCGCGACCGACCCGGTGCGGCGCGCCACGGTCTTCTCGGCCGTCGGATTGGCGATCGCGACGCCGGCACCCGTGATCGCGGCCGGCCGGTTGCCGGCGATGGCGCCGGCGACGCCGAGCGCCGCGCCAACGGCGCCGAGCGACCCGCCGACCGACGATCCGCTCGCCTCGGCGACCTCGTTGAACTCCGTCACCGACCCCCGGATGACGAACGGACCGACCTCGCCCCGCTTCACGAGCTCGCGCGGCCGGTTCTTGTGCTGCAGGTAGAAGTCGTAGTCGATGATGCTGACGTTCCCGGCGTTGCTGAGCGCCGTGACCAGCTGGGCCGCGATCGCCGATCCCATCTCGCCGCTCGCGGCCTGGGGCGGCGGATTGTACGGCCGCGCCTGCGGCCCTTCGGGCAGGAGTCCCCACCCCCACGGCCCCCACCCGTACCGCCGCCCGGGGACGGGCGGCGCCGAGCCTCCGCCGCCTCCGCCGGCGTCGAACGTCAACGGCTCGACCGTGACGACGTACCTCGGCAACGACGGATCGTACGGGATCCGGACGACCTCGACCTGCGTCGATTCCGGCGCGGTCTGCGTCGCCTTCACGGACTGCTTGTTCACCTCTGCCGTGCACGCCGTGAAGAGCACGCACAGCGCGAGCATCCCGAATCGACCCATCGTCGTCGCCCTCCCCGGCGCCGGCTGTTAACACGGACCCGCACGAGCGTCCAGGCGCGCGCTGCGAAAGACGTCACTGGAGAGACGTCTAGAGAGCGGGCCCACGCGCCGCGTCCATCCTTGACACGGTCTTTGGCGTCGCGGCACCCTCCGCCCGAACGTGCCGTGTCCAATCGACCACCCGTCCGTGCGCCCCGAACCGCCGGTCCTCACGCGCCGCGCGTTCCTCGGCTCGGCGCTCGGAAGCGCGGCGGCGATCGCGTTCGGCGGCCGGGCGTGGAGGGGTGCGCTCAGCGTCTCACCCCGTCCGGATCCCGGGACGCCCCGCCGCGTGGTGATCGTCGGTGCGGGACTCGCGGGACTCACCGCCGCGCTCGATCTCCACGACGCCGGCTGGGATGTCGTCGTCCTCGAAGCGCGCGATCGGGTCGGCGGACGCGTGCACACGCTCAGCGAACCGTTCTCGAAGGGCCTTCACGCGGAAGCCGGTGGCGAGTCGATCGACGACAACCACGACCAGCTCCGCGGTCTCATCGCCGGGTTCGGGCTCGCGACCGAGCTGCGGCCGCCGAACAAGCTGCTCGCCGCGCGCGTGTACTATCGCGGGCAGCGCAGCGTCGTGCGCGCGTTCCTCCGACGTCGCGGCGGCGCCGTGCTCGCCGACTTCCTCCGGTTCGACGACGCGCTCGCGACGCTCTCCGCCGACGTCGACCCCGAGCACCCGGAGCGCGCCGCGATCGCCGAGGAGCTCGATCGCCGGACGCTCGACGACTTCATCCGGGAGCAGCGCCTCGTCCCGGAAGCGGAGTTCCTCGTCCGGCTCCAGAATCGCGCCAGCTACAACGCCGAGCCGCACGACCTGTCGCTCTTGTTCGTCGCGCAGCAGACGGTCGTCGTCGCCGACGTTCCGGATTCCGCCGTCGAGACGATGCGCATCTCGGGCGGGAACAGCCGCCTCCCCGAAGCGATGGCGCGCGCACTCGGACGACGCGTTCGCCTGAATTCGCCCGTCACGCGCATCGAGCACGACGCCGACGGCGTGCGCGTGTACGGGCGCGGCCGGCCGGTCGACGCGGCGTACGTCATCCTCGCGACGCCGATGCAGCCGCTCCGACGGGTCGTCTTCGCGCCCGCGCTCCCCGGGTCGGTCGGGGCCGCGATCAATGGGCTCGACCTCGGCTCGGCCGTCAAGGTGATCCACGAATATTCGAGCCGGTTCTGGGAGCCGGAAGGCGTCTCCGGCTTCACCGTCACGGATCTCCCATTCCACGTCGGCTGGGCTCCGACGGACTCCTACCCGTCCGTCGCCGGCCTCCTCACGCAGTTCGTCACCGGAAATTCCGCCCGCGCCGCCGCGCGGTTCGACGACGCACGCCGGATCGCCAAACTCCGGCGTCAGCTGGATCGTGTCTATCCCGAGGGCGAACCGTTTCTGACCCCGCGCGCCGCGACGCTCGCGTGGGCGAACGAGCCCTTCACCGGCGGCGGCTACGCGGTGTATGGCCCCGGGCAGATGATCCCGTTCTGGCCGGTCGTTCGCGACGGTCTCGATCGGATCAAGTTCGCCGGCGAACACACGGAGACGATCGCCGGGTACATGGAGAGCGCCGTCCGCAGCGGGCGGCGCGTCGCGCGCGCGCTCGGTGCTCCGCCGCAGTCGGTCGCCGCCGCGTCGGCATCCTGGAAGGGTCGAGACACATGACGCAAGCCGCCGCGGGCGGCGCACCCGACACCACGGAGATCGCGGTCCGGATCCTGCTCGCCTTCGTCGTCGGCATGCTCGTCGGCGTGGAGCGGCAA
>Ga0070741_10012359_pt1 | contig 15454 bp, 16 predicted proteins | sample Coa_R1_4_FD_66440 | JGI IMG/M metagenome (GOLD analysis project Ga0070741, IMG submission 66440) | Surface soil microbial communities from Centralia Pennsylvania, which are recovering from an underground coalmine fire - Coalmine... | ecosystem: Environmental > Terrestrial > Soil > Unclassified ... | reverse complement strand
CTGGTTCGCGTACGGGACGGAGATCGACGAGCCGACGCTCGAGGCCGAGATGGATCGCGTCGCCGCCCTCGGCGTCGAGCTCTTCGTCGTCGACGCGGGCTGGTACGAGGGCGCCGGCGCGTCGGGGCCGTTCGACTTCGACTCGGGCCTCGGCTCGTGGACGCCTGACGCCGCGAGGTTTCCGAACGGTCTTCGGCCGCTGCGCGATTACGCGCACACGCTCGGGATGCAGTTCGGCATCTGGGTGGAGCCGGAGCGCGTCAACCTGTCGCTCGTCGGCGCGCCGGGCATCGAGGAAGCGTGGCTGGCGACGTCGGGCGGCGAGTACGGATCGGATCACGCCGCGCAGCTTTGCCTCACCGTCCCCGCGGCGCGGCAGTACATCCTCGATCGCCTCACGACGCTCATCGACGCGGTGCAGCCCGACTATCTCAAATGGGACAACAACATGTGGGTGAACTGCGATCGCGACGGCCACGGGCACGGCGCGACCGACGGCAACTTCGCCCACGTGACGGCGCTCTATCAAATTCTCGCGACGCTGCGCGACCAGTATCCGAACCTGCTGATCGAGAACGTCTCGGGCGGCGGCAACCGCCTGGATCTCGGCATGCTGCGCTACACCGATGCGGCGTGGATGGACGACCGCACCGCGCCGTCGGTGCACGTGCGGCACAACATCGAAGGGCTCAGCGCGATCTTCCCGCCGGCCTACCTGCTGTCGTTCGTCACCGATCACGACACCGAGCCGCTGCACGACTCGCCCGATCTGTCGCTGTACTTCCGCAGCCGCATGGCCGGCGCGTTGGGCCTCTGTTTCCGCAGCGACGGGTTCAGCGACGACGACCTCGCGGGCATCACGCGCGAGATCGGAATCTACAAGTCGATGCGCGACACGCAGCGGGCCGCGGCGGCGGCACTGCTGACCGGTCAGGCGCTGAACACCGACGGCGGCCCGGCGTGGGACGTGTTGCAGGAGAGCGCGTCCGACAACGCGCAGTCGCTGGTCTGCGCGTATCAGTCCGACAGCGGCACCGACACCATGACCGTGACGCCCACCGGTCTCATCGCCGGCGCCACCTACCAGGTGGAATCGGTCGACACCGGACCGCTCGGCACCGCGACGGGCGCCGATCTGATGACCGGCGGCATACGCTTGGTGCAGTCGCCGAATAGCGCCGCCCACATTCTGCTGCTGCGCGTGCAGTAGAATCGGTTGGATGCGTCGGCTCGCGTTCGCGCTCTTCCTGATCTCCACCTTCGGCGGCACCCTGGCGTCGGCGCAGACGGTCATCGTGACCAATGCGCCCGCCGGCGGCACGGTGGAAGTCGTCTTCAACACGGACCGCGTCGGCAGCGCGACGACCGACGCGGACGGCGAAGCGACCGTCTCGTTTCCGCTGCCGGCGCAACTGACCGAAGCCGACGTCCGCGTCTCCACCGAACGCTGCGGCGACACGCGACGCGTGCTGCTCGTCGAGCGCGGCGTGCAGGGGCCGCCGGCGACCGGACCGTGCGACCGGCGCGACTTCCCCGACGTCTACGTTCTTCAGCGCCAGACCACCTTCGTCGTCGACTTCACCAACGCCGTGCCGAGCGTGCACCTGCGGCAGGGACCGGTGCCGCCGACGTGGCTGAGCGACAAGGGCGGCGTCACGACGACGCGGCAGCGCCTGGCTCCGGCGCCGAAGGGACTGATGGTGTCGGCAGGCATCGGCTTGTCCCAGGCGAGCGACTGGAACGCGCTCGCCTGCGGCACGAACACCACGGCGTGCACGAACACCAGCATCACACGGACGCTGTCGGGCGGCGCGTCCTTCTGGCTGACGCCGAACATCGGCGCCGAAGCGACGTACCTGCGCCCGCTCGATCTGACGGCGAGCGGCAACGGCACCGACTACACCTTCAGCAGCACGCGCAGCACCGAAGTGGCCCTGCTCGGCGGCGTCGTCGGCGGCGCCATCGGCGGCGTGCGGATCTACGGGCGCGGCGGCGCGTCGTTTCATCGCGCGACGCTGTCGACGTCGGAAACGATCACCGCCAACGGCACGCAGAACCTCGAGCTGAAGACGCAGGGCTGGTCGTGGTACGCGGGCGGCGGCGTCGAGGTCTGGCTGAAGTCGTTCGTGGCGTTCTACGCGGACGGCGCGGTCGTGCAACTGCGCGGCGGCGCGCTCGGCGGCGCGGACGGGGCGATGGACGATCAGCTGATCACACTGAGCGTCGGCGCCCGGCTGCACCTCTGGAAGTAGGCTTACTGGACGTTCGTGAGCTGGATGTCGAACACGAGCGCGGCGTTCGGCGGGATCTTCCCGTTGCGGTCCGCGCCGTAGGCCAGCGAGGCGGGAATCAGCAGCCGACGGAACCCGCCGACGTTCATCCCAACCAGCCCCTGATCCCAGCCCGGAATCACCTGTCCGGTCCCGAGCGCAAACGAGAATCCGCTTTCTGAATCGAACGGCAGCCCTTTGAAGTCGGGCTTCGTCGGATCGTAGAGCCAACCCGTGTAGGTGACCGTCAGCGTGTTGCCGGACTGAGCGACGGCGCCGTTGCCGAGCGTCAGATCGATCTTCGTGAACGCGGGCTGCTGCGCCGGCGTCGTCGGACTGTTGGCGCAGGCGGACATGAACGCGACGAGCACCAGCGAGACGGCGAGGCTGACGATCTGCTTCACGGTGATCTAAGGATACCTCAGCGCCTCCGACGGGTCGACGCGGACCGCCGCGAGCGCCGGCACGAGGCACGCGGCCATCGCCACGAGCGCCAGCGCCGCCGGCGCCGCAAGAAACGATAAAGGATCGAGCGGCGCGACGCCGTAGAGCAGCGCCGTCAGCAGCCGCGTGACCGCCGCCGCGAGTAGCAGGCCGATCGCGGTCCCCGTGACGGCGATTCGCGCGCCGGCGACCGTCACGTCGCGCGCAATCTGCGCGCGCGTCGCGCCGAGCGCGCGACGCACGCCGAACTCGCGCCGCCGCTCCCGGACCGAAAACATCAGGACGCCGAAGATGCCGACGCCGGCGAGCGCCGTCGCGATCGCGGCGAAGGTCCCGAGCAGCGCCGCACGGAAACGCGGACGCAGCACCGACGCCGCCGCGATGTCGTCGAGCGTGCGGACGTGCGTCGCCGGTTGATCCGGATCGATCGCGGCGATCGCCGCGCGAGCCGCGTCGACGACGCGCAGCGGGTCGCCGTCGGTCGAAAGGGCGACCGACATCGAATACCACGCGTTCTGGTCCAGCGGCACGTACACGGCGGGCGACTTCTCTACCTCGCCTGCTGCGATGGCGACCTGCGCGACGACGCCGACAATCCGCCGCGGCACCATCGGCGGCAGGCCGTTCGCCATGTTCGGCACCTTGACGACGACGGCGAGCGGATCGCGTCCGCGCACGAACCGCCGCACGAATTCTTCGTTGACGATGCACACCGGCGCGAAGTTCGCGGTGTCGTGTGCATCGAAGACGCGGCCGGCGCGAACAGGAATCCCGAGCACGTCGAAGTAGCCGTCGCTGACCATGAGGTAGTGCGCGTCCGACAGCGTCGACGGACTCGCCGGCGGATCGCCCGCGATCGCGATCGGCTGGCCGATGTCCCATCCGTCGAGCGGCAAGCGGTTGCCGAGGGCGACGCCGCGCACGCCTGGCAGCGCGCCGAGCGACGATTCGACGCGGCGATAGAACGTCCGGAGCGCGTCTTCGTCCGCATATCGATTGAACGGCAGCGTCAGCGACAGCGTCACGACGGGGCCGGCGTGGAAGCCGGGATCCTCGGTCCGCATCGCGATGAGCGTGCGCACCAGCAAGGCCGCCGCGGACAGCAGCAGCACGGCGCCGGCGACCTGCGCCATCGCGAGGGTGCGGCGCAACCCGCCGGTGCGCGCGACGGTCCGTCCGCCGGACGCGAGCGCGTCGACGAGCGACGTGCGCGCCGCGTGGCGGGCCGGCGAGATGCCGACGAGGACGCCGGCGATGGCCGACAGCGCGGCGGCGGCGATCGCCACGCGCGCGTCGAAGCGCAGCGCGATGCCGGCTGGCAGCAGGTCCGGCGGCACGAGCGACGGCGCGACGCGCAGCGCGCCCCAGGCGAGCGCAATCCCTGCCAGGCCGCCGGCCGTCGCCAGCATCAGGCTCTCGACGAGCAGCAGCCGCACAATCTGCGGCGCCGACGCGCCGACCGCCGCGCGGACCGCGAGCTCGCGCGCGCGCCCGACCCCGCGCGCGAGCAGCAGGTTCGCGACGTTGCCGCACGCCATCAGCAGCACGAAGACGACGACGCCGCCGAACACGAGCGCCGTCGATCGCAGTTCGCGGCCGACGAGGCCATCGCGCAGCGGCTCGATCGTCACGCTCCAGTTCTTGTTCGTGTCCGGCGCGATCTGCGCGATGCCTTCGGCGACGAGCCGCATGTCCGCGCGCGCGTCGTCGATCGATCGGCCCGGCGCCAGGCGGCCGACGACCTGCAGGTAGTGCGGCCGCCGCTGGTCCGGCGTCCGGCGGATGGGAAACGGCGACCACACGTCCGCCGGAAACAGCATCTGAAAGCTCGCAGGGACGATGCCGACGATCGTCGTCGGCGTGCCGTCGAGGGTGAGGCGGCTGCCGACGGCGTGAGGGTCGGCGCCGAGATGCGTCCGCCAGAACCGCTCGCCGACGATCACGACGTCCGGCTGCGGATGACCGTCATCGGCCACGAACGTCCGCCCGGCGATCGGACGGATGCCAAGGACGTCGAAGAAGGCGGTCGTCACGCTCTGCCCCGGGATCCGTTCGGGCGCGCGGCCGTCACGCGTGAGGACGCGCGGGAACCCGGCAATCGCGGCCATGGACGCGAACGTCTGGTTCTGCTCCGACCAGTCCGCGAAGTTGAGCGGCGACACGCGGTTGCGCGCCGACGAGGGCGGCCGCTCCCACAGCATCACCAGCCGGTCGGGGTCGGCGAACGGCAGCGGACGCGTCAGCGCGGCATCGACCAGCGCGAAAATCGCCGCCGTCGAGCCGATCCCGACGGCGATGACGATCACCGCGCTCGCCGTGAAGCCGCGCGCACGGACGAGCGACCGCGCCGCCGAGCGGCATTCCTGCCACAATGCAGTCATGGGACGTTAGACGGGACTTGCGCGGTCCGGTTAGCCGCCGCGTCGCGCGTATACTGACAGGACAGCCGTGATCGTTCATCAGTTCTATCTCAATTGCCTGGCGCATGCGTCGTACCTCGTCGGCGACGAGCAGACGAAGACCGCGGCCGTCGTCGACCCGCAGCGCGACATCGACCAGTACCTCGCGTTCGCGCAGTCGCACGGCCTGACGATCCGGCACGTGCTGCTGACGCACCTGCACGCCGACTTCATCGCCGGACATCTCGAGCTGCGCGATCGCACCGGCGCCGCGATTTACCTCGGCAAGGCGGCGACGACGGAATACGCCTTCACGCCGCTCGGCGACGGGGACCGCGTCGAGTTCGGGCGCGTGCGGCTGCAGGCGCTCGAGACGCCGGGCCACACGCCCGAGTCGATCTCGATCCTCGTCTTCGATCTCGACAAGAGCGATCGCGATCCGTATGCGGTCCTGACGGGCGACACGCTGTTTGTCGGCGACGTGGGACGGCCCGACCTGCGCGTCGCGCTCGGCTGGGCGGCGGCCGATCTGGGATCGATGCTCTACGACTCGCTGTGGAAGAAACTGCTGCCGCTGCCGGACAGCGCGCTCGTCTATCCCGCGCACGGCGCCGGATCGCTCTGCGGGAAAGCGCTCGGCAAGGAAACGTTCTCGACGATCGGCGAGCAGCGGCGCGTCAACTACGCGCTGCAGCCGATGTCCAAAGCCGAGTTCGTCGACATCGTCACCGCCGATCAACCGGATGCGCCGCCGTATTTCGTGTACGACGCCGTGCTGAACAGCCGCGAGCGGCCGACGCTCGACGAGACGCTTGCGCGCGAACTGCAGCCGATGGATCTCGACGCCGTGCTCGCGGCGCAGGCGGCCGGCGGGCAACTGCTCGACGCGCGCGACCCCGGCGACTTCGCCGCTGCGCACGTGAAAGGGTCGATCAACGTCGGCCTCGGCGGTCAGTACGCGACGTGGGCGGGCACGGTGCTCGGCCACGATCGGCCGATCGTGATCATCGCCGAGCCGGGACGCGAGCGCGAAGCGGCGACGCGCCTGGGGCGGATCGGTTTCGACAACATCGCGGGCTATCTGAACGACGGCATCCGGAGTCTCGAAGCGCGGCCGGACGTGATGTCGACGATCGAACGTCTCAGCCCGGCGGTCGCGGCCGAGCGCCACGACGCGGTGCTCGTGGACGTCCGCGCGCCGCGCGAGCGTGACGAAAAACACATCGCCGGGAGCGTTTCCGTGCCGTTGAGTCAGCTCGTGTCGCGTGCGAACGAACTGCCGCGCGATCGGCCGCTGATCGTCTACTGCGCCGGCGGCTACCGCTCGTCGATCGCCGCGAGCGTGCTCGAAAATCTCGGGTTCACGAACGTCAGCGAAGTCGCCGGCGGCATTGCCGCCTGGGAAACGGCTGTGCTACATTCCGCGGCGCCCGGGAGCACGCTTGTCCACCAGTGAAGTTCCGCTCGCACGGTTATGGCAGTTGCCGGACGGAACGAGCTGCATCCTCCTGAAAGATCCAGCCGCCGAGAACTGGCAGCTCCGCGTCGTCCGCGGCGCTGACATCCTCCGCTCCGAAATCTACGGCAGCGCGATCGTTGCCATGGACGAGGGCAAACGGTGGCGTACCGCGTTCGACACCTCACTCCACACCTCGCCAACGCGCACGTGATCGCGGACGCACGCCGCCGGCGACCCGCGTGTTCCAGGTCCAAGCGGCGGCGGCAGCGAGCGGGGCGAGAACGAGTGCCGCGTTACGTGCGCGCGGCAAACGGATTTTCGTCGGCGCTCGGACCGTAGATCGACGGCACCGGCACGTCGAGCAGCCGCAGGTACACCGACAACTGCCCGCGGTGATGATAGATGTGGTTCAGGACGATGTTGCGGACGACGGCGCCTTTCGGCATTTTCATGAGCGTCTGGCCGCCCATCTTCGCTTCCCACGCCTGTCCGAGCCCGTCGTCGCCGAGCGTGGTCAGCACCTCCTTCACCTGCGCAACGCTCTTGTCGTGCGCCGCGAGGATCTCGGCGGTCGTGGTCGGATCGCCGGGCCGATCGCCGCCGGCGCCGAAGTCGAACGAATCCTTCAGCGTCCACGCGGCGCAGGCCCCTTGAGCGGTCGCGATGTGCATGGCGAGATAGCCGAGAGACATCGATTTGGGATGCGGTTTCCAGGTGAGCTTGTCCTGCGGGACGCGCTCGAGCACCTTGCGCGTGGTCGCCGATTCCGCTTCGTACTCGTGCAGGATGCCTGCGATCTTCGACATGTGATCCTCCTCGGCCGTGAGCCGGACCCAAATCATACAACCGGTGTCCAAGCAGATATGAAGTACGTGCTTGCGGTGCTGGGCTGCGCGTTCGCGCTCTGCTCGTGCGGCGGCGCCAACGACGTCGCCTCCATGCTCACGGTCGACCTGCTCTCGACCGGCTGGCGCGACGCGGCGCCGGCGTCGGGACGCAACAAGATCGTCCCGTCGGCGTCGGTCCGCGTGACCAATGCCTCGGATCGGACGCTGCCGGCGGTTCAGGTGAACGCGGTGTTTCACCGCCGCGGCGAAGACGGCGCGTGGGGCAGCGCGTTTGTCGCCGCGACCGGATCGTCCGGGTTGACGGCGCACGCCGGCGCGACGCTGACGCTCAACTCCGAGCGCGGCTACACGAGCGACGCGGCGCAGGAGCAGATGCTGACGCACCAGCAGTTCGTCGACGCGACGGTGGACGTGTTCGCGAAGTACGGATCGCACCAGTGGACACGCGTCGGCGCGTATCCGATTGCGCGTCAGCTCTTGAAGTAATCGTCGGTCTTGGCGATCCAGTCGCTGCGAACCGGACAGAAGACATCGATGGCGACCGTGTCGTCGAGGATGTCGACGCCGTGCTCGGCCCACGACGGGATCTGCAGCACCTCGCCGGCGCGGACGACGACCTCGCCGTCGGCGAAGCGGAACCGGAGCGCGCCGCTGACGACCGTCGTCACCTGCTCGTTCTCGTGCGCGTGCGACGGCACGACGCCGCCCGCCTTCAGCTCGAACCGGCCGATGGTCACGCGATCGGCCGTGATGTAGCGGCGGCGCGTCGACGCGTTCAACTGCTCTTCCGGAATGTCCGACCAGCGATAGAGCTTCATGACGCGAGCAGTTTACACTCAGTAGCGATGCTGACCGTGCTGCTGCTCATCATCTCGAACACCTTCATGACCTTCGCGTGGTACGGCCACCTGAAACATCGGTCGATGCCGATGGTCGCTGCGATCGTCGTCAGTTGGCTGATTGCGTTCGGCGAGTATTGCTTCCAGGTGCCCGCGAACCGGATCGGCTACGGCTACTTCACCGCGTATCAGCTGAAGATCATCCAGGAGGCGATCACGCTGACGGTGTTCGCCGTCTTCGCCTATTTCTATCTCGGCGAGGCGGTGCGGTGGAACTACGCCGCCTCGTTCGTGTGCCTGTTCGCCGCGGTGCTGTTCGCGTTCTGGGGCCGGCTGTAACTTCTACCTTCTGAGTTTGGCGAGGCGTGCGCGCTTCACGTACCGGTGGCACTGATAGCACGCCATCGTCATCGACGCATACCGGACGGCGGCCGTGTCGAGGTCGTGGTCGCGGGCCGCGGCGGTCAGTTCCTGCAGGACCGCGACGAATGCGCCGCTGTACCGCACGTACTCGGGCGTGGTAAGCACCATCCAGCCGGGCTTCTCGGTCAGGCGCGCGAGCGCCTGGGTGTCGCGGTCGAGGCGATCGAAGTCGCTGGTCATGACCGCTTCGAGCACGTGCTGCGACAGTTCGAGCTTCTCGTGCATGACGACCCGAGTCGCGGCCGTCTGGCCCGAGATCGAGGCCGAGGCGGTGACGACCAGCGCCGTGCAGATCATCAGGAGGCAGAACATCCGCTTGTGCATGGACGGACCCGTGGTTGCTGCCGGATAGGCGGCATCCGGCGCCCAATCCGTGAAGGTGTGCAAAGCGCTTGCTGGATTTCCCGTGCGGCACGTCGGTTGCGACCGGCGGGTGCATGGACAGCACGCGCGAACCATTGCCGGTCGTCCCGCCTCTGCCCGAGCACGCGCCGACGTTCCTCTGCCCCGTCTGCCAGTGCACGCTGCACTACGAAGGGACGCGCGACGCGTCGGACCGGTACACGTGCCCGGAAGGGTGCGGCGCGTACGAGCGCGATCGCTCGACGCACCGCCTGAGAGCCATCGCGCCTTAGACGTAGTGGCCGATGGCCATGAGCACGACCGCGATCACCTGCAGCACGGTGACGAGCTGCGATCCGACGCGCATGCGCCGCCGCAGCGCCGCCGCAGCGCCGCCGCCTGCCACACGAGATTGCGCGCGTCGGCACCCTCCGGGAGCGTCGCGAGCTGACCGGCAATCGCCGAGACGCGCTTCGCGCTGCGGCCGATGACGCCGCCGCCGATTGCGCCGGCGAGCACACCCGCCGTCCCGCCGAAGCCGAACGCGAGCCCCGCGTGCGTCGCGGCCACCGCCGGATCGAATCCGCCGGTGAAGCGCCAGAACAGCAGCAGACCGCTGACGATCGTCAGCAGCGCCACGCCGAACATGTACGCGACGATGCCGCGGCGGTTGATCCGCATCATCACCTGCCCGCCTGACGCGCCGGCGGCGTCGATCGCCGGCATCAGCATGAACGTCGAGAAGATGTGCGAGCCGATCCAGACGGCAGCCGCCGTCACGTGCGCCGCGCGGACGACGAGAAACAGCGTCGAGTTCATCGCGCACCGCCTTCGCTCGCGATCTGCGCGTCGGGGACGTGATTGCTGATCGGCGTCAGCGTCCGCAGATACGCGTAGATCGACTTCAGGTCGTCGTCGCTCGCGTTGCGGATCGCGGGCCACGGCATCGGCGGCAGAATTTCGCGAGACGTGCCCATGTGCCGGCCGCGGCGAATCGCCGTGACGAACATCTCTTCCGTCCAGATCCCGAGGCCGGTGTTGCGATCCGGCGTCAGGTTCGCCGCGTAGCTGACGCCCCACGGTCCGGAGAACGCCGTGTTGGTCGCCGCGCCGCTCCACAGCCACGCACCCCGCGGCGCGGCCGCCGGCAGCGGTCCCATCGGCTCGGGATGGCCCGAGAGAAATCGCGTCATGTCGGGCTCGGGACCGTTCGGGCCGAGCTTCATCGGCGTGTGGCAGTCGCCGCATCCGACGACGCTGACGAGATACTTCCCGCGCGCCGCGTCGACGCGGCTGCGCGTCGAAGACATGGCGGCCGCCGCCGCGGCGGCAATCGTGATGAGCGTGATGATGGCGAACTTCTTCATATCCCCTCCTCGAAATGTCTCTATCCGCTGACAACTGTAGACATTCGACGAAAGGACTGTTGCTAAGTGTTCGCTAGACGAATCGGAAACAACCCTAAAAGTTTCCTAAAATGATGTCCCATGACTGACGCCCGCGTGCAGCGCTGCCTGCAACCCGGCGTGTCGATCCTCGTCGGCACGGTCGATCCGGGCGGCGTGCCCTCCTGCTGCCGCGCGATCGCCATCGCGTCGGACGACGGCCTGGAGACGCTGACGGTGTACGTGCCGGTCGCCACCAGCCAGGAGGCGATCCGCAACATCGCGCTGACGAAACGCCTCGCCGTCGCCGCCTCGCACCCGGTGGATCACTGCTCGACGCAGATGAAGGGAACGACGATCGACACGCGCCTGGCGCGCGACGAAGAAGCCGAGCGCGTGCGCCGCGGCCTCGACGCGTTTGCCGACGTGCTCGACGCCATCGGTGTCCCGCGCCGGCTGACGCGCGGCGTGGCCCACTGGCCCGCATTCGCGATCACGATGCGCGTCGAAGAGATGTACGACCAGACGCCGGGACCGCAGGCCGGGACGCGCATCCGATGAGCGTGCGCCTTCACGACATCTGGCGCTGCTTCCAGGGGGTCGTCCCCGCGATCATCGCGACGGCCGATCGCCATGGCACGCCGAACGTCACGTATCTCAGCCAGGTGCACCTCGTCGACGAGCGTCACGTCGCGCTGTCGCGTCAGTTCTTCAACAAGACCAGCCGCAACCTGGACGAGAACCCGGTGGCGTCGGTCGAAGTGATCGATCCGGTGACGCTGCAGGCGTACCGGCTGCGGCTGAAGTTTCTGCGTTCGGAGAAAAGCGGCGCGCTGTTCGACACGATGAAGCTGCGCATCGACGCGATCGCGTCGCACACCGGCATGGCCGGCATCTTCCGCCTGATCGCGGCGGACGTGTTCGAGGTCGTCTCGGCCGATTTCGTCGACGGCTTTCTGGCCGAGCCGCCGCGCGACGAGCCGGCCGGTGCGTCGCTCGACGGCAAGCGGACGGAAATCCGCGGTCTGCAATGGGTATCGGAACGCATCAACCGCGCGACGGACCTCGAATCGCTCCTCTCGTCCGTCCTCGCCGCGCTCGACGAGTACTTCGGGTTCGCGCACAGCGTCGTCCTGCTGCATGACGAGACGCGGCAACTGCTCACCGCGATCGCGAGCCGCGGGTACGGCCCGAGCGGCATCGGCGCGGAGGTCCCGCTTGGCGACGGGCTGATCGGCACGGTCGCGCGCGAACAGCGGCTGCTGCGGCTGACGAGCCTCGAGGCGGACCTCCGCTACGGCCGCGCGGTGCGGCGCGAGAGCGCCGGCGGCCCGGCGCTGCTGCAGGCCGAGATTCCGCTGCCGGGGCTGCGCGACGCGCAGAGCGTGCTCGCGATCCCGCTGACCGTCGGTTCGCGGCTCGTCGGCGTCATCGCGGCCGAGGACCGCGACCCGATGCGCTTCAGCGAATGGGACGAAGCGTATCTCGCGGTGATCGCGAATCAGATCGCGCTCGGCCTGGATCGGATGATCGAGCGCTGTGACGAGAACGCCGATCCGCCGCCGCCGACGACGGTCGCCGTCGCGGCACCGCCGCCGCCACCGCTCGCCGCGAAGCGCGCGGCCCGCCGCGTCACCTACTACACGTCGGACGACGCGATCTTCGTCGACGACGAATATTTGATCCGCAACATTCCGGCGCGGATCCTCTGGAAGGTGCTCGGCGAATCGCAGCGGACCGGCCGCACGGAGTTCTCCAACCGCGAGATGCGACTCGATCCATCGCTCGGCCTGCCGGCGGTGAAAGACAACCTCGAGAGCCGTCTCATCCTGCTGCGACACCGGCTGCAGGAGAAATGCCCCGACCTGCAGATCGTCCCCACAGGCCGGGGCCGCTTCGCCCTGCGCGCCGAGGCGCCGCTGGAACTCGTCGAACGCTAGAGCGACCGCAGGAAGTTCAACAGATCCTGCTTCTGCGCCTCGCTGAGCGCCGAGAAGTTCGCGACGACGCCGTTGGCTTCCGAGCCGGTGCTCGCGTGCGCACGAACCGCGGTGATGAGATTCGACGTCCGGCCATCGTGCAGAAAGAAGATCCGCTGCCCGAGTCCCCAGAGCGGCGCGGTGCGGAACTCGCGCGGTCCGGCGCCGCCCTGGCTGACGCCGTCGGCGAGACCGACGCCCATGTCGTGGATCAGCAGGTCGGAGTAGAGATCGACGTTGCGGTTCGCGAGCGCCGCGATTGCCGCCGGCCCGGTCGTGAAGCGCGGCGTGTGGCACAGCGCGCAGCCGACGCTCGAGAAGAGGCTCTTGCCGTTGGTGATCGACGTCGCGCCGCCTGGCGTCGTCGTCGACGGCGCGGGCGGTGCGAGCAGCCGCATGAAGTGCGAGAAGCGTTCGATCGAGCTCATCGCGTCGACCGGGATCGTCGCCTCGGCGTTGGCGATGCTGTTCGGCAGCGTTCCGAACTGGCACGCGGCCGTCTCGTCGCGTTCCGTCGGAAAGAGCTCGTTCGAGATGCCCATCTCGACGTTGTACGCCTCGCCCGAGAACAGCAGCAGCGATTTGTTCTGCGCCTTCCAGCCGAAGCGCGCGACGGTGCCGTCGTTGCCGTTGTTGTTGGTCTGACCCGTGATCGCGCGTCCCGACACGCGATAGTTCGGCCGTCCGCGAACGCCGAGCGACTGTTTGAGCGAAGCGTGCGCCGACTGCCCCGCCAGGATCGCGCCGTCCGGGATCTGCTCGATCAGTCCGTCGCCGAACGTCGGCGTCGGAATGCGGAAGATCACGTTGTGGCTCGCCATCGCCCCCGCGAAGTCGGGCTGCGTCAGCGTGCACGCCGTGTTCCCCTCGCGGCCGGTCAACGTGAACAGCGCGTGGACCCCGCCGTCCGGCGTGCCATCCGCGTTCTTGACGAATCGCGCTTCGCGCACGGGTCCGTTCAGCGTGATGAACGGCGGGACGGCGTCGCGTCCGCCGCTGAGCGCCGCGAACGCGAACTGCGGGTTGACAGCGGGGCTCGATCCGCCGACGGCCGGCTGCGAATGACAGCCGCCGCAGCTATCGAGGTTCATGCGGGGGCCGAGGCCATCGGCCACGCCCTCGGCTTCGCCGAACTCCTGCTGGCCGCGCGTGAAGTACTCCTGCTGCCCGGCGGTGAGGCCGGCGAGCGGCGCGCCGGCGGCCGCCGCGCCGCCGCGCACGCCAGGATCCTGCGCGCGTGTCTGCGATGCGAGTTGGACCTGCGCCGCCCACGCGTACGCGCAACCGAGGACGAGCGCGATCGACGACCATCGCGATCCGAGCCATCGTGTGTGTTTCACCTGTGCCTCCTGTGGATGCGGGTGGCGGCAGGCAAATCGATGTCCGGTGGACGGACGCGCCGTGTTGAGGCCGAATCCGCGCGATCGCGCGCGAGGTCGATGATCGGCGGCGGCCACGCGAACTCGGCTGTAGGACCAAACTTACGCGGTCGGCGCCCGCTGTCACGAATAGGACGGTGGCGAGTCTGTATGCGTCAGATACACGCGGTCACTTCCCGCGTGTGAGTCCCGCTTGCGCACACTCGTCGACGACGGTCAGATATCGCTGCACGCCATCGACGCCGATGACGTACGGGTTCGGGTCGCCAGCCTTGCGCGCGGCGAGCGCCGGCAGCTTCGTCTTCGACCCGTCGAAGATCGTGTGGTTCGAGATGAGCACGTCGGCACCCGCGCTGGCGGCAATCGTCTTGAACCGGCGCGCCGAATCGCTGTAGGTCTTGAACCAGAACGCCTCGGGTCGGTCCGGCGTGAAGTACGGCTTCGAATTCACCATCCAGTTGAACGCCGTGCCGCCCCACGTCGCGACGACGTGGCGGACGCCATGATCGGTGACCGGGAAAATCGTCGACAGCGTGCCGAGCGTATGTCCCGGCGTGTTGTAGATCGCCACCGTCGTGTCGCCGAGCGTCAGCTTCTGCCCGTCGGTCGCGACGAGATCGCGCTTCGGTTTCGTCGCCGTCGATCGATCGAGGAGATCCCAGTCGGCGCCGCTCAACAGGACGTGCGCGTTGAAACGATCCTGCAGATAGCGCGCGCCGCCGGAATGGTCCGAGTGGCCGTGGCTGACGATGACGTACTTGATTTGCGCCGGATCGAGCCCCAGCTTCTTCAACCCGCCCGCGACTTCGTCGTCGACCGAGTAGTCGAAGATCGCGTCGATGAGGATGATGCCCGCGGACGTCTTCAACGCCCACACCGAGTACTCCGTCTGGCCGACGAAGTACAGCTGATCGAAGACCTGCACCGGCTCGGCGTGCCACGTGTCGCGCGGCGGCGGACCGGGCGGACGCGGCGTGTTGCCGCGGGCCGCCGGCGCGGGCGCCTGGCCCACCGCCTCGGTGCAAATGCGGTTGAACACGCCCGCGAATTCGCGGCCGGCGGCGGCCTTGGCCGCGGCGACGTGGCGATCGCTTTCGCTCGTCTGCGACGCGGCGACACTCGCCGCGGCGAGAATGGCCACCAGTAACGACTTGGTCACGAAGCCCTCCGTGTGCCGGGAATCATACCGTGATCGCGGCCGGCGCACGGGGCGAGGAGATCGTCCGTGCGCAGCGCGATCTCGCCGAGGGCGACGCCGCATCTGTCGCGGCGGCTGGGTTGGGGCGGTCGAGGACTTCGAGGAGGCGTGGCATCACGCGCAGCGGGCGCTGCGCGTCAGGATCGACGATGACGATCATCCCGACCGCCGCGATCACGGCGGCCGGGATTAATCACCGCGACCGTGCGGGTTATCCGACCCGCACGTATCCCTTCAGCTGCAGGTTGACGAGCGTCGTCATCGCCCAGAGATCGACGGTGATGTCGGGGTTGACGTCCTTGAGATCGATCTTGCGGCCGAGGACGCCCTGTCCGCACGCCCGGAGGTCGACGCCGGCCTGCTTCAGCGCGTGGAGGATCGCGATGTTCGGGTTGTCGACGCCGTAGCGCGCTTTGTACGCCTCGTTCGACATCACGATGTCCATGTCGGGATTGCGCTGGTGGAACATGATGACGATGTGGCGGTGCT
>Ga0070741_10012358_pt1 | contig 15455 bp, 16 predicted proteins | sample Coa_R1_4_FD_66440 | JGI IMG/M metagenome (GOLD analysis project Ga0070741, IMG submission 66440) | Surface soil microbial communities from Centralia Pennsylvania, which are recovering from an underground coalmine fire - Coalmine... | ecosystem: Environmental > Terrestrial > Soil > Unclassified ... | reverse complement strand
CAGAACCTCGTCAAGCTCTCCTCGCTCGGCTACCTCGAGGGCTACTACTACAAGCCGCGCGTCGACGGGTTGGTCGGCGCGGAGAAGGGAGGTGGGCCTAGAAGCCCCTCTTGTTCCTTGGTGACGTTGTTCGAAGGATGTCACCACCAAACGTTGATGGCGGCCCCTGCGATTGTGCGGGGACGGCCGCCGCGGGTGGTGCCCATGGCGCTGGGTGCTGGCCTGCGGATGATGCGAAGGTCGCGCCTTCGCTGGTACAGCCCCATGGGGCTGGCTACGTAGCAAAGGAGTGCTGTTGTCTGACACACCCCTCGACGCGGGCTTCGCCCTGGCGTCGAACGTCTCACCCGCCTCGGTCGAATGGGTCTGGGAAGGACGGATACCGCGGCAGGCGATCACGCTGCTCGTCGGTAACCCGGGTGTTGGCAAGTCGATGCTGAGCCTGTACCTCACCGCAAGGCTCTCGCACGGCGAGCTGACAGGTAGCCCAGGTCGAGCGTTGCTGCTGTCTGCCGAGGACCCTGTGGCCGAGGTCGTCGTACCTCGCCTGAAGGCGGCCCACGCAGACCTGGCCTCAGTCGCGGTTCCGCCTTCCACCCCGGACGGCGGGGAAGCAACGTTCATGCTCCCCGACGACCTCGACCGGATCGAAGCGTGCGTGCGCAACGCATGCGTCGACCTGGTCGTGATTGACCCGCTCTCGTCATATCTGCGCAGCAGCATCGACACATGGCGGGAGTCGGCGGTGCGAGCCGTGCTGGCGCCGCTGTCGCGGCTTGCCCGCAGGAACAACGTCGCCCTCGTGGTGATCGCCCATCTCAACAAGCGAGAGGGCGGAGATCCGCTGCACCGGATAGGCGGCTCGGTCGCCTACCCCGCGGAAGCACGCAGCGTCCTGCTGCTCGCACCCGACCCAGACGCACCGGACGATCCAAGCCGGCGAATCCTGGCGCAGGCCAAGAGCAACTTCGGACGGCTCGCCGAGTCGCGGAAGCTCGTTCTCCGGACGACCGAACACGGCTTGACCCACATCGAAGACACCGGCCCGTCGGATCTGACGGCTAGCGACCTCTTGATCGTCGAGGAGCGGGAGCCGCGGTACAAGCTGCGAGAGGCGATGGACTATCTCCGCGCCGAACTCGCTAATGGGGAGCGACCTGTCGGCGAGATCCGGACCGGAGCGAAGGACCTCGGCATCAGCGAGACGACGCTCTACCGCGCCAAGGAACACCTCAACCTCGAGAGTGTCAAAGTCGGCTTCACCCATTGGGTGTGGCGCCTTCCTCCCGCCGAGGACGAGCATGAAGCGTCTGCCGCCTGAGGCACGCGACGGGCTCATGCGCGCGTGGCTGGCGATCCTCTCGCAACGCCACCCGTGCGTGACCTGGATCCCAGCGACCGAGGCCACCCGGCTTACCGAGATCGCCGCGACCGACCGCGACCTCGCCAAAGCCGCGTAACCATGGCATAGATCTAACAAACGCGCGTGCGGGCGACTGCATGGTCCGCACGCGCGCGTCCGCCAAGAGTCTTGCGAACCAACGTCCCCACGTCGCATCCGCCTACCGGGGGGAGGCTGGCTCGCTGGCACCTGCCTCTCGCTACGGCTGCGGGGACTTCTTCACGCCGGCGAAACCCCGGCAAAACGGCAAAACCCTGCTTCGTGCAAAACGTCCCCTTCAGTCGCCGACGGAGCCACGCGTGACCGGTTCCCCAGTGGCGGCCAACCCTCAATAGGGATGCGACCTAGATGCCGTACGCCTTCAGGCGCGGCTGCAGCGTCCGTGCCGAGAGTTGCGAGATGTCCTGCGCAACGAAGTCATTCGCGATTCTCGCGTACTCAACCTGGCCAATCCGGCGCATGATGTACAGCTCGAACAATCCGATCGTGGACCGCGTGACGGCGCACAAGGCGTTATTGAACACGGCGTGATCGCCTGAAGTAATGTGCTTCACGAGATAGGGATCAATCGTCCCGTAGTTGGACTTGATCCGAAGCCTGAAAAAGCAGTCGAAGATCGAAGTGGGCGAAAGAGAACTCGCGAAGTGCGTGCGCGCCTTCGTGGAGATGTTCTGCTTGCCGTTCTCCTTCTTCCATTTCGCTTCGCGCAGGGTAAGGCGGGCCTCACGCGTGGTCCGCAACCACATCGCGTACCGAGACCAGAAGGAGGGATCCGCCCCGAACGGGTTCGGGACAGAGAGGGGCTCTACCTTCTCCGCGAGGTTCACTCCCCACGGTGCATTGCGGTAGGTCGTTGCGTTCTTCCGCATAGGGCATCCCTCTGCGAGCAGGTTCCACGGCGCAGGAAACAGGTTCCGTTGGCTCACCTGATTCGCGATGACAGCGAGCGCACTGCTGTGGTCGTCTGCGTTTCCGGCTTGTCCGTCCGCGGCGAACCACGCCTGAAGAGCACCGTAGACGGCGTAGTAAGCGTGGACAGGCGCCCAGGCGTTCGCATAGCCGACCATCGCGTCGACGCCCATCAGTTCTGGCAGGTGGAGCTGGATTTCGCTCGTCCATGCGAGGAGTAGATAGCGACGCACCTCGTCAAGGTCTGCGCCGGGCCTGCGCTTGATCTTGATGTACGGGTGGTGCGCGACCACAACTGTCCGCAGGCCCCTGTAGATCGAGTCGCTTTTACCGTAGGTGTCAATCAAGAACCCTCGCAGCGCCTGCAAGTAGTTCTTGTTGACCATGAACCGCTTGATGAGTTCGTCTTCCTCGAGGGTCGGGACGTTCACGGTAATCGCGGCCATCGTCACAGGGTAGATTGGTGTTGCGACAATGGGCCGATGCCGAAGAGTTGCTGGTTTTGCGAGCTTCGTCCTGGGACGACCGTCGAGCACATCATCTCGGAAGCTTGGCTGTCCCGCGTCATGCCTTCGATCGGCCTCTACCAGTACGAGCTGTACCGCAACGAAATTGGCCGGGCCACGGCGACGTCTGCGTTCGCGCGTGAGCGTCCCGAGATCACCGCTGGAGGTTTCTGCAAGACCTGCAACAACGGATGGACGGACCGTCTGGACAAAGACGTAGAGCCTTGGCTAACTCATGCGCTCCACGCACAGCGCCGTGTCCTCACTCGTGAGTTCGCGAAGACCCCCGCGACGTGGATTTGCAAGGTCGGAATGGTGGCGGACACCATGCTCGGTCAACCAACGCTGAGCCAGGACCAGCGCGACTATCTCTACAACCACCTCGAGCCTCCTCCCGGCTGGCGGGTCTGGCTTGGCACAGCCGAGCGCGGCACTGAGCATCGCGTCGGGCTTGGCCCGTGGGCGCTGGTGCGTCCTACGGGGCTCGGGTACATGTTCACGATCGTCCTCGATCAGTTCGTCGCACAGGCACTCGTTCTGCCACGCGAAGAGGACGCGCTCACCCATCCGTTAGAGCCAAGAGTCGTTCGTCAGCTTTGGCCCATACGGATGGACGCAAACAAGATCGCCTGGCCAGAGGGCACCGTCCCGATACCTGAGACGTCGCTCGACGACTTCGCGAGTTGGGCTGCAGGGGTGCCGATGTCCGCCGAGGACGCTCCTGCTTCAATCCCGCTCTTTCCCTAAGACCGGGGCGATCCGAACGCCGCGCCGCTAACACTGCGCCTCGCGGACTCACAACCGGACGCCGGCGACAAGCCTGCATAGACGTCGGTTTGGACCATGTTCCAGACTCACATCGCCCGACCCCTTCTCGGCGGCGCTGATAAGTCTCCGATGCGAAGATGACTACGCATTGAGCGTTCTCCACCAGCTCCTGCGTCGGGTTCAGCCAACGCTTGTGCGCCAGGCCCAGTAAGCCACGCTTCGCACCGAGACCCAGCCAGTCCACATGCGACGCGAGCCCGCGACGACCTTCACCGCGGGCCGAGCGGCCCAAGCCCGCGAGGGCTCAAGGGGGGGCCCGGACTCCACGCAGCCTCATACGCTTTGGCGCCCATCCCGTCCAAGCTCCAGTGCGTCAAACGCCAGGTGATAAGACCGCACGACCATAGATTTCACCGGCCTCAACGAAGCGAAATGCTTCTTGCGCGCGTTGAAACGAGAAAGTTGTCGTTTGCGCAACAATCGTCCCAGCGGCGAGCAGACGTAACGCTTCTTCAAGGTGACGGCGCCCGGCACCCTTCACACCGAGTAGCCGAAGTTCTCTGTAGATCATTGCGCCCGGCAGCACTTCAGCCGGACGGCTTGTGACATTCCCGGCAACAACCACGCAACCCCCACGCCGAACTGCCCGCAAGCTGGTTTCGAGCGTAATACCGGCCGTCAAGTCCAGGATCACATCCGGTTGCAACCGGTGCTTACGGAGCTCGACGTCAAAGGTCACTCCTGTCACGACCGTGTCAGCGAAGCGTGAGAGGACCTGCGCGTTCTTCGCATTAGACGTTAGCGCTATCGGGGTTGCCCCGCACGCCGCAGCTACTTGAAGCGCGTGGAGCCCAACGCCGCCGCTTGCTCCCGTCACCGCGACTAGATCACCGGGCTTGACGCAAGCCACTTCAAAGGCGTGCAAAGCGGTCCCGACCGCACATCCGGCGATTGAAGCCGCCTCAGCTGAGAGGCCGCAAGGAACCTTCACGGCGCTGGTAGCCTGCACTGTGACGTATTCAGCGAGTCCTCCGGGAAGATCCTCACCGTAGAGCAGGCGGCTATAGCAGAGTGTCTCATTGCCCTCTCGGCAGAAGTCGCATGCACCACAACAACGGGCGCCCATCACGCACGCGACCAACTCACCGGTCTCGAAAGAGTCGACTGCGTCCCCGCGCGCAACAACGCAGCCGGCGATCTCATGTCCTAGGACGACTCCGGCGCTGTGAGATGCCGATAGGAAGCCGCGGTACTGGAGGATGTCGTGTCCACAGATGCCGCAGGCCTCAACCCGCAACAAGAGCTCGTCTTCCAGTGGTGTCGGGACGTCACGCTGGCCGATTCTCAGATTGCCAGGGCTGACTAACTCGACAACGTGCATCTCAGCGGCCTCGTCGGCGAACCAACAACCCGTGTTCGCCACTGACGACGAGATTGCCTCGCTGGTTAAACAAGAAGCACTCTTCGACGATCACGCCCAGACCTGGACGGCTCTGACTTACGCGCGCGCTCTTAATGGTGAACTCACCATGCACGACATCGCCAGGCAAGACGGGTACGGGGAAGCGGACTCGGTCCCAACCCAATGTCGCCTCGCCCGTCCGACGGTCGTAACCAGTCCTCACCATTAGCCCTTGCAGCAAAGAAAGGCTCAAGAGCCCGTGAGCAACACGGCGCCGTAACGCGGTGGATGAGGCAACCTCGTCGTCGCAGTGCACAGGATGGTCGTCTCCCGTGAGCTCTGCAAAATCCGCAATCATCTTCTCCGTCACAGCCACGCTTCCGGTGATGAACGTCCGCCCTAACGGCAAGTCCTCGAAGCACAGGTCGTTGTCGCACTCACTCGGTCCATATTCTCAGCTTGTGCCTATCTGAGCTTTCAAAGCTCGACACAGCGCGCGGTTCAGACGTATTGCCTTCTCTAGTCACTCGGCCAACTCGCCGTCACGGGTCATCCCGAGACCAGCCCTCCCATATTCCGGTAGACCGTCACTACTTCGGTGTAGAACTCGAGAGCCGCGCGTCCTTGCTCGTGCGGTTCCCAGCCGGACGACTTCGTTCCTCCGAAGGGAACAACGTGTATATCCGCGCCGGCGGTTTGGGATTTCACGTGCAGGATGGGCGCGGTTGGCGCAGCATGAGGGCGTCAGTCATCTCACGCTCATGCCGCAAGCCAGCGGGCCATGACACGCGCTAGGACACGCGCTCCTGTTTCAATGCTGGCGATCTCGACGGCCTCATTCGGCCCATGGATGTTCCGTGCAGTTGGCCCGTAGCAGACGGCGGGCGTGCCGAACTGATTCACGTAGAAACGCGCATCAGTCGTCGCACTACCCACAATGACTTCTGGCTCCGTGCCTATGACATCCCGGTGCGAGTTCCGAATCAGATGCACGAGTGGCGTGTTGACGGACTGCGCATACCCCTCCGCTCGAAAGCCATTAAGGCGCAGGTGCGGTGGGTTTGTGCATAGCCAAGCCTCGTGCTCAGCAGCAGTTGATATTGCGTCGCGGATCCGTTCCTCCGCTTCTCTGATAGACCACTCGGCCGGAAAGCCCATCCGGATCCCGAGGCGGGCTGTCGCTGGAACGGTGGATTGCCAATCGCCCGAATAGAGCGTCCCAATGTTCAGCGCATAGATGCGACCACCTACGGTCAGTTCTCGTTGGAATCCATCGAGGACAGTTAACAGGTGACGGGTACAGTCAATAGCACTTCTTCCGCGGCCGGGCCGCTGCGCATGCGTGGACAGACCAGATACGACGATCTCAGCCCAAAGAACACCGACTCCGTCGAGCAATAGGGAGAGGTTTGTCGGCTCCGGTATCAGAACTGCATCGGCGAGCACGCCCGCGTGTGCGGCCGCAAGAGTGCCGTTGCCTGTGCACTCTTCTTCAATAACTGACACCACAGAGAGCCCCCCGGTGACTGCGAGTGGTTCGGCCTCAAGCATGGCTTCTATGGCGAGGGTTGCCATCGCAATGCCCCCTTTCATGTCTCCGGCGCCACGACCGCGCAGCCAGCCGTCTTCAATAGCGGGCACGAAGGGGTGCGTTAACCATGCTGTCGAATCGCCGGCCGGCACAACGTCAACATGGCCGTTGATGAGAAGTGAACGGCCTCGCCCCGGTCTACGTCCCGCAACAACGTAGCGCCCCTCATACGAGGCCTGCGGGACACCTGACCCGGAGACTGACTCGATTGCCTCCGGGATCGGGATTCGCGCAACGTCGAACCCTAGGCGGTCAAGCTCAGATGCAACGATCTCTTGGGCTGCCATCTCGTCGCCAACAACGCTCGGGGTCGCGATCAGGCGACCAGCAAAACTGATGGCCTGATCGCGGAACTGTGAGACGGCGTCGTCGATAGTTTCGAAAGCGGACACGATCGTCCGAAAGGTCGTAGGCCTCCAGGGCTAGGCAGCGAGCCAGCCGCCATCGACTCCGATCGCTTGACCGTTGATATACGACGCCTGCTCAGACGCGAGAAACAGTGCCAATGTTGCCACATCTCTGGTCGTGCCTCGTCGCCCAGCCGGGATAACAAAGTCTTGCAAGTCTTGGGAGAGGCCGACACCGACGCCTCGGTTCATGTCCACACCGTGAGCGGTGAGGATCTCCTGAGAGTTCGGTCGTATGTCCGTGCTTATCGTGCCCGGGCAGATGATGTTTGCCGTCACCCCCTGCGGGCCGAGCTCAACTGCGAGCCGGCGCGTGAGACCAAGCATCGCGGCTTTTGAAGTGCTGTACGCGAGTCCGTCTGCTCGGCCACGGAATGATGCGACTGACCCTATATTGATGATGCGTCCCCACCCGCGTGAGGTCATTTGCTGTGTCGCAATCTTGCAGCCGTAGAAGCAACCAGTGAGGTTGATATGGAGGACCCGGCTCCACAGCTCCCTCGAGGTGTCCTCAACTCCGGCATATCCATCGAAGACGCCAGCGTTGTTTACTAGAACATGCTGGCCGTCGCGCGCGAATGCGTTCTCTAGGAACGATGAGACGGATTCGAAGTCCGACACGTCAACGATCTCTCCATGAGCAGACGGGCCGAGCTCTGAAAGCGTGAGCTCAAGTCGTTCGCGAGAGAGATCACAAACAGCTACTCGATAGCCCTCCTCCGCGAACGCGTGCGCGACTGCACGGCCTATGCCGGAACCAGCTCCGGTAACAGCGACCACCTTCGTCATGTTCGTAGCGATTGCCAACCCGCTGCGGCACGATCTGACTCAAAGTCGCGGCGATCACGCGGATAGAAAGCGACTTCATCTGGGACGACTCGAATGCGAGTCTTGGATTGGAGCTCCTCGGAGATATGAGCGACGACGCCAGGCATGCTTGAGATGAGTGCTATTCCGGTCATCTCGGAGGGTGTGAATCCCATCTGGGCCAAGATCGCGGCCATCATCCCGACCTCGTTGATGGGAATCTCCGGCTTCCCCGAGCTTTCGCCGAACGCACGGTGAACCGTCTCGTACCACTCACCAATATCGCCCCAGGTTCCTTCCGCCTGAGCGATCTCCTTAAGTCTCTGCGCACGAGGATCGACAAACCTGAACTTCGGATGCCCAAAGCCAGGTACGCGCGCTCCTGTCGCCCGAAACTCTTCGATGATCTCTGCCGCCACGCCTGCCCTCGGCCCAGCCGACTTCTGGGCGCGCGAGTAGCTTTCGGTTATGAACCTGCCTGTGTCTTCCGGAGCCAAGGTGTACTCTCCGACAGAGAGGATTGCGGTTGCCAATCCTGGGACCATCTGCGGATTGCCAGACACGCAGTAGCGCGCCGCGACTGTGCCGGGCTTGTAAAGGGAGTAGTCAAGAATTGAGCACAGGATCGCGTCCATCATCCGCGCTTCACCCGGCGTAGGGATCTTGCCTCGGATGAGCAGGTACGTTGACGCGGGAAAGCTCATCTGGCCGATAATCTCGCTGAGGCTGTAGCCGCGAATGAAAACGTCGGCGTCCTCCACGTCACTGACCGCGGTCGTCCAGTAGGCACTGGTTTCAGTTATCGCCATCGTCGTTCTCCTTTGCATCAGATAGAAGGCGCTGCCGAATCGAGTGTGGGAGCGGTCGTGAACTCCTGGACGCGAGGTCGACGTTCACATACGTCGTCTGGGCAGCGAGGATCACTTCACCATCGCTGGCGCGACGCGTTTCGAAGGCGAGCTCAAAGCTCGACGTGCCAACCCGCGCCGTCTGCACGCGAATATCCAGCTCGTCATCGAACCATGCCGGAGATCGAAAGAAGAGGCTCGTATGAACGAGTGAGGGATCACATCCTGCGGCGACTAGATCGCGATAGTCCCAACCAAGAGAGCGGAAGTACTCCGTCATTGCGACGTCGAGGTACTCGAGATACCGGGAGTTGAAGACACATTGCTGTGCGTCGCACTCGTGATATCGCACGCGGAGGTGATGGACAAACTCCATGCGGTCACTCCGGTGTCTTCCGCACTGTCCGAAGTCGTTCGTAGAGATCAGGCCGAAGACTGCGCAGGCCGGCCGGCGACGGCTCGGCGCGACTTAGATACAGCTTTTCAAGGTCAAGGTCGACGATGAGCACTTCCTCGTCCTCTGCTGTCTGCGCGCTCCCGAGGATTCCTTCATGGCAACCGAAGACTCGGTCGATTGGACAGCCAACAAAGGCGCGGCCGACGCCTCGAAGGGGACGGCCATGCGGGATCCCTGAGGTCCCAATGAGGGGTGCACAGGCGACGAAGATTTGGTTCTCGACCGCGCGAGCAAGACACGAGTAGCGCACGCGGTTGATCCCACCCCGGTTCCAAGTGAGAGAGGGGCAAAGAACAAGGTCCGCGCCTTCGAGTGCCACGTAGCGCGTCAGTTCCGGAAACTCGATGTCAGCGCAGATTTGTATGGCGACGCGTACATCCCGGATGGTCATCAAGTGCATCTCGTCGCCCGGAGTTGTAGAAATTGCCGCTTCCGCCGGAGTCAGATGCAGTTTGTCTTGAGTCTCGATTTGCCCATCTGGATGCGCGAGGTACGCTGTGTTTCGGAACTCGTTTGAAGTCGCCGCTCGGTAGTGGCTCCCGGCGCACAGCCATAGTCCAGTTCGAACAGCAAGCGAACGCGCCAGCTCGACGAATGCCTCCGTTAACTCCGGGAACAGCGTGTGATAAGCGTCCTCGATTGCCGAGATTACGAGGCTTCGCCCATCACGATACGAAGCAAGTAGTCCCGTGCCGACAAGTTCCGGAAGCACAACGAGCTCGGCGTCTGCCGCGGCCGCGCGTTCTACAACGCGCGTGACGTGGCGCTCGAAGCGTGCGAACGTCTCCTCAGGCCGGAGTGCAAACTGGACCGTAGCAATCCGCAAGCTGCTCACGACGCCGATTCCAGATCACTGACGACGTCCCTGATACGCGAGAAGCGAACGCCGCTGGCCGCTCGCATCTTCTCGATGAGCCGGGCAAGCATTTCGAGGCGTGGGCCTCTGCCGATCACCTGGGGGTGCATCGTCAGGGTGAAGACACCGTTTGGCACGTTGCAATGTGCGTAGCGAAACTCGCTGTACCACTGCTCCTCGACATCAGCGATGCTGCGACCGGGGACGAAGTGCGGTGGCCGAAGGAAGAAATGGGGAAAGTCGTCGAGCTCCCAGGCAACTGGAATCTCCCAGACTGAGCTCACCGGCCCCGGTTTCCAGCCACCATCGTCCGCGCGATCGTCCCGCCGCGCGCGGTATGGAGTGAAGTCAGTAGCCATCTGGCTGCTGTCGTATGTGAAGCCAAGTGCCTCGATGATGGCGATCGTCTTGGGGGTGAGTTGCCAGCCCGGCGCGCGATAGCCAGTTGGGGGTGTACCGAGCAGATCCCCAAGCGCTTCCACAGACCGGCGATGTGCCTGCTCTTCTTCCTCGGGTCCTAGACGCGCCATGTCCTCATGTACATCGCCGTGCCCTGCGATCTCGTGGCCGTGAGCTGCGATTTCAGCCACGAGTGTGGGGAACTGCCGCGCGGTCATCGCAGGAACGAAGAAGGTCGCCGAGATACCCGTTCGTTCGAGCAGTTCGAGGATTCGAGGGACTCCGGCGAGTACTCCGAACTCCCCCCGCGACAGGTCGGATGGAAGAGACGAGCGGAATGTCGTGAGCCAGAGTGACAGTGCGTCGACATCAAAGGAGAGGCATACGACAAGCCTCGAGCGAACGCCCGCAAGGGCATCCTCTCCTCGCATCTGACCGCCGCCTTCCTGTCCGTCCAGTGGCATGGCGGGATGATTTTCTCGCTCGTCAAGCGGCCGAACAATTGGGTGACTTACGACGCGGCGTGGGCTCTTCTGCGGGTTGTCCACATCGAACTTGGGTGATCTCCAATGGATCGGCGTTGCGAAAACGTGCAAGCATCGCCGTATCGTGAGTCAGCGCCGGCTGGAAACCCCTCTGACGCGCGGCCTTGGGATTGCGTTCCCGATCATGTCGGCAGCAATGGCCAGGGTCTCACAAGCACCGCTCGTTGCAGCCGTGAGCGAGGCGGGTGGCATGGGCTGCCTTGGTGGCCTGAGCTACATGCCCGATCAGCTTCGGCACGAGATCAGGACGATTCGCGCACTGACGAAGGCCCCGTTTGCTGTGGGTCTGGTGATCCCAGAGGTTCTGCTCGCGGAGTCTGCTGCGCCTGAGTGGGCTCCTGTGCGAGAGCTATGGGATCGCCTCACTATGGAGCAGCGTACGAAACTACAGGGAATCGAGCCCCTTGTTACACCAGGCGTCGTGCAGCAACAGGTTGAAGTTGTCCTGGAGGAGCGCCCCGCAGCAGTGTGTTTGACTTTCAATACACCTAAGGACGTCGTCGAAGGGTGTCACGAACGCAATATGCAAGTAATCGCCTTATCCGGTTCGGTCGGAAGGTCAGTTGCAGCTGCAAAGGTGGGTGTGGACTACGTCGTTGCTCAGGGAGCCGAAGGCGGAGGACACACGGGTTATATTGGCACGCTCGCACTCGTCCCTGCTGTTGTGGATGCCGTGGATATCCCTGTAATCGCTGCTGGGGGAATCGTGGACGGGCGCGGGCTTGCCGCAGCGCTCTCTTTGGGCGCAGCTGGTGTGTGGTGTGGTACGCGTTTCATCGCCAGCGCCGAGGCCTTCGGACACGCCCGATATAAGCAGCGGGTCATCGAAGCTGCCGCGAAAGACACAACGCTAACGAAGTCCTACACAGGAAAGAATCTACGCGCACTCCGGAACGAGTGGACAACGGCGTGGGAGAAACGCGCATACGACATCGCGGGCTTTCCCGCCCAGTACGCGGTCGCAGGCGAATACGTGGAGACGGGGTATCAAGACGGCGATGTCGACCACGGGATGATGCCTGTTGGCCAAGGCGTTGGCCTTGTTAACGACGTTCGCTCCGCTAAGGAAATCGTCCAGGACATCGCGGCCGAAGCATCGGCGACAATCGAGCGATTGAGTGCGATGAACGCATCGCCAGCTCGCTGATCACAACGGCAACCACGTGACAGCCGAGAGCTTCGCGCACGCAACATACACCAACATCCTCGAACTCAGAGCAGTGCATCATTGAACCCTCGCACTCCGGTGTTGAAAAGACCCGGCTCCTGCATGTGGCCACACTACTCACGACGCTCGCCTTCCTCTGGGGAGCGAATTACGTCTTCATAAGACTCGCGCTCAATGGGGTTGCGCCTGCGCTTATCGCGGACATCCGGGCCGCATTCGGCGCCGCGATACTTCTCGTCCTTAGGCCCCGCTCGGTCAAGAGTCTGCTTGAGATGATCCGCGCACAGGCGCTCGCGGGAGTTGGGCTCGGCATCCTGGTGGTGGCTGGGCCTATGCTTCTGATCAATGTCGGCGAGAAATATGTGGCTTCTGGACCAGCAGCCGTTATCGCCTCTTGCAGTCCGGGCCTTGTTGGTCTCGCCGGCCCTGCCTTCGGCGAGGGCACCCACTTGCGGGTTCACCAGTGGGTCGGGACTTTCGTTGCCTCGCTCGGGGTGGCGATACTGGTAGGGGCGAACCCTCGCGAAGCCGCGTCTCTTCCCGGCTTGCTCGCCTTATTCGGGTCCACCACTTGCACTGCCGCAGGCACGATCCTGGCAAGGAAGCGGTTTGGCCAGCGCGCCTCCCTCGACGTCGCAACGATGACGCTCATCGTCGCCGCCGTCGTTCTTTCGCCCGCTGCCCTCGCGAGCCTGCCACACCGACTGCCCTCACCTCTCGTATTCGGTGCAATCGCTGAACTTGTCGTCCTGGGGACGGCTGTTGCCTTCGTCATATTCTTTCGCACGGTCCGCGGATATGGTGCGGGCGCCGCACTAAGACCGGTGTACCTAAGCCCGGCGGTGGCCCTGGTTGGAGGAGCACTGGTACTCAACCAGCCCCTCACGGCCAGTGCTGGAGCTGGATTCCTAGTGGTGATCCTCGGGGTTGGCCTTATTTCCCGCCCTCGCCTCCCGCTCGTCGGACCGCCGGCACCAGCCTGAACAGCCACTCAACTCGCGGCCCCGCCCCTGGATTGAAGATGCATCGACGCAAGAGTCACGGCCTCGTACGTCGTCCAATGGCGTCGACCGTGATGGGGCGACACGCTTCCATCTCAACCTGCAGACCCACAAACGTCTGGCACCGACAACAGGAGATATGGACAAAATGAGCACGCTCACACGCCCCAGAGGCAAGTACTTCGAGGAGTTCGTAGTCGGCGAATCATGGGACAGTCCCGGCCGCACGATCACCGAAGCAGACCTCGTGATCTTCGCCGGTTTCTCCGGCGACTACCACCCGCTCCACACAGACGAGGAGTATGCGAAAGCGACGCAGTTCGGCACGAGGATCTTCCACGGTCCCGGTGCGTTCGCCGTTGCCACTGGTCTCGAGTCGCGGCTAGGCATCAAGGAGGGAACGGCCATCGCCTTCCTCGGAATGACGTGGAATCTCAAAGGCGCTGTCTTCGTCGGCGACACCATCCGCGTGCGCGAGACGGTCGCCGCTAAGAAGGAGTCTTCCTCGAAGCCAGATCGTGGGATTGTTACCTTCGATGTCGAGATCCTGAACCAGCGCGATGAGGTTTGCCAAGAGGGCCAGTGGGTCGTCATGTTCAGACGCGAGGGCTATTGAGCGCGAGCAATCTCTTGGAGCTGATCGCTGCACGCGCCGCCGAGACACCTCATCGGGATGCGGTGATCGGCGTCGACCGCAGAGTCTCATATGGCGAGCTCATCGGGCTTGGGCTCTCCTACGGCCGTAGATTGAAAGACGCTGGCATCGAGGCCGGCGATCGAGTGGCGATAGTCGCCGAAAACTCCCCCGACTACCTGATCGCTCTTCTCGGTATTTGGGATGCAGGAGGGATCGCTGCGACGGTCTATCCGTCGTCGAGCGCCACCGAGCTTTGCTACGTCCTCCAGAATGCCACGCCTCGGCTTGTTCTCGTCGACGCCGATCGACGTGACGTCGTGACCGGGGCGATTAGATCCTCTGAGGTCGACGTGGACACAGCAGAACTCGACCTCAACGGCCTCACCAGCGATCTCTGTGACGGCGTACTGGGAACCAACATCGACTCGGAAGCTCCCGCCGTGATTTGCTACACCTCAGGTACAAGCTCTCGACCGAAACCTGTCGTGCATTCTCATAGCGCGCTCGCTCGGCAGAGTCGTCTTTATGCAAGCGTGTGGCACATCAGCCAGGGAGAGAGAACACTGGTTGCAGTGCCCTTGGCGTGGATGTATGGCTTAGTCACGGGAACGACTTCAACTCTTGTCTCTGGCGGGACAGTTGTCGTCTTACCGAGGTTTCATCCCGCGAACGTGGTTGAAATCATCGAGTCCGAGCAGATCACGTTTTTTCCTGTGGTCACAACAATGGTGGTGAAATTAGTCGCATATGTACGCGAGTTTCCACACGCTCCGCGGCTTTCGAGTTTGCGCTTCTGCGTGTCTGGTGGTGAACCCCGAAACGAGCCCGTGTTTGATGCGTGGAAGGACTTGACCGGCTGTCCAGTCCACGATGTGTATGCGGCGTCGGAGTGCTTTCCTCTCGTGACGTACGACCCCCACCGCGATCCCGAGCCGCAACGAGGCTCGGCCGGCCGAGTGGTGCCCGGCGCGGAGCTCCGGCTCGTCGACGCGCAAGGACTTGAAGTCTCAGCTGGCGATGTGGGAGAAGCGCTCGCGCGCAGCCCGGGGCTTATGGTCGGATATTGGAACGAGCCTGAGCTAACGGAGTCCGCTATGACCCAAGACGGCTGGTATCGCACCCACGACTACGCTCGCATGGATACGAGAGGTTACGTTTTCATCACCGGCCGTCAGTCCGACATGATCATTAGAGGCGGGAGCAACGTCTCGCCAGCGGAAGTCGAAGCCGTCCTGATCGAGCACCCTGATGTGGCCCAAGCGGCGGTTGTCGGGATTCCTGACCTCGAATACGGAGAACAGGTAGCAGCCGCCGTTGTCCTCGTGCCAGGAGCCCACCTCGATGTGGATGAGCTGCGGGCGTTTTGCTCTTCACAAATCGCGCACTACAAGATCCCGACAGTCTTCCAGCTCTGCGACGACCTTCCTCGCAATGAGTCCGGCAAAGTCCTTCGGCGAGAACTGAGGGCCTTCTTCGCAGCAGGTAGAGCCCCGCGGTGGTCAGCCGGGAAGCTGTAAATGAATATTCAAGGGAGGAACATTGGCTAGAACCGTCGCTGTCACAGGAGGAGGCTCAGGAATCGGCCGCGGGATCGCGCGTCACTTCGCCGAAGCAGGCGACAGGGTCTTCATTTGCGATATCTCAAGCAGCCGGCTTCAGGAGACCCTTGCAGAGGTCGGTCGAGATGTGGAGGGCGTAGTCGTCGATGTCGCTGACTACGATCAAGTGCGAGGGTTCTTCAGCGCTGCGGCT
>Ga0070741_10012357_pt1 | contig 15456 bp, 12 predicted proteins | sample Coa_R1_4_FD_66440 | JGI IMG/M metagenome (GOLD analysis project Ga0070741, IMG submission 66440) | Surface soil microbial communities from Centralia Pennsylvania, which are recovering from an underground coalmine fire - Coalmine... | ecosystem: Environmental > Terrestrial > Soil > Unclassified ... | reverse complement strand
GACCTCGTCGCGATGGCCCTGCGCTACGAGGGCTTCGAGGTCGAGACCGCCGCGACCGGCGGGGCGGCCCTCCGGGCGGTGGAGGAGTTCCGTCCCGCGCTGATCGTTCTGGACGTCATGCTGCCGGACCTCGACGGGTTCCAGGTGGCGGAACGGCTCGTCGCCTCGCGCGCGCGGGTGCCCATCCTGTTTCTCACGGCTCGCGACGCCGTGGAGGACAAGGTGCGCGGCCTGACCCTCGGCGGTGACGACTACGTGACCAAGCCGTTCAGCATCGAAGAGCTCGTGGCGCGGATCCGGGCGCTCCTGCGGCGAGCGGGCGCTGCGGAAGGTGGCGGCCCACTCGTGTTCGTGGATCTCGAGCTCGACGACGACACGCACGAGGTCCGCCGGGGGGGCGTTCCGATCGAGCTCACGGCAACGGAGTTCCGGCTGCTTCGCTACCTGATGATCAATGCGCCGCGCGTGCTGTCCAAGGCGCAGATCCTCGATCACGTGTGGAACTACGACTTCGGCGGCGACGCGAACATCGTCGAGACCTACGTGAGCTACTTGCGACGCAAGATCGACACGTTGGGTCCGCCGCTGATCCAGACCGTGCGCGGTGTCGGCTACCGGCTCGCAGCACCGCGAGCGACCGACGCGGAGGCCCGAGACCGTTGACGCTGCGCGCCCGGCTGACCCTCGCGCTGGTGATCCTTGTGGGGCTCGGGCTGATCGCCTCCGACGTAGCCACCTACACGGCGCTCCGCTCGTTCCTGACGCACCGGCTCGACCAGCAGCTCGAGGCCTCGCCGGGCCTTGCTCTCAGCTTCCTGCGTTCGCCCGAGATCGGGCCCATCCGTTCGGGCACCGGCGAGGGGGGGCTGCCGTATGGAACGTTCGTCGAGCTGTTCGATCCCTCCGGCGATGTGGTGCGGGCGCGCTTCGTGAGCTACGGCGTCGGCGGGATCGCGCCTCCGCGCCTTCCCGCCTCGATCACCGGGACGGACGCGCCGCTCGGCGAGCCGTTCACGGTCGGCTCGGTCGGCGGGAACATCCGCTACCGTGTGTACGCCATCCGGTCGCTGAGCGGCTACACGCTCGTGCTGGCCTTCCCGCTCACCGACCTGGCGCAGACGCTGCACCGGCTGCTCGTCGTCGCGGTGATCGTCACGCTGGCCGTGTTGGCGGCGATGGCGGTGCTGTCGTGGTGGACGGTCCGCCGGGGGCTTCGTCCGCTCGAGCGGATCGAGGAGACGGCCGAGGCGATCGCGGCCGGCGATCTGTCTCGCCGCGTCCAGGAAACCGATCCACGGACGGAGGTCGGCCGCCTCGGTGCCTCGCTGAACGTCATGCTGGGGCGCATCGAGGAGGCGATGAACGAGCGGCGTGCATCCGAGGAGGCACTGCGTCGCTTCCTCGCCGACGCCTCGCACGAGCTCCGAACGCCGCTCACCTCGATCCGCGGGTACGCAGAGCTGTTTCGGCGGGGGGCCGGGGCCGATCCCGACGACGCAGCGCTCGCCATGCGCCGCATCGAGCAGGAGAGCGCCCGAATGGGAGCGCTCGTCGACGAGCTGCTGTTCCTCACGCGGGCCGGGCGTGGAAGGCCGATCGTGCACGAGCCCGTCGATCTGGTGCGAGTGGCCGCCGATGCGGTCTTCGACGCCCGCGCCGTCGACCCGTCGCGGAGCATCGAGCTCGCATCGCCGGAGGAGCTCATGGTGCGGGGCGACGAGATGCGGCTGCGCGAGGTCCTCGGGAACCTGCTCTCGAACGCGCTGGCGCACACGCCGGCCGGGACGCCGATCGCCGTTCGGCTTCGGCAGGACGACGGGTGGGCCGAGCTCGAGGTGAGCGACCGAGGCCCGGGTCTCAGCTCCGAGGAGGCGGCGCACGTGTTCGAGCCCTTCTACCGGGCGGACCGCTCGCGGGGGCGAGATGGTCGCGGCCGTTCGGGCGGAGCGGGGACCGGTCTGGGCCTGGCGATCGTTGCCGCGATCGCCCAGGCGCACGGGGGCAGCGCGAGCGTGTCGAGCCGTCCCGGGGAGGGTGCGACGTTCACCGTTCGGATCCCGATCCGGCCCCCCACGCCGCCGAGGCCGGACTCGATCGGCACCTGAGCGGCATCGGTTCGGCCGCCCATCGGCGTGGAGCTCAGCCGGCGGTCCCGCGCCACTCGCGGTCGAGCATCGCGTAGACGAGCTCGCTCTGCCACTCGCCCTTCACGAGCTCGTTCTCGACCAGGTGCGCCTCGCGCCGCATCCCGAGCTTCTCGAGGACGCGGGCGGAGGCGCGGTTCCGGGCCTCAAGGCGACCGACCACGCGGTGGAGCTCGAGGTCTTCGAACGCGATCCGCAGCAGGGGGCGCGCGGCCTCGGTCGCGTATCCCCTGCCCTGGTGCGCCGGGTGGACGATGAAGCCGATCTCGCCCTGCCGGTGCTCCAGGCTCACGAGCCGGAGGACCAGGTCGGCGACGAGCTCGCCCGAGCTCGTGAGCACGGCGGCGAGGGCCATGACGTCTCCCTCGGCTTGGATCGCCCGGCTCACCATCTTCTGCTGAAGCGTGGCGCGCACCTCCTCCTCGGACTGCGGTCCCCAGTAGAGGTACCGAACGACCTCCGGGTTCGAGCGCATCTCGAACAAGGCACCGAAGTCCTCGCGTCGGAAGGGACGCAGCGTCAGCCGCTCGGTCTGGATCGGGTCGGTGATCTCAGCGCCTCGCACGCATCCTCCTTCGCCGGAACCGGGCGATTGTAGGTGCCGGTCCACCGAGTCGGGAGGTCGATCGGCCCTGCCGCCCCCGGACCTCCTGCCGGTGCCGGGTGCCTCAGGGAATGGGAAGGTCGAAGCGCAACCGCTGGAGGTGACTCGGATGCGCAAGGCTCTGGTTCGCGCGGCGGTCCTGGCAGCCGCCGCCGGCGGCTACGTCGCTCAACTCCGACCCCGGCATCTTCGGTTCGGCGCGACCCACGAAGAGGTGCAGCGGCCGCTGCCCGGCGACGACCTGATCAAGGACGCCAAGGTCCAGGCCACCCGCGCGATCACGATCGACGCGAGGCCCGACGACGTCTGGCCGTGGATCATCCAGATCGGCCAGGATCGCGGGGGCTTTTACACCTACGACTGGCTCGAGAACTTCTTCGCCCTCGGCATCCACAGCACCGACCGGATCATCCACGAATGGCAGCATCGTGAGATCGGCGATTTCGTGAGCGGGGGCGCTTGGGGGCACGCGGGCTGGTACGTGATGGAGGTGCGCCCCCCGCACGTCCTGGTTCTGCAGGCGGGCGATGAACGGACCGGGCGCCCCGCGCAGGCCGACGAGCCGCCGATGGGGACGTTCTCCTGGGCCTTCGTGACCGAAGAGCGGGACGGGCAGACGCGGCTGCTCGTCCGGGCCCGCTACGGCTACACGCGCTGGGTCGCCCGCCCGATCGTGGAGTTCGCCGAGATCGCGGACTTCATCATGACCCAGCGCATGCTCCGCGGGATTAAGAACCGGGGCGAACGAACGGCCGCCTGCCGGAGGGCCGTGCAGGGCGAGGGGACCGCCGCCTGAGAAGCCTCAGGAACGTCATGCGGTCCGCCGGGGACTGAGGAGCGCCCTCCAAGAGCCGGAGTGCTCCGACTACCCGACGTATCCCTCGACGGTTCCCTCGTCGCGCACGATGGCGACGTCGGGATCCAACCCGGCCGCCCGACGGGCCCGCCGCTGGTGGAGGAGATCCCAGCACTGGTCGAGCTGCACTTGGATCTCCCGCAGTCGGGTTCGCTCCTTGCTCGTGGCCTCGCCGCGGGACTCCTTGGCGAAGAGCGCGTGCTCCTCCTCGGCGAGGGCGTTGATCCGCTCGATGACGTCTTCGTCCGGCATCCGCGATCCTCCTGCCCTCACCCTACCTCGACGACCAACGCGTCGCCGTCATCTTCAACGACCGGAACCTCCTCACGGGCGGGGGCGCCCTGCGGGATGAACCGGTTGGCCAAGAACGCCGCCGCGAGCACGAACCCGCCCCCGACCGCGAGGGCCAGATGGAACCCGCTCATGAACGCATCGCTGAAGGCGCGGAGCACGCGCGCCGTCTGCACCGGGGACAGCCCCAGGCGCGGGAGAACCGAGGGATCGAGCGTGCCATGCCGGGCGAGCCCGGCGATGGCGGAGGCCTGCCGGGGGGCCAGCCCCAGCCCGGAGATCGCCGGCTCGAGCGTGCTCGCGAGTCGCGTGGTCAGCACCGTTCCGAGCAGCGCGATACCGAAGACGCCGCCGATCTCCCTGCTGGTGTTGGTCATGGCCGAACCGAGGCCGGCGCGGCGCGGACCCACCGAGTTCATGACCGCGGCGGTCATCGGCGTCATGACCGCGCCCATTCCGTGGCCCATGATCATGAACACGGGGAGCATGCTCCAAAACGACGTATCGACCTTGAGCGTCGAGCCGAGGTACAGGAGGCCGCCCCCGGCCAGGACGGCACCGTAGGTCATCGGGATGCGCGAGCCGTGGCGGGACGCATACCGGCCCGCGTTCGGCGCGGTGATGATGATCATCAGGGTCATCGGCAGGAACCGAACCCCCGCTTCGAACGCCCTGTACCCGTGGACGAGCTGCATGTACAGGCTGAGGAAGAAAAAGGTCGCGAACATCCCGAGGGACATCGAGAACGCCACCGCGTTGCCGGCGGAGAAGGCCGGGATACGGAAGAACCGCAGCGGCATCATCGCGTGCGGGCTCCGAAGCTCCCAGGCGAGCAGGAGGGCGGCGAGCAGGACGAACGCGGCCAGCGCGGAGACGATCAGAGGATCGCCCCAGCCGCGCTGGTTGGCCTCGATCAGCGCGTAGGTCATCGAGAACAGCGCGCCCGTTCCCAGGATCAGGCCCGGGATGTCCAGCCGGCGCTCCTCCTCCGAGACCGACTCCCGCACGGTGCGCGTCGCGGTGAGGAGCGCAACCACGCCGATCGGCACGTTGAGCAAGAACACCGACTGCCAACCCAGGTGCTCGACCATCAGCCCGCCGATCGTCGGACCGAGCGCGAGGGCGAACCCGGAGACCCCGGCCCACAGTCCGATGGCTCTGGCCCGCTCGTGGGGTGGGAACGTGACGGTGATGATCGAGAGCGTCCCCGGCATGAGCAGCGATGCGCCGAGGCCCTGGATCGCGCGGAACACGATCAGCTGGCCGGTGCTCTGCGACAGCGCGCAGGCGAGAGAGAACGTGGTGAAGATCGCGAGCCCGCTCATGAACATCCGCTTGCGTCCGTACCGGTCGCCGAGAATGCCGCCGGTGAGGAGCAGCGAGCAGAACGCGAGGACGTAGCCGTCGACGATCCACTGCAGCCCGGACACGCCCGCCCCCAGCTTCTCGCTGATCGTCGGCAGAGCCACGTTCACGACCGTGTTGTCCAGCATCGCCATGGCCAGCGCGAAGCACATGGTCAACAGCACGATGGCCTTCTCGCGCGCGTCGTCGCCTTCGAAACCAAGCAGCGGCACTTCTCACCCCCACCATGCTCGTCGGCCGATCCGGAGAGGATACGGGTTGGTGCTAGCAACCCTCGGACCGCGGGAGATCTTCCCGGATCGGTGGAGGCGGCGTCAGGTCTTGCGGTAGACGCGAACCGACACCGGGACGAACACGGCGAGGATCAGCGCGATCCATGCGCCGGACTTGACGATCAGCCCGAGGAGCGAGTCGCCGGTCGACGCCACGTACGCGGCGCCGAGCGTGAACGCCCGGAGCGTGTTCGCCCATATCGTGACCGGGTTGTTCCGTGCCCACACCTGAAGCCAGCCGGGCATGCCGGCGAGAGGAACGAAGGCCGAGCTCGCGAAGGTGAGGGGGAAGATCCACACGAAGCTCGCCGCCTGCACCGCCTCGAGGCTCTTGATGGCCAGACCGATCGCGGCCGAGATCCACGAGAAAGCGAACCCGACGAGAACCGCCAGTCCGATCCCCAGGAGCGCCTTGACGGCGCCGTCCTGAAAGCGGAAGCCGACGAAGTAGCCGACGAGCGTCATCAGCAGGACCACGAACAGGTTGCGGAACAGGTCGGCGGTGGTCCGGCCGGCCAGGACCGCCGAGCGAGAGGTGGGCAGCGACTTGAACCGGTCGACGATGCCGCTGGCGAGGTCCTCGGCCAACCCGACGCCGGTCTGGGTGGCGCCGAAGATCGCCGTCTGCACGAAGATGCCCGGGAGCAGGTAGTTCACGTAGCTTCGAGCGCCCGGCGGCAGCCCGGTGATGCTCCCGCCGAACACGTATCGGAACAGGAGCACGAACATCACGGGCTGGACGGTGGAGAACACCAAGAGGGTCGGGATCCTCACGTAGCGGAGCAGGTTCCGTTTGGTGAGCACGAGCCCGTCGCGAATCGCCCACGCCGCGCGATCGGCGATGCGCGAGGAGGTCGCGAGGTCTCGGCCCGTGGTCTGAACGCTCACGGCTGCGTCTCCCGACGGCGGCGTCGAACGCGGCCCGGGACCGTCTGCTGCTCCTCCCGAACCTCTCGGCCTGTGAGCTGCAGGAACACGTCGTCGAGCGTGGGGCGCCGAAGCGCGATGTCGGAGAGCGTGATGCCGGCCGCGTCCAGCCTTCGGACGGCCTCGGTCAGGATCGCCGGGCCCTCACGACCGACCGGAAGGGTCACCTCGCCCGTGTTGTTGTCGACCTTGCCGCCGCCCGGCACGAGACCGAGGACGGCGCCGGCGGCCTCCGCGACTCGCGAGCGATCCGCAACGCGAATCTCGAGCACCTCGCCTCCGACCTGGGCCTTGAGCTCGTCGGCCGTCCCTTCGGCGATCACGGCACCGAGGTCCACGACCGCGATGCGGTCGGCGAGCACATCGGCCTCCTCCAGGTACTGGGTCGTGAGCAGCAGGGTGGTTCCGTCCTTGACCAGCTCGCGGATCACGTCCCAGAGCTCGATGCGGCTGCGGGGGTCGAGGCCGGTCGTCGGCTCGTCGAGGAAGAGGACCTTGGGCCGCCCGACCAGGCTGGCGCCGAGATCAAGGCGCCGACGCATGCCCCCCGAGTAGGTTCGCGCCGGGCGGTTCGCAGCATCGGCAAGGCCGAACCGCTCGAGGACCTCGTAAGATCGCCGCCTGGCCTCGGCGGCAGGCAGATGGTAGAGGCGCCCCACCATCTCGAGGTTCTCGAAGCCGGTCAGGTTGGGATCCACCGCCGCCGCCTGACCGGCGAGGCCGATCACGCGGCGGAGTCTCTCCGCGTCGCGAACCACGTCGTGGCCGTCGACCTCCGCGTGTCCGCCGTCCGGATGGAGCAGCGTGGTCAGGATCCGCACCGCCGTCGTCTTGCCCGCGCCGTTGGGCCCGAGGAGCCCGAAGACCGTCCCCTGAGCGACGGCGAGGTCCACGCCCCTCAGCGCGTGGACCGGCCCAAAGCTCTTTCGGAGCTCCTCGGCCAGGATGATCGGACGCTCGGGCATCCTGGGATCCTACAGGCGCCGGAGGGACCTCAACCCCCGGGCCGGAGCAACGCCATCGGGCGGGCCCGATCGGCGGAGCCGATATCGACCGTTACCTGTAATCTTGCTTACACTGTGGAATAGGCACGCGGGCGAGCGTCGTTGCTGCTGGTGCGGGGCGGCCCGCGACGCGAGAAGACGACGAGGTGACCATGCCAACGCTCGAGACCCAGATCCTTCCCCTGCTCCCCCTGACCACGGGGGTGGTCCTCCCCGGGATGGTGGTCACGATCGCCATCGAGTCCGACGACGCCCGGCGAGCCGTGGCGGCTGCGGAGTCCTCGGGCGGCGAGCTGCTGCTGGTGCCCCGGATCGGGTCGCGGTACGCGCGCATCGGGACGGTCGCCGCGGTCGAGGACGTCGGCCGGCTCCCCTCCGGGCTCGAGGCGCTGGTCGTCCGCGGTCTGCACAGGGCGGAGGTCGGCATCGGGGTCCCCGGAACCGGCGACGCCACCTGGGTGAGGGTCGAGCCGCGTCCCGACCCGCCGGAGGCGAGCGAGCGCGCGCTCGAGCTGGCTCGCGAGTACCGCGCCACCATCGAGAACATCGTGGAGGCCCGCGGCATCCCGCAAGTGGCGGAGTTCCTGCGCTCGATCCACGAGCCCGGCGCGATGGCCGACACCAGCGGGTACTCGCCCGATCTGTCCTTCGAGCAAAAGGTGGAGGTGCTCGAGACGCTCGACGTCGAGGAGCGGCTCGAGAAGGTGCTGGCGTGGGCCAAGGAGGTGCTGGCCGAGCTCACGCTGAAGGACAAGATCCGCAAGGACGTTCGGGAGGGCATGGAGCGCAACCAGCGTGAGTACCTGCTTCGACAGCAGCTCGAGGCCATCCGCAAAGAGCTCGGAGAGGACGCCGGGGAGAACGTGGTCGAGGAGTACCGACGGAAGATCGCCGAGTCGGGTATGCCCGAGGGCGCCCGCAGGGAGGCCGAGCGCGAGCTGGCCCGTCTCGAGCGCACGTCCGAGCAGTCGCCCGAGTACGGCTGGATCCGCACGTACCTCGACTGGATGACCGAGATCCCCTGGAGCGTCCGAACCGAGGACAATCTCGACATCGCGCAGGCCCGACGCATCCTGGACGAGGACCACACGGGCCTGGACGACGTCAAGGACCGGATCATCGAGTATCTGGCCGTTCGCAAGCTTCGTCAGGAGCGGGGGATGGTCCCCGCCGCCGGCCGCGGCTCGGGCGCGATCCTCACGCTCGTCGGCCCTCCCGGGGTCGGCAAGACCTCGCTCGGCGAGTCGGTGGCTCGGGCGCTCGGGCGAAGGTTCGTGCGGATCTCGCTCGGCGGGATCCACGACGAGGCCGAGATCCGTGGCCATCGGCGCACGTACGTCGGGGCGCTGCCCGGTCGCATCGTGCGCGCGCTGAAGGAGGCCGGGACCAAGAACCCTGTGATGATGCTGGACGAGGTCGACAAGGTCGGCGCCGACTGGCGCGGCGACCCCTCGAGCGCGCTGCTCGAGGTGCTCGACCCGGCCCAGAACCACACGTTCCGGGATCACTACCTCGAGGTCGACCTCGACCTGTCCGAGGTGCTGTTCATCTCGACCGCCAACGTGTCCGAGACGATCCCCGCTCCACTGCTCGACCGGATGGAGGTCATCCGGCTCGACGGCTACACCGAGGACGAGAAGCTCGCGATCGCGCGTGAACACCTGCTCGGCCGGCAGCTCGAGCGCACCGGCCTCCGGCCGGACGAGGTCGAGATCACCGATGCCGCCATTCGCACGGTGGTGGCCGACTACACCCGCGAGGCGGGCGTGCGCAACCTCGAGCGCGAGCTCGGCAGGATCCTTCGGAAGGTCGCCACCAAGCTCGCGTCCGGCGAAGGGAGCGCGCCCGTGCGGGTGGACGCCGACGACATGCGCACCTACCTCGGGCGTCCGCGCTTCTTCTTCGAGGCCGCCGAGCGCACCAGCGTGCCGGGCGTCGCCACCGGCCTCGCCGTGACGGGGACGGGGGGAGACGTCCTGTTCATCGAGGCCACCAGGATGGACGGCGAGCCCGGGCTCACGCTGACCGGGCAGCTCGGCGATGTGATGAAGGAGTCGGCCGAGATCGCGCTCTCGTACGTGCGCTCTCACGCCAAGGAGCTGGGCATCGCCCCCGAGTCGTTGAAGGGCCGGTTCCACGTGCACGTGCCCGCCGGCGCGGTTCCGAAGGACGGGCCCTCCGCCGGCGTGACGATGACCACCGCCCTCGTGAGCCTGCTCACCGGGCGGCCGGTTCGAAGCGTGGTGGGGATGACCGGCGAGATCACGCTCCAGGGTCGCGTGCTCCCGATCGGTGGGGTCAAGCAGAAAGTGCTCGCGGCGCACCGCGCGGGGCTGAAGGAGGTCGTCTTGCCCAGCCGAAACGAAGGAGACCTGGACGAGGTGCCCGAGAAGGTCCGCGAGGAGATGGCCTTCCACCTCGCCGAGACGATCGACCAGGTGCTCGCGGTCGCGTTTGAAGCCGAGGCGGTCGCCGACCACGCCGACGCTGCGTAGGGGTCGGCCGTCCGCCGGCTGGGGTGTCCCTCGCGTTCGGCACCGGGAGGACGTGCCGACCGCCGCGATGCGCTCGTCGGGCGAGGACTCCGCCGCGCTGCAGGATCACGGCGCTCCGGGGCGTGATGAAGCGTCTCGACGACGCTCGTAGGCTACCGGTGTGGGCGTGCTCGACTACCGAGACCCGACGCACCGACACGCCGAGGAGCGACTCGGGCGGGAGCTCGTGGCCTGGCTCACCACGGTGAGCCCCAAGGGCCGGCCGCAGTCGACCCCGGTGTGGTTCTGGTGGGACGGCTCGACGTTCCTCGTCTACTCGCGACCCGGCAAGCAGAAGCTGCGCAACATCGCCGCGAACCCCCGGGTCTCCCTCCACCTCGACGGAGACGGGCTCGGCGGCGACAACGTCATCTTCGAGGGTGAGGCGGCCGTCGCGGCCGACGTGCCGCCGGCGAACGAGATGCTCGGATATCTGGACAAGTACCGCTCGCGGATCCGGCAGAACGGCTGGACCCCGGAGTCGTTCGCGGCCGACTACTCCGTTCCGATCCGCATCAGGCCGACGAGGCTGCGGGCCTGGTGAGGGGCATTCGCTGATGCGTGCTCTGGTGGCGGCTCCCGGTGTGGAGGGTGGAGTGGCGCTGCGGGAGGTCGACGCGCCCCGACCGGAGCCGAGCCAGGCGCTCGTGGAGGTCCGGGCCGTGTCGCTCAACCGGGGAGAGTGCACCGCGCTGCGAACCGCGGAGGAGGGGTGGCGGCCCGGCTGGGACCTTGCCGGCGTCGTCCGAAGGGCCGCCGGTAACGGCGCCGGCCCTCGGGACGGTGCGCGCGTGGTCGGCTGGGTGCCGGGCGGCGCGTGGGCCGAGCTCGCCGCCGTGCGCGTGGATCACCTGGCCGAGGTCCCCCCCGGGGTCGACCTCGAGACCGCGTCGACGCTGCCGGTTGCGGGGCTGACCGCTCTCGGCCTGCTCGGACTCGGCGGCGATCTCAGGGGCGCCCGTGTGGCGGTCACCGGGGCGGCCGGTGGCGTGGGGCGTTTCGCGATCCAGCTCGCGCACGCGGCCGGAGCTCACGTCACCGCGATCGTGGGCCGTCCGGAGCGGGCCGCGGGGCTGCGGGAGCTCGGGGCCGACGAGATCGTGATCGGCGGCATCGAGCCGGACGGCGAGCCGTTCGACCTCATCCTGGAGTCGGCCGGGGGGGCGTCGCTCGCGGCGGCGCTCGCCCGGGTCTCCGCGACCGGCCTCGTCGCGACGTTCGGCAACTCCTCGGGGGAGCCGGTCACGTTCGAGCCGAGGGTCTTCTACCGAAAGGGCGCGCCCACGATGCGCGGCTTCTTCGTCACCTGGGAGCTGCTCGAGGGGCGAATCGGGACGCGCGAGCTGGAGTCGCTGTGTCGCATGGTGGCCGAGGGCCGGCTCGTCGTCCAGATCGACCGCAGGGCGAGCTGGCGCGAGGCAGGCCCGGTGATCCGCATGCTGATGGATCGGCGGATCACCGGCAAGGCCGTCCTCACGATCGACTGAGGTCCGATCAGGCGGTGAGCTCCGCGGCCATCTCCTCGAACACCGCCGAGTGACGGTCGACGTCCTCCGCGGTCGTTGCCGGCGACATCAGCGCCATGTTGTGGAACGGAGTGAGCAGGATCCCGCGGTTCAGCGCGTACAGGTGCGTGAACCTCGCGAGCTCGTGGTCGTCGGCCTCGGCGGCCTCGCCCCCTGTTCGCGGTGGCGTCGCGCAGAACCAGTACTCGGCTCGCGCGCCGATTCGCTGGATGGTCCACGGCAGGCCGTGGCGCTCGATCGCGTCCTTCACGCCGTTTGCCCACCGCTCGCCGAGGGCGATCATTCGCTTGAAGGCCTCCTCGGTCAGCACGTGCTCGAGCGTCGCGCGCATCGTCGCGAGCGAGAGCGCGTTGCCCGAGAGCGTGCCGCCGACGCCTCCCACGTCCGTGGTCGGCAGCGTCTCCATGAACGTCTGGACGCGTTCGCCCACCTCCGCGCTCATCCCGTAGCAGGCGGCCGGGACGCCGCTCGCGAGCGGCTTGCCGATCGTGAGGAAATCGGGCTCGAGACCCCAGGCGCGCGTGGCGCCCCCCGGGCCTGCGCAGATGCAGTGCGTCTCGTCGATGACGAGGTACGTGCCGTAGCGGCGGGTCAGCTCGCGCAGCGTCTCGTGGTAGCCGGGGTCCGGCAGCACGATCCCGATGTTGGTCAGGGCGGGCTCGGCCAGCACGCAGGCGACGTCCTCGTGAGCGAGCGCGCGCTCCAGCGCGTCGGGATCGTTCCACTCGACGACCCGCGTCGTCTCGGAGGGATGCACCGGGGGCCCGATGTTCCCCGGGCGCGGCACCGCGACACCGTCCTGCACGATCGCGATGGTCTCGTCGACCGAGCCGTGGTAGCACCAGGAGTAGACGAGGATCTTCGGGCGGCCGGTGATGGCCCTGGCCAGGCGAATCGTGAAGCGGTTGGCGTCGGTCGCGGTCAGGCAGAACTGCCAGTACGGCAGACCGAACCGTCGGGCCATCTCCTCGCCCACCCAGATCGAGTCCTCGGTCGGCAGCATCAGCGTGATGCCCCTCGACGCCTGCTCGGCGATGGCCGCCACGGCCTGTTTCGGCGAGTGCCCCGTCATCGCCCCGGTATCGCCCAGACACAGATCGACGTACTCGTGGCCGTCGACGTCGGTGAAGTGCGCCCCCTCGGCCTCAGCCACGAACACCGGATAGGGCCCGGCCCACTCCGACATCCACGGCATGGGGACGCCGGCGAGCAACGAGCGACGCCCGCGCGCGAACATCTCCCGGGAACGCGGGTGCTCCGCAACGAAACGTGCCTCCTCTCGCTCCATGAGCGAACGCAGACGGCCGCGGTCCACGCTGGTTGTGGTCACGTGCTCCTCCTCGGGCCCGGACGGAACGGCTGGCCGTGAGCCTCGCGGATCGAACGCGTCCGCGTCAACCGCCCGAGGTGAGGAGGCGCCGCCGCGGCCGGCGGGCCCCGGCCGCGGCGGCGCGACTGATGGTCATGGCGCGATGGGCCGGTACGGCACGTACGCCGGGTACCACATCATGGAGTCGACGGCAGCCTCGATCTCGTCCTCGCGGTAGACGCGGCCGATGCCGCAGTCGCGAGCTTGGCAGACGATCCGCTTGGCGATCTCGCGGGAGACCGTCCGAAGCTCGGACTGGTGCGGATACAGCGCGCCCTCTTCCAGGCGCTCTGCCGAGACCAGGTCGGCACAGGCCTCCGCGGCCACGAGGAACATGTCGTCGGTCACCTCGCGGGCCTCGGCGACGATCGCACCCAGGCCGATGCCGGGGAACACGAACGCGTTGTTGGCCTGGCCGATCACGTGCCGCCGCCCCTCGAACTCGACCGGTTCGAACGGACTGCCCGTCGCCACGAGGGCCCGTCCATCGGTCCACGCGATGATGTCGGCCGGCTGCGCCTCCGACTTCGAGGTCGGGTTCGAGAGCGGGAAGACGACCGGCGTCTTCACGTGCCGGGCCATCTCGCGGATGGCACCCTCCGTGAAGGCGCCCGGGGTCCCGCTCGTGCCGATGAGCATGGTCGGCTTGACGTGTCGGATGACGGTCTCGAGGGAGTAACGGTCGGCACCCGAGAACCCGAAGTGCGCCATCTCGGCGGACCCGAGCGCGAACTCGCGCTTGTCGTCGTCCAGGGGCGTCCGGCCCTCGAACGTAAGCCCCTTGGAGTCGAGCTGCACGATCGCCCGGCGAATGTCGTCGTCGGGCACGCCCTCGCGCCTCATCGCCGCCCGGACGAGGCGGGCGATCCCGATGCCCGCCGCGCCGGCGCCCAGGAAGACGAACCGCTGGGCGCCGATGGGCTCGCCGAGCACCCTGAGCGCCGACAAGATCCCCGCGAGCACCACCGAAGCCGTCCCCTGGATGTCGTCGTTGAAGCTGGTGATCCGGTGGCGGTAGCGGTCCAGCAGTCGGATCGCGTTGTGCTGCTTGAAGTCCTCCCACTGGAGGACGGCGTGGGGGAAGACCTCGGTGACCCCTTCGACGAAGGCCTCGATGAACTCGTCGTACCGCTCGCCGCGAAGGCGCGGCTGGCGGTATCCGAGGTAGTAGGGATCCTCCAGCAGTTTCTCGTTGTCGGTTCCGACGTCGAGCGAGACCGGCAGCGTGAGCGCCGGGTAGATCCCCGCGCCCGCCGTGTACAGGGCGAGCTTGCCGACCGGGATGCCCATGCCGCCGGCGCCCTGGTCGCCCAGTCCGAGGATCCGCTCGTTGTCGGTGGCGACGATCAGCCGCACGTCTTCGTGTCGCGCGTTCCTGAGCAGCTCGGGGATGCGATCGATGTCGTCAGGCGTGAGCCACAGTCCTCTCGGTCGCCGGAGGATGTGGCTGTAGGCCTGGCATGCCTGGCCCACGACCGGCGTGTAGACGATCGGCATGAACTCCTCGAGGTTCTCGATCAGCAGACGGTAGAAGAGGGTCTCGTTGCGGTCCTGGAGGGCGGCGAGCCCGATGTACTGCTCGAGCGGCTCGCCCTTCCGGCGGATCTTCTCGAGCTCGACCTGCACCTGCTCCTCGATCGTACGAACGCGCCAGGGGAGCAGCCCCCGGAGCTCGAACAGGTCGCGCTCCACCTCGGTGAACGCCGCGTCCTTGTTCAGCAAGGGATGCTCGAGCAGGTCCACCCCGCGGTACGGGATCTCGGCCGGCTTCCCCAAGCGGAGCGCCTCGATCCACGCGTGCTCCAGGGCCCGTTCGCGTTCCTGCATCGGGTTCATCGGCCCGCCACCTCCTTGGCCGGAAGCTTGGACAGCTCGTCGACGACCTGCCCGATGACCGCCTTGGCGTCGCCGAAGAGCATCTGGGTCTTGTCGAGGTAGAACAGCTCGTTGTCCACGCCGGCGAAGCCGGAACGCATCGACCGCTTGACCACGATCACCGATGCCGCTTGGTCGGCGTCGAGGATCGGCATCCCGTAGATCGGGCTGTGGGGGTCGGTTCGCGCCGCCGGGTTGACGACGTCGTTGGCCCCGACCACGAGCACCACGTCGGTCTGTGGAAGCTCTGGGTTGATGCTCTCCAGGTCGTACAGGAGGTCGTACGGGACGTTCGCCTCCGCGAGCAGGACGTTCATGTGGCCGGGCATGCGCCCGGCGACCGGGTGAATGGCGAACTTCACATCGACGCCGCGGTGAAGCAACGCGTCGGTGAGCTCGCGCACCTTGTGCTGGGCCTGCGCGGCCGCCATCCCGTACCCGGGAATGATCACGACCGTCCGCGCCATGTCGAGCAAGAACGCCGTCTCCTCGGGATCGACGCTGCGAACGGGACGCTGTTCGATCGCGCCGACCGTCTCCTTTGCGCCGAACCCGCCGAACAAGACGTTGGCGAAGGATCGGTTCATCGCTCGGCACATGATGATCGAGAGCACGAACCCGCTCGAGCCGTCGAGCGCGCCGGCGATGATGAGCAGCTTGTTGTCCAGGACGAAGCCCATCATCGAGGC
>Ga0070741_10012356_pt1 | contig 15459 bp, 18 predicted proteins | sample Coa_R1_4_FD_66440 | JGI IMG/M metagenome (GOLD analysis project Ga0070741, IMG submission 66440) | Surface soil microbial communities from Centralia Pennsylvania, which are recovering from an underground coalmine fire - Coalmine... | ecosystem: Environmental > Terrestrial > Soil > Unclassified ... | reverse complement strand
CTTCGACCGCGGCACCGAGAACCAGGGCTACGAGAACATCTGGCACAGCGACGTCTCGTGGCGGGAGATCCCGTCGATGGGGTCCGTGCTGCGCTCGATCGCGGTGCCGGCGCTCGGCGGCGACACGCTCTGGGCGGACATGGCCTGCGCGTACGACGGTCTCCCCGACGAGATCAAGGACCGGATCGACGGGCTCACCGCCGTGCACGACTGGGCCCACTCGTTCGGCCTCGGCATGGACCCCGAGCGGATCGAGGAGATGCGGGCCCAGTTCCCACCCGCCGAGCACCCGGTCGTCCGCACGCACCCGCAGACCGGGCGGCGGATCCTGTACGTGAACGAGATCTTCGTGAGCCACGTCGTCGGCGTCGAGCCCGAGGAGAGCGACGCGCTGCTCGCGTACCTCTCGAGCCGGGCGCGCATCCCCGAGTACCAGTGCCGCTTCCGCTGGACGGCGGACACCATCGCGTTCTGGGACAACCGGGTGACCCAGCACTACGCGGTGTCGGACTACGCGCCGCAGCGCCGGATCATGGAGCGGGCGACGATCATCGGCGACAAGCCCTTCTGATCCGGGCTCCTATTGTTCGCCCGATGGCGTACGAGACGCTGGAGGTCGAGCGGCACGGCCCGGTGGGCTGGATCGTCTTCGACCGGCCCGAGGCCCGCAACGCGCTGAACGCGACGATGTTCGACGAGCTCGAGGCCGCGTGGACCGAGCTCGACGCCGACCCGGTGGTGCGCGTCATCGTCAACGCGGGGAACGGCCCTGCCTTCCAGACCGGGGTCGACGTGGTGCAGATGAGCCGCGATCTGCCCGCGCTGCGCGAGCACTCGCGGCGGACACGCGACTTCGAGCTCCGCTTCACCGGCTGGCAGGTCGGCGTGCGCAAACCCGTCATCGCCGCGGTGCACGGCGTGTGCGCGGGCGGCGGGCTGCACTTCGTCGCCGACGCCGACATCGTGATCGCGGCCGCGGACGCGCAGTTCCTCGACCCGCACGTCTCGGTCGGCCAGGTGAGCGCGTACGAGACGATCGCGCTGGCCCGGAAGTCGCCGATGGAGCCGGTGCTCCGCATGGCGCTGGTCGGCAACGGCGAGCGCCTCTCGGCGGCCCGGGCGTACGAGCTCGGGATCGTCGGCCAGCTCGTCGATCCTCCGGAGCAGCTGCGCGACGTCGCCCAGCAGGTCGCCGAGCTGATCGCGCGGAACTCGCCGACGGCGATGATGCTCACCAAGCGGGCGCTGTGGCGCGCGCTCGAGCTGAACCTGCGCGACGCGTGCCGGGCCGGCGGCCAGGACCTCATCGCGATGTGGGGTCACCCCGACCAGACCGAGGGACCGGCGGCCTTCGCGGAGCGGCGCGACCCGGTCTGGCAACCCCTCGCGTGAGACGCCCACTCCCCGTCAGTTGCGGGGGACGTCCTCCCACGGGCTCTCGCGGTAGGGATCGGGTTCGCGCGGGAGGCCGAGCACCCGCTCGCCGAGCACGTTGCGATTGACCTCCGACGTGCCGCCCTCGATCGTGTTGGCCCGGCTCCGGAGGAACCCGTGGACGGCCCGGGGCAGGCCGCCGTCGGCGTCGGGGTCGACGGTGGCGGGGTCCCAGGCCAGCGCCTCCGGCCCGAGCAGGTCGACCGCGAGCTCCTGGGTCCGCTGGTTCAGCTCGCCGCTGTGCACCTTGCCGACCGAGCTCTCGGGGCCGACCCGCCCGGCGCGCGCGTTGTCGCGCACGCGGGCGTTGGTCCAGCGCCGGATCTTCTCCTCGCTCCACAGCGCGACGATCCGCTGACGGACCGTCGGGTCGGTCGTGAGCCCGCGGTCGCGGGCGGCCTGCACCAGCCGCTCGACACTCGACCCGCCGATGCGGTCGACGCCGCCCGAACCCGGGCCGGAGATCATCTGCCGCTCGCCCGACAGCGTCGAGTTGGCCACCTTCCAACCCTCACCCGGCTCGCCGATCCGGTTGGCGTCGGGGACGCGGGCGCCGCTCAGGAACACCTCGTTGAAGTCCGCCTCGCCGGTGATCTGCTTGAGCGGACGCACCTCGACGCCGGGCTGGTGCATGTCGAGCAGGAAGTACGTGATCCCGCGGCGCTTCTGCGCGTGCGGATCGGTACGCGCGATGAGCATGCCGAAGTCCGCGAAGTGCGCCCACGTCGACCAGACCTTCTGGCCCGTGACGACCCATTCGTCGCCGTCGCGCACGGCGCGCGTCGCGAGCGACGCCAGGTCGGAGCCGGCGCCCGGTTCGCTGAAGAGCTGGCACCAGACCTCTTCGTTGCGCACGATCGGCGGCAGGAAGCGGGCCTTCTGCTCGTCGGTGCCCCAGGCCATGATCGTCGGCCCCGCCAGGTTCAGGCCGAGGACGTTGAGTCGCCCGAGGTTGAGGGGCGCGAGCTCGTTGTCGACCGCGCGCGCCACCCGGCTCTTGACCCCGAGCCCGCCGTACTCGCGGGGCCACGTCGGGACGACGAGCCCGGCGTCGGCGAACGTCGGGTACCACGCTTCGTAGTCGGCACGGCTCCGCACCTTGCGCACCGCCGCCGGGCCGCCCTCCGCGGCGGCGCGCCGCCACTCCGCCGGGACGTGCTCGTTGGCCCAGTCGCGGACCACGGCGCGCGCCTGCTCCTCCGACGCGTCGGCGTCGATCGGCAACAGCGCGAATCCCGGCATCTTCCGCAGGCCGCCGCTCAGGACGTCAGGGATGCGAGCGCCCAGATCGCGACCGCGAGCCCGAGCACCATGAACGTGACCGTCCGGGCAACTGGCGCCTGGGGCAGGTTCCCGGTGGTCGCGACGCGGACCTGGCGCCGGACCGGGCTCCCCGGGCGCCCGCGGACGACCGCCTCCTTCGCCGCGTTGCGGGCGTCGGTCCGGCGGCGCAGCAGGGCCCACAGGTTCGCGACGAAGAGGGCGGCGCCGAGCGCGAGGAGGAGCTCGCGCAGCACCTCACCGTAGAAGTCCATCGAGACCGGATGGTACGACTGGCGGCGCGGGCGGCGCCCGTCGGGGCATGCCCGGTCAGAGGCCGGGCTTCCACACCATGAGGGCGAGGATCGCGACGACGGCGACCGCGTACAACAGGCCGAAGCCCGCGACCTGGCGCATCAGCTGCTCGATGCGGATCTCCGACCCGGCCGCTGCGCCCGGCCCGTCGCCGGCTACGACCTGCTCGCGGAGCAGCGCGACGACCTGCTTCTCACGGGGGACGATCGCGCCGTGCGCGACGCCCACCGCCGCCACCCACAGCACGATCGCGAGCCAGATCCAGGTCTGGTCGAACTTCCACGCCTTGTCGCTCATGCCGACCAGCGCGAACCCGAGGAGGATGACCGCGTAGACGAAGTACATCGCGACCTTCGAGACCCGGAAGTTGGCCTCCGCGATGGCGAGTCCCTCGGAACCCCGACGACTCCGCACCTGCGCGGCGTAGACACCGTTGAGCATCACCGCACCGAACCCGACGATCGCGCAGAGGATGTGGAGGACCAGCACCACGTTGTAGCCGTCGTCGCCGACAGCTCCGAACACGAACGGCATCTCGCTCACCTCCGCGTGTCGTCGTCGGCGCGGAAGCGTAGAACGCCGTGCCCGTCCGGCCGGACCCGGCCCGACCGTGCTACAACGCGGGGCGTGCGCCTGCTGATCGCCGAGTGCTCGGTGGAGTACGAGGGCCGCCTCGGGGCGCGGTTGCCGCCGGCGCGCCGCCTGATCCTGATGAAGGCCGACGGCTCCATCGCGATCCACTCCGACACGAAGGCGTACAAGCCGCTCAACTGGATGAACCCACCGTGCGTGATCGACGAGACCGAGGTTCTGATCACCGCGGTCACGCCCAAGGGCGAGCGTCTCAGCATCGAGCTGCACGAGGTCCTGTTCGACCGGAGCGTCGACCTCGGCGACGATCCCGGCCTCGCCAAGGACGGTGTCGAGGCGGAGTTGCAACAGCTCATCGCGGCCCGGGTCCAGGCGTTGCGCGACGACCTGCGCATCGTCCGCCGTGAGTATCCGACCGACATCGGCCCGGTCGACCTGCTCTGCCGCGACGGCGAGGGGCGCGCCGTCGCCGTCGAGGTGAAGCGCATCGGCGAGATCGCCGGCGTCGAGCAGCTCATCCGCTACCAGGAACGGCTCGACCTCGACGGCACCCTCGCGCCGACGGTCGGCATGTTCGTCGCGACCCGCATCAAGCCGCAGGCCCGCGTCTTCGCCGAGAGCCGCGGCATCGTCTGCGTCGAGGTCGACCTCGAGGAGCTGCGCGCGGGCGCGCCGCTCGACCTACGCCTCTTCTGACCGCTGGTCGGCGCGCCAGGCGCGCGCGTGGTCGACGACCTGGATCGCGAAGCCGTGGTCGCGGGCCCACTCGTCGAGCCGAGCGGCGTCGGCCGGATCGCGTGTCTCGACGACGATCTGCACGGCCGTCTCGCGCACACCGAGGTCGATGCCCTCACGAACGTGGCTCACGTCGACCACGTTGACCCCGAACTGGGCGAGCACGGTCAGCAGCCGCGCGAGCTCCCCCGGGCGGTCGGCCATCCGCCCCACGAGCACGAGACTGCGCCCGACGAGCGTCTCGTGGTGGCGGACGACCGCGGCGAGGACCGTGGCGTCGACGTTGCCCCCCGACAGGACGGCGGCGATCGTCCCGGGCGCCGCAACCGCGACCCGGCCCGCGAGCACGGCCGCCACCGCGACGGCGCCGGCCCCCTCCACCACGACCTTCGACTCCTCGAGCAGCAGGACCATCGCCTCCGCGATCTCGTCGTCCGTGACCACCTCCACCGAGTCGGCGAACCGCTCGACGAGGGGCAGCGTCAGGCGGCCCGGGCGCTTGACCGCGATGCCGTCGGCGATCGTCGGCACCGCGGTGCACTCGACGGCGCGGCCGGCCGCGAGTGACTCGGGGAACGCCGCGCAGGCCGCGGCCTGGACGCCGACGACGCGGACCTCGGGTCGGGCCCGCTTGACCGCCGCTCCGATCCCGGCGAGGAGCCCGCCGCCACCGAGCGGCACGACGACGGCAGCGAGGTCGTCGACGGCCTCGAGGAGCTCGAGCCCGACGGTCGCCTGGCCCGCGACGACGTCGAGGTCGTCGAAGGGGTGCACGAACGCCAGGCCCTCCGATCCGGCGAGCGCCTCCGCGGCCTCGACCGCGTCGCCGAGGGTGGGTGCGTCGAGATGGACGGTCGCACCGTACCGGCGGGCGGCGTCGACCTTGCTGACCGGCGCGTCGGCCGGCATGAAGACGTCGCAGTGGACGCCCGCGGCCCGCGCGGCACACGCGAGCGCGAGCGCGTGGTTACCGGCGCTTCCGGCGACGACTCCCCGCCGCGCGCCCTCGCCCAGCGCCGCGAGCTTGGCGACCGCGCCCCGGAGCTTGAACGCGCCGGTGCGCTGCAGGTTCTCCGCCTTGAGCACGACCCGCCTCCCGACCGCGGCGTCGACCGTGGCGGCCGAGAGCAACGGGGTCGGGCGGACGAGGTCGCGCCCGGCGGCGCGCGCCGCGGCGATCCGTTCCGGCGACGGCTCGGACGGCGCGCCCACGCCTGCGCCGATCGGATCCGGACGCCGCGCGGCTCAGGGCTCGACGGTGTCGGTGTCGCGCCCGGAACGCATGAGCGTCCCGGGGAGGTTCCCCGTCGGCGCTCCCGCCCGGACCGTCTCGCGGCCGTTGACGAGCACGTGCTCGACACCGATCGCGTCGGCGACGAGCCGCGAGCTGTTCCCGGGCAGGTCCTTGGTCATGTAGATCGGGCCCGACCCGACCGTCGCGGCATCGAACACGACGATGTCGGCGAACGCGCCCGGGCGGAGGCTGCCCCGGTCGCGCAGACCGAACAGTGCGGCGGGCGCCGTGGTCATCAGCCGGATCGCCTCCTCCATCGGGAGGAGTCGGCGACCCCGCAGGCAGTCGGCGAGAAAGCCGGTCGTATAGGGCGCGCCGCACATCCGGTCGAGGTGGGCACCCGCGTCGGAGCCGCCGATGAGCACCCGCTCGTCACGCCAGACCTCGGCGCGCTTCGTCCAGGAGTCGGGGTCGTCGTCGGTCGGCGCCGGCCAGAGAACCGTGCGCAGGTCGTCGGCGATCACGACGTCGAGCAACGTGTCGAAGGGCGCGGTCCCCCGTTCGGCGGCGATCTCGGCCACGGTCCGGCCCGACAGGCCCTCGTTGGCGGGCGAGAAGGTGTCGCCGATGATGTACCCCTTCCAACCCGCCAGCCGCCGGACGACGCCGGCCTCGGGCGAGTGGGCGCGGCGGTCCATCTCCTCCCGGACGGCAGGGTCGCGCAGCTTCGCGATCTTCTCCGCCAGGGGCAGCTCGAGGATCTCGCGCCACCCGGGCAGCAGGTACAGCGCGCAGTAGCTCCCGAAGCTCATGTTCATGCCGACGAGCGTCGGCATCGTCAGGGCGACGACGCGACCGCCGACGGCCCGTGCCCGCGTCGACGCCTCGAGCTGGTGCTCGGTCTTCCCCGGATCGCCCGCGTCGACCGTCAGGACGTTCCAGTTGAGCGGGCGGCGGGCCGTCGCCGACATGCGCGCCATGAGGTCCATCTCGTCGTCGGTGAAGCCGTTGAGGCAGCCGTCGGTGATGAACTCGAGCGTCGTGCCGGCGTGGTCACGCACCACCTCGCACATGGCCAGCACCTCGTCGGGCGCGGCGTGACGCGACGGGACGGGCGCGCCGTCCCCGTCGGAGTGCGTGTACGCCCGCGATGTGGAGAACCCGAGACCGCCGGCCTCGATCGACTCGTGCAACAGCGCGCGCATCTCGTCGAGCTGTGCGGCCGACGGCGTGCCGCCGACCGCGTCCGGGCCCATCACGCGCCGGCGGAGGGCGCAGTGGCCGACGAGGAAGCCCGCGTTCACGCCGAGGTTGCCCTCGAGCCGGCTCAGGTAGTCGGCGAACGACCGCCAGTCCCACGCGATGCCGTTCTCGAGGGCTGCGAGCGGCATGCCCTCGACCTTCGCCATCATGCGGCGCAGGTAGTCCGCGTCGTCGGGATCGAGGGGTGCGAGCGTGAACCCGCAGTTGCCGCCGATGACGCTCGTGACGCCGTGCTGGTTCGAGGGCGAGGCCGTCGGGTCCCAGAAGAGCTGCGCGTCGTAGTGCGTGTGCGGGTCGATGAAGCCCGGGGCGATGATCAGGCCGTCGGCGTCGATCGTCGTCGCGGCGTTGTCATCGACGGCGCCGACCTCGACAATGCGCCCGTCGCGCACCCCGATGTCGGCCCGGACCCCCGGAGCCCCGCTCCCGTCGACGACGGTGCCACCTTTGACCAGGACGTCGAGCATGGCTGCCTCCACAACACGGGGAGACCCATCGTATCTGACGCCCCGTCAGGTGTGGCTCGGCTCCCCTACGGGCTCCCGACGCCCGAGAACAGCACGCTGCCGTGCACCGTGCTCGTATCGAAGGTCAGACGAGCGGTGTTCGACCCGCTCCCTGTGACGTTCGTGTAGGTCACGAGCCACTGGCAGCTGTCGCCGCCGTGCAACGTCATCATGTCGCTGCACGGCGGAATCGCCACGCCGTTGTCCGTGGTCGCCGTGAAGGTGCCGGCGACGTTGACCATCCCGCCGATGACCGTGAAGTTGAAATCGATCGGCCCGATGTCGCCCGCTGTGCTGTTGGTGATCTGGAAGTGCGTCGCCGCGTCCGCGCCGGGCGTCGCGATCAGCGTCGCGGGCCTGTCCTCGAACACGAGCTTGCTCGTGTACTGGGCTGTGACGGATACATGCGCCGTACCTCCCGGCGACGCCGTCTCCGTGAGGTCGCCCGTCCATGGCGCCGAGTTCTGATGGCGCGATGGCGTGAAGACCAGGTCGAACTGACAGCTCGCGCCCGCGGCGAGCGAGGACGGGCACGTAGAGCTCGACACCATGAAGTTCGCTCCGGGGGCCCCGCCAGGTTCGTCGAGACCGCTCAGGTCCGGCAGTTCGAGCGTTCCCGTCGGCGCCGTGCCCGTGTTCGTGATCGTGATGGTCTGACTCACCTGGGGTGGGAATGCGGTTGCCTCGGCGGTGAAGCTCAGCGACGTCGGGGACGCGACCAGGTGCGGACCCGACGGCGCGGTCGTCGTCGTCGTGGTCGAGCTCGTCGTGGTCGTCGACGAGGACGTGGTCGTCGACGACGACGTCGTAGTCGACGAGGACGTGGTGGTCGACGAGGTCGACGACGACGTCGGCGGATCGCTGGAGGGCTTCGGCGCGGGTGGGAAGCAGGCAGTCAGCACCACCGCGGCGACGGCAACCAGCGCCGCGGCCCCGGCTCCTCGCCCCGTCCCGGCGCGCGCGCCACCAACGACTCGACCAGTCCACCGCCCCACCGAACCTGCCTCGCAGCTCGTCGCGACCCGACCCGTTGCCCCGTGCCCTGCGTCGCTGCAGCCCGTCGCCACCCTCAGTGGCGAAGCGGGGACGATACACGACGGCGGGCGCCCGGCGGAGCGCGGCCCGGCGTCGCGCCACCGCTCTACGATCCGGCGCTGCGGCGGGCACGGCCGGTCGTGTCCGGGTGAGAGGGGTCCCGCGTGGAGAGCGAACGGCTGATCGAAAGCGCGTGCGAGCAGACGGGCCTCGACGACTTCGGGAGCGACTCCTTCCGCGAGGGCCTGGTCCGCTACGTGGACGCGCTGAACACCGAGGCGCAGCTCTCGGCGATCGGTGCCGTCGCCCTCGAAGCGCAGGTGACGGGAAACCTCGTGAACCGGCTCCGCGTGGTCGACTGGGTGAAACAGCATCCGGAAGTGCGCGACGAACCGGTCGCGGCGCCCCTGTTCGTCCTCGGCCTGCCCCGCAGCGGCACGACGTACATCTCACGCCTGCTCGGGTGCGATCCGGCGCGGCGCCCGCTCATGGGATGGGAGGCGCGCGACTGCGTCCCGCCGCCGGAGGCGGCGACGTTCACCACCGATCCACGCATCGCCGAGGCGCGCGCCGCGGCGGACATGCTCGACGCCCTGAACCCCGCGGTGAAGGCGATGCACTACGAGGCGCCCGACGAGCCGACGGAATGCGTGACGCTCCTGGCCCAGGACTTCAAGAGCCTCCAGCTCTCGGTGGTCGCCAACGTCCCGACGTACGACGAGTGGCTCATCGGTTGCGACGAGACGTCGGCATACCAGCACCACCACCTCGTTCTCCAGCTGCTCCAGTCGCGCGCGCCGGGGCGGTGGTCGTTGAAGAGCCCGCACCACTCGATCGCGCTGCCGGAGCTGTTCGCGCAGTACCCGGACGCACGCGTCGTCGTGATGCACCGCGACCCGGTACGTGTCGCCGCCTCGCTGTGCAGTCTCGCGGCGGCGCTGATCGGAACCTTCAGCGACGCCGACCACCGCGCCACGATCGCGACCCACTGGCCGCCGATCGCGGGCGTCATCGTCGACCGCGTGATGGAGTACCGGGACGCGCACGGCGACGCCTCGTTCCTCGACGTCCAGTACGCGGATCTCGTGGCCGACCCGCTGGCGACGATGAAGCGCATCTACGACTGGGCCGGCGACGACCTCACCGCCGAGGCGGAGACCCGGATGCGCGAGTACGTGGCGGCCAACCCGCAGACCCGGTTCGGGACGCACAGCTACTCCCTCGAGGGAACCGGCCTCGACCGGCGCGAGCTCGAGGAGCGATTCGCCACCTACCGCGACCGCTACGCCGTCCCGAGCGAGGCCTGACCCGCCCGTCGATTGACCCGGGTCGGCGCCGGGCCGAGGATGGCGCGGGGGACCCGAGGACGAGGAGGACGCATGGCTCGGTACCTGGTCCAGGCGTCGTACACCGCGGATGCATGGGCCGCGATGGTCGAGCACCCCGAGGACCGCAGCATCTCGGTCCGCCGGATGGTGCAGCACGCGGGTGGTCACCTCGAGTGCTTCTATCTCGCGTTCGGCGAGCACGACGTCGTGACCATCCTCGACGTGCCCGACAACATCGCGGCCGCATCGGTGTCGATGGCGGCCGCCGCGGGCGGCGGGCTGCGCAGCATCCGCACCACCCCGTTGCTCACGCCCGAGGAGGCGCTCGCCGCCATGGGCAAGGCGCGCACCGTCGAGTACACCGCCCCCGGCCAGCCGGCCGAGGTGCACACGCCGATCCCGGCCGGCTGATCGCTCCGACGTGCCCGCCTACGTCGCGGTCGTCGGCACGAGCACGGCCGACGCGGACCAGGCCGCGGCCGCCGAGTCCGTCGGCCGGCTGCTCGCCGGACGCGGCTGCGTCGTCGTCTGCGGCGGTCTCGGCGGTGTGATGGAGGCCGTGGCGCGCGGTGCCCGGAGCGCAGGCGGAACCGTCGTCGGGTTGCTCCCCGGCACCGACCGGGCGGAGGGCAACGAGCACCTCACCGTCGCGCTCGGCACCGGCATGGGCGAGATGCGCAACGCGCTCGTGGTACGGGCCGCCGACGTCGTGGTCGCGGTCGGCGGCGGATACGGCACGCTGTCGGAGATCGCGTTCGCGCTCCGAGCCGGCGTGCCGGTCGTCGGGATCGGGACCTGGGAGCTCGGCGACGTCGTCGCCGCTCCCGGCCCGACCGAGGCCGTCGAGCTCGCGCTCGCGCTCGCCCAGGAGCGCGCCGGCGCCTGACCCGCGGTCAGCGGTCGATCCGGCGGGCCAGCAGGCAGAACTCGTTGCCCTCCGGATCCGCGAGCACGACCCACGACTGCTCGCCCTGCCCGACGTCGGCCGGCTGCGCCCCGAGCGCCAGCAGGCGTTGCAGCTCGGCGTCCTGGTCGCACCCGCTCGGGTTCAAGTCGATGTGGATGCGGTTCTTCACCGCCTTGGGCTCGGGGACCGCGACGAACACGAGGACGGGCCCGGGATCGTCGGGCGCGCCGCTCGACGACATCCAGAAGTCGCCGTCCTCGTCGGCGACGGCGGTCCAGCCGAGCACGTCCGACCAGAAGGCGGCGAGGCGGGCCGGATCGTTGCTGTCGATCACCAACTCCCGGAACACGCTCGCCATACGGGCCTCCTCGGTGGGTGGATTTCGGGTCAGGCGGGCAGGAAGCGGCTTCTCAACGCGAGCAGACCGGGGTCGGCGACGGGGACGCGCCCGTAGAACCCGAGCACGAACTCGGCCGGGTCGAGCGCGATCACGGCCACGTCTGCCGCCCCGGCCGAACCGGCCGGTGGGACGCAACCGGTGCTGAGCCGCCGGGCGCGGATGGTGAGCAGCAGCGGCGCAGCGCCTGCGATGCGGATCTCGAAGGCACCGTCGGCGGCCTCGGGTCGCAGCCACGCACCGAGCAGCTCGCCCGGGACCAGGAGCCGTGCCTCGTCGCCCGCGACCGGCCAGGGCCGGTCGACCGCCCGCGCGACGTCGAAGCCGTGGACCACGAATTCGCCGAGCACGACCCGCAGCGCCGGTGTCATCGTCGTCGACACGCCGCCGTGGAACGGGAACACGCGGTCGTCGGGGATCGCGGGGAAGACGACGTCGAGCGCGGTGTGCAGGTCGCGGCGGAGCAACTCGCCGAGCACCTGCGGATCACGCTCGGGTGTCTCCTCGAGGCACAGCGCGTTGAGTGCCGCGGTCGCCTCCGCGCGGTCGCTACGCCGGAGATCCGCGAAGCCGCGTCGCACGACGGTGAGCACGTGCGCGACCGTGTCGCCGACGTTCCAGTCGAGTCCCTCGACGGGCCGCGCCGCGTCGGCCGGATCGAGCGACTCCACCAGGTCGCAGAAGCGCCTCGACGCGCCGCGGAGCGCAGCCATCACCTGCTCGCGCTCACCCATCGCCGCCCTCCCCTTCAGACGTCCTCGCCGCGCATCCGTCGCAGCCGGCGGTTCGTGCCCGCGATCCAGTCGTCGTACCCGGCCGCCTTGCGGGCGAACGACTCGCCGACGCGGGGATGTGGGAGCGCGAGGAACCGGCCGGCGCGCATCGCGTCGAGCACCAGGGCCGCGCACTCCTCGGGCTCGACGACGTCGCCCAGCCCGCCCGGGACGGCGCCCGATCCGCCGCCGGCCGCCTCCTCCGCGTCCTCGTCGCGACCGATCATCCCGGTGTTGACGACGTTGGGGCACAGGCACGTGACGTGGATGCCGAGGTGCGCGTAGTTCACCGCGATCCACTCGGCGAGGCCGAGGGCGCCGTGCTTCGTGAACGTGTAGCCCATGTCCGCGACACCGGAGATGAGCCCGGCCGACGAGATCGTCTGGACGAGATGGCCGCCGCCCCGCTCCAGCATCGAGGGGAGCACCTCCTGCGCGGCCCACACGTGGGCGAGCAGGTTCACGCGCGTGATGGCCTCGACCTGCTCGGCGGTGGGGGTCAGACCCGGTGCCCGGTCGAGGATGCCCGCGTTCGAGCAGAACACGTCGACCGGCCCGTGCGCGGCCGTGGCCCGGGCGACGAGGTCGGCGACCGCGGCCCGGTCGCCCACGTCGCACGTGACCGCCAGACCGCCGATCCGGGTCGCGATCTTCTCCGCCCGGGCGCCGTGAACGTCGGCGACCGTGACCTTGGCGCCCTCGGCCGCGAAGCGTTCGGCGAGCGCCCGGCCGATGCCGTGGCCGCCGCCGGTCACGACGACCGACGCGCCGGTCAGGTCCAGGTCGGTCACGGGAAACCGCTCCCTACTCGCGGGCCATGTTCTCGAACTTGGCCAGGAAGTCGAGGAACGCGAGCCGCGTGACACCGGTCGGGCCGTTGCGGTGCTTGGCCACGATCACCTCCGCGGTGCCGCGCTGGTCGGACTCCGGGTTGTAGATCTCGTCACGGTAGAGGAAGACGACGACGTCGGCGTCCTGCTCGAGCGAGCCGCTCTCGCGGAGGTCCGCGAGCATGGGCCGCTTGTCGGCCCGGTACTCGAGCTGGCGGTTGAGCTGCGAGAGCGCGACGACGGGGCACTCGAGCTCGCGGGCGAGGATCTTGAGCCCACGCGAGATCTCCGCGACCTCGACCTGGCGGTTCTCCGGACGGCGCGCCGTGCTCGGCGTCATCAGCTGGAGGTAGTCGACGACGACCAGCGCCAGGTCACCGTGCCGCGCCTTGGTCCGCCGGGCCTTGGCCCGCATCTCCATGACCGTGCAGTGGGGGTTGTCGTCGATGAACAGCGGCGCCTCGGCGAGGCGGCCGACCGCGTGGCTGATCCGGGTCCAGTCGCCCTCGGGGATCTTGCCCGTCTGCAGCTTGCGGGCGTCGACCCGGGCTTCGCCGGCGAGCATGCGCTTCGTGAGCTCGAGCGTCCCCATCTCCATCGAGAAGAACAGCACCGGTCGGCGGACCCGCATCGCGACGTTGGCGGCGGCGCCGAGTGCGAACGCGGTCTTGCCGCAGCCGGGGCGGGCGGCGATGACGACGAGGTTGGACGGCTGGAGCCCGAGGAGCAGGTCGTCGAGGTCGACGTAGCCGGTCGGAACACCCGTGACCTCGCCGCTGCTGCCGTAGAGCTGTTCGAGCTGGTCGAGCGTCTCCTGCAACGCGTCGGAGATGCCGACCATCGAATCGGACACCCGCCGCTCGGCGACCTCGAAGACGAGCGACTCGGCGCGGTCCATCGTCTCGCTGACGTCGTCGGTGAGCGCGTAGCCCATCTCCGCGATGTCGCCCGCGACCGCGATGAGGCGGCGCAGGAGCGCGAGCTCGCCGACGATCTTGGCGTAGTGCGCGGCGTTCGCCGAGGCCGGCGTGAGCGCCTGGATGCGCAGGAGCGTGTTCTTGCCGCCCATCGCGTCGAGCAGGTCGGCGCGGCGCAGCTCCTCGGCGACGGTGATCGGGTCGACCGGCTCGCCCTGGCTGTAGAGGCTCATGATCGCCTCGTACATGTGGGCGTGCGCGGGCTTGTAGAAGTCGGACGCCTCGACGCGCGCCTCGACCGCGGAGGTGATCGCGTCGCGCGAGAGCATCATCGCCCCGAGCAGCGACTCCTCGGCCTCCAGATTGTGCGGTGGGATCCGACCGACCGTCTGCCGGCGCGTCGGCTCCAGCGCCTGGACCACCGATTGCCCTCCCCGAACCGAGTCGTTCACCCGGCATTCACCCCATCCGGACCTGCCGATTCTGGGGGTCGGAGGCTGTGGATCGATAGCCCCGAAACCAGGGTTTCCGCTGTGGGTTGCCTGTGGACAGCGCGCGACGACCCTGTGGCATCACTGTGGAACGAGGGTCGAGCCGTCCACAGGCGTGTGGAGAACCTGCTCACCAGGACATTGTCCCGGGAGGGTGAGACAGTTACGGCGGTCTCGCCGGCGCGCCTACTCCGCGACGACGTCCACGGTCAGGACGGCTTGCACGTCGGAGTGGAGCTGGACCGGCACCTCGACCGGGCCCAGCTCCTTGAGCGGGTCGGCGAGGCCGATCCGGCGCCGGTCGAGCTCGACCTCGGTCTGGGCGAGAACGGCCTCGGCGATGTCGGCGGCGGTCACGGAGCCGAAGAGCTTGCCGCCCTCGCCCGCCCGCGCCTTCACCTCGATGCGGGCGCTCGACAACCGCTGCGCGAGGTCGGTCGCGTGGGCGCGCTCGCGCACCTCCCGGGCCTCACGGTTGCGGCGCATCGCCTCCGCCTGCTGCACGACCCCGCGCGTCGCCTTCATCGCGAGGCCCCGGGGGACGAGGTAGTTGCGCGCGTAGCCGTCGGCGACCTCGAGGAGGTCGCCCTTGCGACCCAGGTTCTCGACGTCCTCCCGGAGCACGATCCTCACGGCGCCACCTCGTCGCCGGCGCCGTCACCCGCGCCCTCCGTCGCGCCGTCGCCGTCGGCCAGCAACTCCGCGCCGGCCAGGTCCTCGACGAGCTCCTCGGGCACGCCCGCCTCGTCGGCGCCGACGCTCTCGGGCATCGGCGCGCCCTCACGGCCCTCGCGGCCGCCGTCGCGGTCGCCGCGGCCCTTGCCCTTGTTGCGGTGCGTCACCTGGCGCACGCTGTAGGGCAGGAGCGCCATCTCACGCGCGACGCGGATCGCCCGGGCGACGGCGCGCTGTTGCTGGGAGTCGTTCCCCGTGACGCGGCGGGCGCGGATCTTGGCCCGCTCGGACATGAAGCGTCGCAGCAGGTTGACGTCCTTGTAGTCGATCCAGGTGATCTGCTCGCTGTCGAGGATCGACACCTTCTTCTTCGGCTTGCGCTCCGCCGCGGAGTCCTTGCGGCGGGTCCTCGGTCTCGCCATTCCCGTTCATCCCCTCACGTCACGATCGGGCACGGCGCCGTGCCCGCGGGTCGCGAGGAGCCCTCAGAAGGGCTCCTCGCCGTACTCGTCGTAGCTGGTCCCGCCGGCGTCGCCCTGGGACCGGCCGCCACCGTCGAAGGAGCCGGCTGCCGCGCCCGCGCCCCCACCCCGGCGGTCGTTCTTGGTGATCTGCGCCGTCGCCCAGCGGAGGCTCGGGCCGACCTCGTCGGCGACGATCTCGACGACGCTGCGCTTCTCGCCGTTCTCCGTCTCCCAGGAGCGCTGCTCGAGACGGCCGGTCACGACGACGCGCGACCCCTTGCCGAGGGATTCGGCGACGTTCTCC
>Ga0070741_10012354_pt1 | contig 15461 bp, 12 predicted proteins | sample Coa_R1_4_FD_66440 | JGI IMG/M metagenome (GOLD analysis project Ga0070741, IMG submission 66440) | Surface soil microbial communities from Centralia Pennsylvania, which are recovering from an underground coalmine fire - Coalmine... | ecosystem: Environmental > Terrestrial > Soil > Unclassified ... | reverse complement strand
CCCGGCTCAAGGACTTCCGTCGCGTGGCCACTCGCTATGACAAGCTCGCAAGAAACTTCCTCGCTGGCGTGCTCATCGCCGCAATCGTAATCTGGTGGCTCAATTGAGTCCGGACCCTAGCCGAACCTTAGTCTCAGCATACGGCGCGGGGCTGGGCCGGTGCCGCCGCAGCCCGAAACTCGTGTCGTTGCGCTCCGGAAGGGCCGGGCGCGGCCTGTCTTGGCAGGGGGGTGGGAGGGGTGTCCGGCTCTATTCGCAGCCTACGACGCAAGGACCGCGGTACCCCCTCGGGGGGTGGCTCGGCGGACTGCGTCCCAAAACTCGCGCCCTTGCCTCGCGGAACGGCCGAGTGCGGGTGTTCCCGGCAGGGGGTGGGGTTGGGGTCGTGTCCGACTCCGGAGGCTTCGAGGGGCTGGGCAGGACTTCAGCGCAGACAGCGGCACGCCGCCGAGCGGCTGGCACCCTGTGGATGGCCGCAACCTCTGGGGTTGCGGCGGGTGGCACGGTTGTGCACACGTATCCCGCTTGACCTGCAGGTGGATCGTGATGGCCGCGAAATCTGAAGAGCACAACATCAAGGTAACTGGTCCCGGGCTCTCGTTCGACCGCCCAATCTCGCAAGATGTTGCCAATCAAATCATCAGTCTGGTGATGACCGGAGCTGTGACCGGTGTCGCTCCCGCCGGAACGCCGGTATTCCAGCGCGAGACACCGGCCGCGGGGCTTCCCACGCCCGGGGGTGACGCGCTGACGGCAAAGCAGTTCTTAGCTCAGAAGCGGCATGACAACATGTACGAGCGGGTGGCGTGCTTGGCATATTACTTGACGCACTACCGCAACACGCCGCAGTTCAAGACCCGTGACATTAGCAAAATCGCAACTGAGGCCGCTACAAAGCTTTCCAATGCGGCGCGTGATGTTAACGACGCGACTTCGAAGTACAATTATCTAGTGAGCGCCGGTGGCGGGCGCAAACAGATCACACCACTGGGTGAAGCTGTGGTCGAGGCTCTGCCCGACCGGGAACAGGTGAAGGCCGCAATTGAAACGCACCGGCCGAAACGTCGGAAGCGTCGTAAGGCAAAAAGATAGGCACAGCTAGTCCTCGATGCTGGATCAGATTGCGAAGAGCCTTAAGGCGCACTTCACCAGTCAACTCGTCGATGAACTGCTCGCGGCGTACCAGGAGGCGAAGCACAACTTCTTCCTCGGTGGGTTGCGGCTGAGCGCTGTCGAGGGCGGTCGGTTCTGCGAGGCAGCACTCCGCATGCTCCAGGAAAAGACCACTGGCATCTTCACGCCCCTGGGTCAGCAAATCGATGCTGAGAAAATTATCGACCAGCTGAGGAACCTGCCCAAGGCCGTGCATTCGCCGTCCATCCGACTGCACATCCCTCGGACCATCCGGGTCGTGTACGATATCCGCAACAACCGGGACAATGCGCACCTTGCCGACAGCATCGACCCCAATCTCCAAGATGCGACGCTCGTGATGTCAAACCTGGATTGGATCCTTGCCGAGCTCCTGCGCCAATATCACAACGTCACGGCGGCAGAGGCCCAGCACATCGTGGACGGTCTCGTTTCGCGCTCCGTCCCGGCTATTCAAGATTTCAATGGCTTCCTGAAAGTGCTGAACCCAAAGCTAAAGGTGTCTGAGTATGCGCTGCTGCTACTCTACGAACGAGGCACCACTGGCGCGACGTTTGCTGAGCTTGAGAGATGGGTGAAACCGGCTATGCGTCGCAATCTACGCCGAACCCTGGGTCGGCTAGTGCACGACGCTGCGTTTGTCCACGATGAAGGCAAGCGCTTCTACATCACTAAAGCCGGCATGCACGAAGTAGAAAAGAAAAATCTTCATCGGGTCGCGCTACCGGTTTCCCCTTTTTAGGTGAAATAAACACAGGGAATTCCTCCGAGCGACTCGCTACTCGGAGGTAGGTGTGGGGGCCAGATCATGCGCCTAAGCAAATGGCAAATTCTCGGCATCGCTGTTTCGGTCGTTTGGGCCGTAGGCGCTTGGCGGCACGAGCACAATGCCAATATCGATGCTGCTAATTTCTTTGGCTCATTGACTTACAAAAATTGTACGAATGAGAAGCTGTTGGCCCACAACAGCGACCTATCCACGTGTGAGATCAAACGGGGTCAGAGTATCAGTCAATGGTTGAAGGATGGGAATAGTGCGGTCGACGAAGCCCTCATCGCACTCGGGCCAGTTCCATTTTTCTGGCTTGCAGGATTCATCCTTCTATATTTCGTCCGAGCACAGATCGCGGGCTTTAGAGCTGTGATCTCTTGGTCATCTTTGAGCCTGCTGAAGAAGGCGGTCGTTGTAGCCTGCGCATTCGTAAGCCTCGCCACACTCGCTTTTGGCGCTGTGGCAGTTCTCAATCTTTATGTCGACACAATCGTACCCGTTTCGCCTTCTTCCTTCGTCGACATAATTCCAACGGGCAGTGATTTTGTCACAGTTGAGGGTACGTGGGTTCGGACCGATCTTACGAACGACAGCATCCTCAATCCATTGCAATTCTCCCTCATCGAATGCCGGAGACAGGAAGGGCGATGCGTAGAGGCCACCGCGTTCGTTGCTGGGTCTGCTCCCGGGGCGGCACTGGGCGCCGAGCTGCACACCTTTGACATTAAGAGCTGGACGCCAAATGCAATCGTTTTTGCGGATGAGGATATGTGCTCGACCGATATTTACACCGTAGACTTCAATACGAAAGTGGTTAGCGGCGCAGGACATCTGACGAACCAGGAGACGACTTTTTGCAAAATGAAGTTTATTAAGGGAAAGGAGACCTGGACGCTGCTCCTTTCAAATGGCTTCAACGTTTATTGGGAGTTGCGTAAGAAAGCGCGACCGTTGCCGCTGCGTCTCCTTCAGACGTTCTTTGGGAACTAGTGGATAAGATCCGCTGTTCGCCGCGCTCGACGTGCTCGAAGGCAAGGTGATCCGCTGCAATGCAGCGCCACCGGCATCTGGAGTTCATTCCAGTTAACGCGGCCGCCGAGGCCGCGGTTTAGCTGATGGAGGGATGAGCGGAAAGCTGTTTTTCGGTCTCCGTATGGCCGTATAGCAAACTAAGAGATTCATTGTCGAAACCGTGCATGAGGCCAAACTGGCCTAAAGGGGAGGGGGAGAGAGAGAGAGAGAAGGGTAAGTCAGTATAGGTACCCTGTTTCAGGCACCAAGTGCGTGTTTCGCCTACTCCCACAGCGATTTCCTCAAACCCAAACGAACTTGGCGGGCGAATGTGACCAAGCTGGCTTGATTTGCTTGATGTAGCCACGCTGTAACAAACAGTTTCTGGCCCTGGCCAACCGTTCGGGCTTCCAGCCGAACCATTTCCCCGCCATGCCGTTCGTAATCCAGAACTGAGCGTGACGTCCTTGGTGCGCCTTAAGAAGGGTGTACAGGATAACTGCATCGGAATTCCGGGTCAGGACTAGATCGTCGATGACCGCCTGCTCGACCATGCCGACGTCCCGGCGTCCAATATGGTTGCGTCCTTCCAAGGTCATCCGCCAGACGTTCTCAACGATCCTGCCGACTTCCTGGTGGCTCATCGGTTGGTGACACTCCGCATTCAGGCCGAGCGCGAGCTCCAATAGTTTTGTGACGCTGCCTCCGGCGGCATGAACTTCACGAGCCAGTGGACCGATCTTCGTGAACAGCGCCGGGTTACGGCCGTCGCCTTCGCGCATACCGCGCAGCGGATTGTCATCGAGCGGACGCCTCGTGTCATTCAGATAGAGCGACCGGCCGTTGCTGGCCACGGCCAGCGGCAGCCGCATGACAGGCAGCCGGTCGAGATCATCGAGCTTGCCGCTGATGATAGCGTACCGTCCGACGGACAACTTGCTTTTCGGGGCGACCACAAAGCCGCGTTCGCCCAGCAGATCAATCTTGAGGTCCGACCATGGCCGGATCGCACGGCGCTCCCCGGCGTAGCGATAATACACATGAAACTTCCCCGCCGCGGTGCGGACCACAAGGGGCGTCTCCCCGTGGCGGCGAATGGCGTCTTCCAACACCCGCTCGTCCGCAACATCAACATCGATGATGGCGACGGCGTTGGTCCGTCCGGTCATGAAGCCGAACGCGCCGCGGGTGGCGAACCTGGGGTTAGACGCCAGCTCTCGGCTGCCAGGCAGACCGACCTTCTGATAACTTCTGATCGCCGGCTTCTTTGCTTCAGGGTCGGGGCCGGAGCTAATGAGCGGAAAGGTGGCGATGCCGTGCTCGGCAAAAACCGGTTGCCACCCCGCGAATGCCTCACGAACTCGCGGCCGGTGGACTTGGCGGTCCGGTCTGGCTAGGTTAGGCACATTGCACTTCCAGTTGCTGTGGTCTTTGACTCCAGACGAAAGGACCTCGACGCGAACACGCCGAGGTCCTTTCCCGTTTCTAGCCCCTCCGACGCCGCTCGGCCGCCCGGCGCGCGGCGTGCCATTCCGCCACAGTCTGCCAAGCATCGGCGAATTGTTTGCCTGCGTTGTGCTTCACCCAGCCCCCGGAATAGCGCCGGGCTGCCGCCACCCGTTCGAGCCGATCGCGGCGGAGGCAGCCATCGTCAGCCGCGCACCACTTTAAGACGGCGTAGTAGGTCAGGCTCCGCAGCTCTGAAAATGACAGCAGGGCGTTTTCGGAGCTCATAGCCTCACCGCGCTTGCCGAGCGGCCTTACTGCGACCCGGCTTCCCGTTCAGAACGAGGCCGCTCGGCCAACGCTTGTGATTTGCTGGCAGCGGATTATCCGACTGGCCGCGAATGCGGGCCTCGATGAAGCGGTCGAGGGACCTCTCGGTCACGCCACCCGATTTGGGACCGAGCTGGACGACTTCGAGTAGCGGCAGAATTTCGTCCCAGTATTTACTCCGACAGACGCCCAGCCGCGTGATGGCCTTGGCATGACGAATGACAACGTGCGCCATAAAAAAGATCCTCCTTGCGATCCGGCCACGCGGTCGGCCGGACTTCAGGAGGATAAGGTCAGACGCAAATACGGGATTGAATAGCCGGGCCGAATTCAATCCCGCAATCGGTTGGGATGCTGCAGAATTTCCTTGACCGTGTCGGACTTCATGCCGGCGAATAACTGCGGATATTTGCGCGCCACTATCCCAGCGGCCACGATGGCGGTCTCTTTGTTCTTTCGCAGTCGCCGATATTCAGAAACAGGTCCAATGAGGCCTTGGGCCTTCGCCGCCTTGGCCTGTTCGTTCGCGAGGCGACCGCCAATGGCTGGCCCGAGTTCGTAGTCTAAAAGCACGTACATCAGAAAATCGCGGCCTTCCTCGCTCAGGGGCAGTTTCTGCTTCCAATCTTTGTACAGCTCGCCGGCATAGGCCAGGAAGCCGGGTTCATCAAAACTAGCTTCACCAATGCCACCGTCCTTGTAACGCAGACGCAGCTTACTAGTCTCGCCGTGGCCGGCGCGCTCGAGCAGCGTGCAAATTTTGCGGTCCTTGCGGCGACGATTCATAACCGAGCCTCATGAAGGTTGACGACCTCGGCGCTGGCCGGACGCGGCGGCCTGGCACCGTATCGTGCCCAGGCCGCCATCAGCTGGCGGCGTTTCTCGAACAGGTCGCCACGCCGATAGTCGCCCTCCACTCCCTTGACCCGGTGGGCGAGCGCCATTTCTGCCACGTGATTGGGAGTAGTCGTGGCGTCGGCCGTCCAATCACGAAACGTCGATCTAAAACCGTGCGGGACGATGTCGCGGTCATTCTGCTTGGGATCAAAATAGCGCGGCAGCCCGGCCCGGGTGCGTTCGTCATTCATCTGCCGGACCGTTTCGGCCAGAGCCATATTGGACAGAGGCTTACCAGCCTTGGCACCGAGGAACACAAACGGATTGCCGTCTTCGGTCGGCAGCGTCCGCAAGAGGTCGAGAGCCCGATCGCTCAGCGGCACCCGATGCTCGTGCTCCATCTTCATGCGGTTTGCCGGAATGACCCAGACCTTCGCGGCCATGTCGATCTCCGACCACTGGGCGCCGACGACCTCATTCGTTCGTGCCGCAGTCAGGATCAAAAACTCAAGCGTCCGAGCCGCAATCCCGTCCCGCGACCGCAGCGCGGCGAGGAAGGCTGGCAGTTCGACATACGGTAAGGCCGGATGTTTGTTACGGCGGCTGGATTTGGCGCTCGGTAACGGTTTGCCGTCGCGGACCCACTGGATCACCCGCTCGATCCGTTGTCGGACTCGCGAGGCGGTTTCCGGTATCGTCGCCCAGATCGGTGCCACCACGCCGTTGATGGTTGCGGCATCAATTTCCTTGCAGGGCCGTTCGGCGAGTTTCGGCAGGGCGTATTGCGCCAGCGTATTCGTCCACTGCTGCCGGTGTTTGGCGTTCTTCCAGGTATCGACATGGACCTGAAGAAACTCCGCCGCAGCTTCTTTGAAGCTGAGAACTTCGGCGGCCTTGCGGATCTTGGCCTGACGTTCAGCACGGCGCGCCTCGATCGGATCGATCTTGTCAGCCAGCTGTTTGCGCGCCACCCGAGCGCGGTCGCGGGCCTCCTCTAGGTTGAAATCTCTGATGCTGCCGAGGCCCATGAAGCGCGTCTTGCCGCGCAGCTGATAGCGCAGCTCCCAATACGCCGAGGCCTTGCCGTGGACGACAAGATAGAGCCCCTTGACCGGGTCGACTTGGTTGCTGGCGCGGCCATCGCCGCGATCCAGATAGCGGCCGGGCACGCCGGCCCGCAGCAGCTTAGCGACTCGCTTCACCGTCAGCGTCGCGGTCGCCTCGGCCTTCCGCCGCCTCGCCCCGCCCATGGCCCTGCCTCTTGCTTTGACCGTCGGGCTGCCCCTTGGCCTAGCCCACCGGATTTCGTCGGATAATATCGGACTTGGGCAGAGGGGTCGCAATACCGGTTTGCTAGAATATCGCTGCAGGGTCATGGACTTAGGCGGACAATAGCGGACAATGGAAGCCGGAAAACCGTCGGCCTTCCTCTCCGCCACCCTACGCCCTGCGGGCTTCGGGTGGCGCGCGCGGCGATCTTAGCCTGCTCCCTATTAGCCTTCTCGAAACTCCACGAATCGTACTGCGTTTGGCGGCCGTTTTGGCGTCGGCGCGGGCTTCAGCCTTGGTGGTTGAATTCCCGTTGAATTCGCGTGGTCGGCCGCTTCGGACCCGGCCTTGCCGTCTCGATATGGCGTAAGCATTTGATTCGCCATTTGATTTTTTCTTAACGCTGGGCGGTGCAGATATCGCTCGCCAACGCAGCGCTGCGCGCAATTTCGTGTTGTTTGCGCAACACATTGCCGAAAACGGCAATTCCGGCCTGTGACTCGGCCGGTTCTTCATTGCGTGGTGGAACTGGGCGTCTAATGTGACCGAGCGACGGAGGGGGGAACCCCAAGTCGACCGTGTGCTGTCTCCCTTCAAAAGGAAATAACGCACGGGGAATTTGGGGACCAGGGGACCTAACCAGGGGGCGCGAGCACCCGGCGGCATCGGAACCCTCCCACGGCAAAACGAAACTGGAGGTTCACAATGAAGATGGTAAGAAGCCTCCTCCTCGGCTCTGCAGCTGGCCTCGTTGCGGTCACTGCAGGTCAGGCGGCCGATCTTCCCGTAAAGGCCAAACCGGTCCAATACGTGAAGATCTGCAGCCTCTACGGGGCGGGGTTCTACTACATGCCGGGCACGGATATGTGCCTGAAAATCGGCGGCTGGGTGCGCGCCGAGGTGACGTGGGGTATCAACGGCAACTCGTCGACTGGTATCTTCACCGCCACCGACTACAACAACCGCTACACCAACAACTTCTGGTCTCGTGAGCGCGGCTATATCACGGCCGACGCCCGCGAGCAGACGGCGTATGGTGTGGCCCGCGGTTACATCGCGGTCGGCATCTCGTCGCAGAACACCGGCAACGAAGCGCCCTCGAGCAACTTCAGCTCGAACCGCGCCTACGTGCAGTGGGCCGGCTTCACCGCTGGTCTCGCCGTGTCGTTCTTCGACTTCTATCCGGCAGCAGCGTTGCTCTATCGTGCCGGCAACCTGCCGCAGGAAGATACCGGCGACGGCGGCATCTGGATCTGGGCTTACACGGCTCAGCTCGGTGGCGGCGTGTCGGCCACGATCTCGGCCGAAGAGCGTCGTACCAGCCAGATCATCAACGGTGGACCGACAGCCATTGCGGCGCCGGGCGTGCCTGGCGTGATTCCCAATGGCGCCGGCGGCAACGGCTACGGCGGCTGGCAGTCACCCGACATCATCGGCAACCTGCGCGTCGACCAGACGTGGGGCAGTGCCCAGGTGATGGGCGCCGCTCATATGGTGAACCCGGGCTACTACGGCGCCACGCCGATCACCGGTCATCCGGACGATCAGTGGGGCTGGGTGGTCGGCGGCGGTATCAAGATCAACACGCCGTTCATCGCGCCTGGCGACTACTTCGTCGCCGAGGTGAACTACACCCAGGGTGCCACCAAGTACCTCTGGAACTCCAGCTCCAACGCCGGTGAAAACGTCCTGCAAGGCGGCAATCAGGGCTTCGGGGTCGGCAGCGACTGCGTCTACGGCGGCACGCTGGCCGGTGGCAACGCCACCGGCTGCTTCCTGACCACGGCCTGGGAAGTGAACGCCGGTTTCGAGCACTACTGGACGCCGCAATGGCACCAGTCGTTCGTCGGCGCTTACTTGGCAGAGCAATACGGCTCGTCTGCCAATGCCATCCTCTGCAGTGCAGAAGGCGGTGGCAACGGCGCGGGCACCGGTTCGTTGGCGGTCGCCACCGCGGGCTGCAACAACGACTGGTCGTTCTGGGGCGTCGGCTCCCGGCTGCAGTGGGACGTGACCAAGAGCTTCTATCTCGGCGTCGAGGTCATCTACCAGCAGCTGGTCAGCGCGCAGACGTTCAATGCCCGGTCGACGGGGGTTACTCAGCCGGCCAATTCTGGCTGTCCCGCTGCCGGCTGCACCGTGTCCGACGAGAGCAACTGGACGTTCACGGTACGCATGCACAAGGACTTCCTGCCCTGATCGTCTGATCAAGGCGTGAATTCCAGGATCCCCGGCGGGGCCTCCCGCCGGGGATTTTTCTTTGTCGTGCGGATGGCACGAAGCGTTAGATTGGCGCCGACCGGGATGAAGTCTCCCCCGGACAGACGCGCCCGGCGAGCCCCGAATCCACATGCCAGGCCCATATGACGATTTGCTGCAGCGGGCGCTCATGGCGCTCAATGCTCAGCGTTCCGGCGAGGCCGAGCGATTGGCCGGCGAGGTGCTCAAGGCCAATCCGCGCCATGTCGAGGCCTTGAAGATTGCCGGACGCGCCGCGCGCCTGCAGGGCCGGGCGGCCGAGGCCATCGCGCTGTTGGAGCCTGCCGCGCGCGCAAGCCACGACGCGGAGCTCGATACCGAGCTTGCCGCCGCGCTGCAGCAGGCCGGCCGCATCGAGGATGCGGCGTCGCGGTTGCGCCGTGCCGTCAAGCGGCGGCCGGCGTATGCTCCGGCGTTCTCCGAGCTCGCGCAGGTTCTGATAGCGCTCAAACGCTTCGATGAAGCGATCGACGCGCTCAAGCGCGGCGTCGAAGCGGCGCCCATGGTGCCGGCACTCCGTGCGCAGCTCGGCTTTTTGTTGCTCGAGCGCCGCCGGCATGCCGAGGCCAAGGCGGTGTTCGCCGGCCTCTTGGCGCTTTATCCCGGCTTTCCCGATGCGCTGTTCGGGCTCGGCAAGACCCATCAGGAGCTGCACGAGAACGAAGCCGCGGCGGCCCATCTGCGGCCATACCTGATGGCGCGGCCGGCGCACTGGGGCGCCTGGATCAGCCTCGGCCATTGTCTGCTGGCACTCGGCGATCTCGAGGCCGGCTATGATTGCTTCCGCACCGCCGCGCGCGGCGATCCCAAGCACTACACCAACGCGCTGTCGTCGCTGGTGAAATCGGGTCGCGGCAGGTTCTGGCTCAAGCCGAGCGCCGGGGCCGCGTTTTTGCTGGGGCCGAAGCGGTAAAGGTCTTTAGGGAAAACGCCGCTATCGCTTCGCGGCCCTGAAATTGCGGCGATAGACGGCGGTTTCGTCGCGCAGCGAATCATTGATGTCGGTGAATCGTTCCATCGCCTCGGGCGACAGCGCTTCGCACTGTACGCGCCAGCTCTGCCGCTTCACCGGCAAACACTGCACGAGCGGCGTGCCTTTCGGCAGCACGCCGTTGAAGCCCGCATCGTGCCAGTGCGCGGGAAATTGCACCGGGACGTCGTGGTAGGCGTCGCAATCGACCAGCCCGGTGAGCGCGGTGAACGGCAGGTCGCGGCGGTTCACCGGATGCGTGAACAGCAGTGAAAAGCCCGGCGGCGTTTCGATGGACCAAAAATTGGTGAACTTGATGATGTAGCGGTCGTCATCGAAGAACGGCGAGCCGACCGCCTGGACGGGATCGTGAAAATCGATCGGCGAAACCGAGAGATCCGACGCGGCGCCGTGCGGCACTTCAAAGCTCCAGGTGAATTCGCCATCCTGCACTTTCAGATCGGTCGCCAGCAGGATGAGAAAGCCGTAGGTCATGGCGTCGATGAACGGCGGGCAGCGCTTGAGCGTCTCCTGCTGATAGCCCGAGCGCGGATTGACCACCCGCTGCGGCATCGCCTTGAACCATTCGGGCAGGCCCTGCACCGCCGGGATCGGCTCCGGCAGCACCCCCGCGAGCTCGGGCGGGCAGCGAAACCGCAAGGTCATCTCGTCGGCTGCATCATTCATAAACCACTCCGCTGCGTGGCCCAGGTACCGGACCCCGTTGTCCGATCTTAGCCGGAGTCGAGCGTCGTCGCGCGCCAGCACGCAGCGGTGGCGGCCGATCTTTTGCCATCGTATGATAATGGCAGTTCGACGGGTGGGGCGACCCGTGCCGATAGCCGTTGCGGCGGATACGTGAAACTCCGCGGCACGGCACAGAACCTTTTTCAGCATCAGCGCCCCGTGCGCGTCACACGAACGCGCATCGCCCGCCGACGGTGGAGCGGCCGTATGCGGCTTGCGGGCAAGACTGCCGTCGTCACCGGCGGCGCCGGATTGATCGGCTCGTACCTGGTGGAGCGCCTGGTCGAGCGCGGCGCGCGCGTCATCGTCGCCGATGATTTTTCCAAAGGGCGGCGCCGCCATCTCGCCGGCGTTGTCGATTGCGTTGCGATCCGCGAGGGCGACCTGGAGCAGCCCGGCGCGATGACGCGGGCGCTCGACGGCGCGGCGATGGTCTTTCATCTGGCGAGCCGGGCGTACGGCATCGGCTATTCGTCGCAGAACCATTTGGCACTGCTACAGCACAACGAGCGCATCACCAACAACCTGCTCGACCGTCTGGAGCGGCGGTCGGTCGAGCATCTGCTCGTTTGCTCGTCGTCGTGCGTCTATCCGGACGACGGTCCCGACACGATCGGCGAGCTGCCGACCTTTTTCGGCGAGCCGGAGCAGGCCAACTGGGGCTATGGCTGGGCCAAGCGCATGCTGGAGCAGAAGGCGACCTTGCTCGCGCAGACGAGGGCCGTGCCGCTGACCATCGTGCGGCCGTTCAACATTTACGGCGAACGCTATCGCTGGCTCGACGCCGCGTCCCAGGCGATACCGATGCTGGTGAAAAAAGTCATGGACGGCGACGATCCGGTCGTGGTCTGGGGCTCGGGAACGCAGCGGCGCAACTACATGCACGCGGCCGATTGCGCCGACGCCATGGTCGCGGCGGTCGAGCAGGACTTTGTCGGCACCGTCAATATCGGCGCCGAGGACACGGTCGCATTGCGCGACCTGGTCGAGACGATTTGCCGGCTGGCGGGGCGGCGGCCGCGCATCATCACCGACGCGAGCCGGCCGGAGGGGCGGCGGATCAAGAGTTGCGACGCCACCCTGCTGCGCAAGATCTATCCCGAGATCGATCGGCGCATTTCGCTCGAAGACGGCTTGCTGCGCATGATCGACTGGTACGCCGCCGAGTTCAGCCCGGCGGCCTAGAGGCTTTCGGCGCCGCGGCCTGCGTCGTCGCCGGGCACCGCGAAATGCTTCGGCGGCCGCCCGGCTTGATAACCCTGCCACATGGTGGCGTAGGCCGCCTCGATGTTTCGGGTGAAGCGGGCGGTGTCGAATAGTGGGTGCGTGGGCCGGTTGCGCGCGAGCTGGTCCTTGAGCCGAGCGCAGAGCGCCGGGTCCTTGGCGATACGCAGCGCCAGCGCCTCGTACTCAGCCAGCGATTGGGTGACGAGCGCCGGCATGCCGACCGCGCGATTGACGCTGGCCGCGACACGCCCGGCGAAGCTCGAACCGAGGCAGGTCAACACCGGCAAGCCGACCCAGAGCGCTTCGGTGGCGGTGGTGTGGGCGTTGTAGGGAATCGTGTCGAGAAACAGGTCGGCTTGGCGTTGCCGCGCCAGATGGCCGGCTGCAAGTGGGGCGCGCGGCGCGAATACCAAACGCTCGGGCGCGACGCCGCGCCGCTCGGCCTCGGCGCGCAGGTTGCGCGCGGCGATCGCGTTGTAATCGCGCAGCCACAACACGCTGCCCCCGACCTCGCGCAACAGCCGCATCCAGACGTCGAATATCGCCGGATTGATCTTGTAGGACAGGTTGAAGGCGCAGAACACGAAGCCTTTTTCGGGCAATCCGAGCTCGCCGCGGGTCGGCGTAGTTTGCGCAACGGCGCGCGTCGAATCGGTCGGCAGGTAAGTATCCGGGAGCCACGCCACCTGCTCGGCGTAGAATGGCGCGTGCTCGGGCGGCAGCACGGTTCGATCGGCGAGGACGTAGTCGTAATAATCCGCGCCGAGCGTGCCGGGAAAACCGATGTAGTTGACTTGGATGGGCGCCGCGCGGCTGGCGAACACATTGGTGCGCGCGTTTTCCAGAAAGCCGACGAGGTCGACCGCGATGTCGATTTCGCGTTCGCGCAACAGCGCGGCGATCTCGCCGTCGCTCTTGGTGCGCACGTCGACGAAATGCTCGAAGGCGCCTTGCAGCCTTTGGCGAATGCCCTCCTGCTCGGGTCCAAAGGATACCGCCGTCACCTCGAATCGCGACCGATCGTGATGTTCGAACATCCCGGCCGCCAGGTAGGCGATCGGGTGCTCGCGAAAATCGCCGGAGACGTAGGCGAGGCGGATGCGATCGTGGCGATAGATTTCGCCGCGCCACAGCGGCGCGGCGGCAGGAAAGCGCAAGTTGCTGAACTTCTTGGCGCTGCGCAGATGGTCTTCGACCGACGACGACACGGCGAGTGCCACGAACGGGTTGATCACCGCGCCGCGCTTGATGGCGGCGAGCAAACGGTCACGCTCGGCTTGGAAATTGCTCCAATCGCACAGCTGCATGTTGGCGGAAAACCGCATGCTGCGGGCTTCGGAATCCTCGGGCTGCAGCGCCAAACCTTTGTCGTAGGCGGTCACCGCCTCTTCGTAACGGCCGAGGTGGGAATAGATGTTGGCCAAGTTGTTGTAGGCGTCGGCAAAACCCGGCTGCAGCGCAATCGCTTTCTGGTAGCTGGCGAGCGCCTCGTCGGAGCGCCGCAGCTCGACCAGGGCGTTACCGCGGTTGAGATGGGCTTCGGCGAAATCTGGCCGCAGCGCGATGGCGCGGTCGTAATCGGCCAGCGCCTCCGCGGTGCGCTTGAGCGCGTGGTGCGCGGTGCCGCGATTGATAAAGGCGTCGGCGGACGCCGGTCCCTGCGCGATCAGCAGGTCGTATTGAGAGAGCGCATCGGCCGGCCGGCCGGCATGCAGCAGGGCGGTGGCATAGTTGTTGCGCGCATTGACGTGGCGCGGATCGAGCTTGAGCACCGTCTCGTAGCTGCGCGCCGCGCCGTCGTAGTTTCCCGCCATGCCGAGCGCGACGGCAAGATTGTAATGTGCGTCGACCAGATCGGGCTTGAGGCGCGCCGCGCGCCGGAACAGGTCGGCAGCGGCCTTGTAATCGCTTTGCTGAGCGTAAAGCATGGCGAGCGAATAGACGCAGCCAACATGGTCCGGCGATTTTTTGAGAATGCGCTTGTAAATGCGAAGCGCCTCCGGCAGCCGCCCGGCCCGGTGATGCGACAAGGCCGCCTGAAGCTCGTTCATCCGGTCGGCCGCCATCAGGAGGCGGTCCCGCCGGCGGCGATCTGCTTGCCGTCGCACGCCGTGACGAATCGGACGACGCGGCTCACGATCTCGTCGCCTTCCAAAAGCGGCACGTGGCCCTGGCCCGGCACGTCGATCGTTTCCATGCCGGGATGGCGCACCGCCATGGCGGCGAGCGTGTCGGCAGAAAGAATGTCGGAATTTCCGCCGCGGATCACCAGCATCGGGACGCGGCTAAGCGAGCCGAACTCGCTCCACAGCGGCGGCAGCGGCTGCTCGATCTCGATGGCGGCGAGCGTGCGGGCGATGCGCACGTCGTAGGTCGGCTTGAGCGCGCCGTCGTGCATGCGCCATGTGCGCTGCGCAGTCGCGAGCCATTGCTCGGCCGTGAGGTTTGGGAACTGTGCGTGAAAGACCTGGCGCAGAATGTCGGCGCCTTCGGCGAAATTGCGCGGCTGCGGCAGCTTGCCGACGTAGCTGCGGATGCGCGCCAAACCCTTCGGCTCGATGACCGGTCCGATATCGTGCAGGACGACGCCGGCGATATGCGTCGGGTGCGCCACGCCGAGCTGCATGGTGAGGAGGCCGCCGCGCGAGCTGCCGATGAACACCGCGGGCTGGACGCTGAGCGCAGTGAGCACGGCAACCAGATCGCCGAGCTCGACCAGAAGGCTGTAGTTTTCCGGATTGCGGTCATATTCGGACTGGCCGCGGCCGCGTGAATCGAGGGCGATGACCCGGCGCGGGCCGGCGGCGGCAAGCGCCGGGGCCAGCACGTCGAAATCGGCGACGGTGCGGGTCAGGCCGGGCAGGCAGACGACCGGGCGCTTGGCGGCGAGGCGTGGGCCGTATTCGCGCACGTGCAGCCGCAAGCCGTCCGGCGCGCTGACAAAGACGCTCGTTCCCTGATCGGGGCTCATACCGCCGGACATTTCGGGCCTTCGTGAACGCGAGACTGGAATGACGATGAAGAGCTGGCTGGCTGAAGCGCAACCCTTATCCTCCCCCGCGGTCGCGGAAAAGGGTGGGGCGCGCTTGCCCACGCGCCACCAATTTGTTTGATTGCCGCCGCTATGGCCGTACCACAGTCCACCGACTTGCTGCAGGAAGCTTTGGCGCTGCACCGGCGCGGCGCGTTTGCCGAAGCGGCGGCGTGTTACAGCGCGCTTTTGCGGGTCAATCCGGGCCATGCCGATGCCCATTGCTATCTCGGCATGATCGACTGCCAGCACGGCCGTTTCGCCGAAGGCGCCGAGCGGGCCCGGCAAGCGATTGGCTTCGATCCGCAGAACGCGCGCGCCCATGTGCTGCTGGGGCGTGCGCTCGCCGCGCTCGGGCAAGACGCGGAGGCGCTGGCGAGCTTCGACCGGGCCATTGCGCTCGCGCCCGA
>Ga0070741_10012353_pt1 | contig 15461 bp, 11 predicted proteins | sample Coa_R1_4_FD_66440 | JGI IMG/M metagenome (GOLD analysis project Ga0070741, IMG submission 66440) | Surface soil microbial communities from Centralia Pennsylvania, which are recovering from an underground coalmine fire - Coalmine... | ecosystem: Environmental > Terrestrial > Soil > Unclassified ... | reverse complement strand
CGGTACGAGAGCATGCGCGCCACCTCGACCTCGACCATGCGGTCGGAGAGCTCGTAGCGCAGCATCGGGTTCGTCCGCAGCGTGCTCGTCGGGTCGTCGGCGTGCTTCTTCGCGTACTCGATCAACTCCTCGACGTGCTGCTTCATGCCCGTCGCCGAGCCGATGCTCGAGCGCTCGAAGTCGAGCGTCGTGACGGCGGCGTACCAGCCGCGGTTCTCCTCGCCGATGACGTTCTCCTTCGGGATGCGGACGTTCTCGAAGAAGACTTCGTTGAACTCATGCGCGTTCCCCAGGTTGTACAGCGGGCGGACGGTCACGCCCGGCGACTTCATGTCGAGGATGAAGTAGGTGATGCCCCGGTGCTTCGGCGCGTCCGGGTCCGTGCGCGTCAGCAGGATCATGTACTTGGCCATGTGCGCGAGCGTGGTCCAGATCTTCTGGCCGTTGACGACGTAGTCGTCGCCGTCGCGCACGGCGCGCGTCTGCAGCGACGCGAGGTCGGAGCCGGCGCCCGGCTCGCTGTAGCCCTGGCACCAGATGTCCTCGCCCTTCAGCATGCCGGGCAGATACTTCTTCTTCTGCTCCTCCGTGCCGTGCACGATCAGGGTGGGGCCGGCCATGCCGAGGCCGATGATCATGTGCAGCGGGCGCGGCGCCTTCAGCAGCGCCATCTCCTCGTTGAAGATGAACTGCTGGACCGTGGTCATGCCCGCCCCGCCGTACTCCTTCGGCCAGGCGGGGGCGATCCAGCCGCGCGCGCCGAGCTTGCGGAACCACTCCTGGTTCTCCTGCCAGCTGCTCGCGAGCGCCTCGGCGCCGCTCAGCCCGGGCTTCGGCTTCGGCGCCTCGGCGAGGACGAAGTCCCGCACCTCCTTCCGAAATGCGGCTTCTTCGGGCGTGTCGTTGAAGTCCATGGCTTGCTCCTTGTCAGTCCCTGCTAGTCCCGCGGGAGGCCGAGGCCGCGCGTGGCGATGATGTTGCGCTGGATCTCCGACGTGCCGCCCGCGATTGTCGATGCGAGCGAGGTCATGTACGAGCTCTCGTAGCGGCCCTTCAGGGGCGCCGCATCGCCGTAGAGCTGGCCGTACAGCCCCAGGACCTTGATCCCGGTGCGCGCGATGCGCTGGTTGAGCTCCGACGCGAACAGCTTCGTCATCGACGCCTCGTGGTTCGGGATCATGCCCTTCGCCTGCATGGTGACGACGCGGTACGACATGAGCTTCGCGACGTTGGCCTCGACGTAGCGGTCGGCGAGCTCCATCTTCACCGAGGGCAGGTAGCCCGTGCGGCTCGTGCCGTCGCCCTCGTGCTCGCGCGCGTACTTCACGAGCTGGTCGAGCTGGAGGCGGATGCCGACGGCGCTGCCGATGCTCGAGCGCTCGAAGTCCAGGGTGGTCGTGCCGATGTACCAGCCGCGGTTCAGCTCGCCGACGAGGTTGCGCGCGGGCACCCGCACGTCCTCGAAGAAGACCTCGTTGAACATGTTCTGGTTCGCGAGGTTCGTGAGCGGGCGGACGGTGATGCCCGGGGACTTCATGTCGACGAGGAAGTAGCTGATCCCCTTGTGCTTCGGGGCGTCGGGGTCGGTGCGCGCCATCATGAACATCCAGTGCGCGAACTGCGCGCCGGAGGTCCAGATCTTCTGGCCGTTGATCACGAAGTCATCGCCGTCGCGCACGGCCCTGGTCTGCAGTGACGCGAGGTCGGATCCGGAGCCGGGCTCGCTGAAGCCCTGGCACCATTGCACCTCGCCGTTCAGGATGCGGCCGAGGTGCTCCTTCTTCTGCTCCTCGTTGCCGTGGACGATGAGCGTCGGGCCGACCATCGACACGCCCATGCCGCCGACGGGCGGCACGCGGTTCTCGGCGAACTCCTCGTTCATGATGAACTGTTCTTTCACCGAGAGCCCTGCGCCGCCGTACTCCTTCGGCCACGCCGGCGCGATCCAGCCGCGCTTCGCGAGCTTCTGGCGCACGTCCTTGAGCCGCTCGAAGGCGCCGCGGTACATGCCGGTCTCCGCGAGGTCGGTCTCCTTTACCGACGACGAGATCTCGTTCTTGATGAAGTCGCGGACCTCCTTGCGGAACGCGGCTTCTTCGGGGTTGTCGCGGAAATCCATGATTCGTGTGCTCCTTCGCTAGCCGACGCTCGATCGAACCGGAGAACTCGGGCCCTGCAGGGCGTAACGTGTGCCGGCCGGCGACTGCGCCGGCCCGTCCGCCCGCCGAGGCAGCAGTCGTGACCGGGGGAACACCCTCCCCCCGTCAAAGGGCTGCATCCCCTGCACCCCCGCCGGCGGCCGTTTCGTCGCGCTTCGCCTCACGTGCCACCTGTGACTCATGCCCGGGGCATCCCGAGGCCGCGCTGGGCGATGATGTTGCGCTGGATCTCGCTCGTGCCGCCGCCGACGGTGCTCGTCGTGGCGTAGAGGTAGGCGCTCTCCGCGCGGCCGTTGAGCTGCGCGTGCGGGCTGCCGCGGCGCAACTGCCCGTAGAGCCCCAGCGCCTTCATCGCGGTGCCGGCGATGCGGATGTCCAGCTCCGAAGAGAAGAGCTTCGCGACCGAGGACTCCTTGTTCGGCACGAGCCCGCGGTTCTGCATCGAGATGACCGTCGTGCAGAGCATCTGCTCGACCGCGGCTTCGACCGCCCGGTCGGCGATCTCGTTGCGCAGCGCGCGGCTCTTCGAGATGAAGCCCTCGCTCCGGTTCTCGCGCACGAAGTCCGCGAGGTCGCGCACCATCAGCCCGTGCGAGACGCTGGTCGCGATGCCGGAGCGCTCGAAGTCGAGCGTGGTCGTGCCGACGTACCAGCCGCGGTTCTCCTCGCCGAGCAGGTTCTCCTTCGGCACGCGCACGTTGTCGAAGAACACCTCGTTGAAGTCGTGGTTGCCGGCCATGTTGACCAGCGGCCGGACCTCGATGCCCGGCGACTTCATGTCGACGATGAAGTAGCTGATGCCCTTGTGCTTCGGGGCATCCGGGTCGGTGCGCGCGAGGAGGATCATGTACTGCGCGACGTGCGCGCCGGAGGTCCAGATCTTCTGGCCGTTGACGACGTAGTCGTCGCCGTCCTTCGTCGCGCGCGTCTGCAGCGAGGCGAGGTCGGAGCCCGCGCCTGGCTCGCTGAAGCCCTGGCACCAGATCGCGTCGCCCTTGACGATCGGCGGCAGGTATTTCCGCTTCTGCTCCTCCGTGCCGTAGAGGATGATCGTCGGGCCGGCCCAGCCCGTGCCGATGCCGTAGTTGCCGCCGCGCGGCGCGCCCGCCTTCGCCATCTCCTGGTTGAAGATGAATTGCTGCATGACGGTCATGCCCGCACCGCCGTACTCCTTCGGCCACGCCGGGGCGATCCAGCCGCGGGCGGCGAGCTTCTTCGCCCAGTCGGCGTTGAGCCTGCGGTACTCGTCCGTGCCGAGGCGGATGTCGTCCCAGCCGCCGCCCCCGAACATGGCGCCGAAGCCGCGGCGCGAGATGCCGGGCGGGCACTCGGTGCGGATGAACTCGCGCACCTCGGCGCGGAAGGCGGCTTCTTCGGGCGTGTCGTTGAAGTTCATCGGCCCTCCGGCGCCGGGGCGGCGACTGGCCGCGATATTGTTCGCACCATTGACGTTAACGTCAACTGCATCAGAGCCCTCCGACGCCGGCGGGGGCGCGCAGCGGCAGGCCCTCGCTGATATAGGGCGGACGGGCGCCGGCGCGGGCCTTGACCGCATCGAGGTAGACGCGGCCCCAGAGCTGCGCGCGGGCGCGGTCCATCTCCCCCTTGAACCCGAGCAGGTGCATGAGGTCCAGCGTCATGCCGATGCCGAGGAACTGCCAGGCGACCATGCGCGAGTCGACCTCCGGGCGCACGATGCCGCGCGCCTTGCCCTCTTCGAGCGTGTCGGCGACGAACTGCACGAACGCCTCGAAGTTGTCGTGCAGGGCCTGGCGGATGTCGGGGTCGTCGGCCTCGGACAGCGCGCGGAACTGGAGCTTCAGGTTCGCCGAGTGCGTCTCGAGGTGGTCGTAGTAGTACACGCCGATCGCCCACAGCGTCTCGATCGGGTCCTCGTACTCGACGGAGATCTCCTCCCAGATCTGGAGCAGGCGCGGGCCGGTCGCGCGGATCGTCGCCACGAACAGCTCCTTCTTGCCGGCGAAGTGGCGGTAGAGCGCGGCCTCCGAGATGCCGGCGGCGCGGGCGAGGTCGGCGGTGCCGACGCGGGCGTACGACTGGGATGCGAAGTGGCCGCGCGCCGCATCGATGATCTGGCGGCGGCGCTTTTCGGCGGGGAGCCTGCGGGCCCGCGGCTGTGCGGGGCGGCTCCTTCGTGGTTGTGAGTGAGCGCTCACTTGTACTCCGCACGGGGATACTATGCCGGCCCGCCCCGGCGGGTCAAGGGGGCAGCGGAGGCGATTTTCTGCTACATCGCCTCCCGTGCTAGGCTCGCCCGAAGCAATCGCCGTCGTGGACAAGGAGCCTCGAGATGGGCGCCAAAACCCCGGGGGAACTCTCCCTGCTCTTCGCGAAGTACGTCGGCGAGGGCGACCTCGACGCGCTGGTGGCGCTGTACGAGCCGGCCGCAGCGTTCCACGACCAGGCGGGCACCGTGCATAACGGCGCCGAAGCCATCCGCGCGGCGATGAAGCCGTTCGCGGAGATGAAGCCGGACATCACCTGCGACCCGCGCAAGGTCGTCCAAACCGGGGACATCGCGATGGTGCACAACTACTGGAAGATGACCGGCGCGGCCGGGCACGCCGTCGAGGTCGCGCGCCGGCAGCCGGACGGCTCCTGGCTCTACGTGATCGACGACCCGTTCGGGGACCGCCAGGCGTAGACCGCCGGACTAGGGTGCCGCCCCGGGCGCGGGCGCGGCCGTGCGCTCGTCGCTCTCGGCCGCTGGCGCCTGCCCCGGCGCGATGGCGCCCTCCTGTGCCGCCCAGGCGTCTTCGGCGACGCGCTTGATGGCGCCGGCAAGCGGCGCCGTCATGCGGCGGACGACGGGCGCGGCGAGCCGGGCGCGGACGGCGCCGAGCCTGCCGCCGCGGCGGAGCTCGAGGCGCACGGATACGCGCGTGCCGCCTCCGGCCAGCGGTTCCAGCTCGACGGTCGCGCGCATCGGCGGCGGGCTGAAGAGGCCGCGGACGGGATCGGACTCCTCGGTCCAGTAGCGGAAGGGACGCCAGTCCAGGTAGCGGTGGAGCGAGAGGGCGCCGCCGTGGGCGCAGTGCGTCGTGCTGCCGAGCCCGGTGCGGCCGGCTTGGTTGGGAGCGTGGTCGAGACCGGTGAGACGCGACTCCCAGGAGAGGCGCTTCTTCGCATCGAACCAGGCGTCCCAGACGACGGCGGCGGGCGCACCGACCTCGGCGCTGAACGCGCAGTCGGCCTCGTCGGCCGAGACGTAGACGCGGCGCGCCTCGCGCATCGCGCGGGCGACGGGCGCAAGGTCGTGCACGCGCGCCTCGACGGCGCCGAAGCGCTCCACCTCTTCGATGTGCTGCGGGAGCGCGAGCTGCGCCGGCATGCAACCGCAAAACGCCTCGGTGAAGAGCGCGTAGGCGCGGACGCCCGTGCGTTCCGTGACGTCGTTCTTCAGGAGGCGGTGGGCGAGGATCACGTCGGCGCCGGTGAGTTCGCCGCCGGCATCGACCCACTCGCCGTGGTGGACGACGAACTTGAGGTCGAGCGTGCCGATGGAGGCGCACGCGCGGCACGTGCAGGTGGTGGCGCGCTGCATGTCGAAGAGCCGGTCTCCGAACGCGACGTAGCAGGCCTCGACGAGCTCGATGACGCGTTCGGGGCTGCCGAACAGGGTGTCGTCGGCGCAACAGAAGACACAGTCGCCTTCGAGCTTCACCAGGCGCAGCGGCGGCGCGAGGGCGTCGCGGATCACCGAGATGAGCTCATCGACGATGCCGCTCGCGTGCTCGAGCTCGCTGCCGGTGAGGAACGCCGTGTAGCCGGCGATGTCGGCGAGGACAAGGTAGCCATGTCGCGGCACAGGTGTGCTCACGAGGCTGATCGTCGAGCGCCGGGGGACCGCGAGTCAAGGGCCGGGACCGGTCTTCGGCCGCCGCCGGCGGGGAGGCGTGCGCCCGGCCGCGATCGTCATCGGTCGGACGAGCCTGCGATGGCGCGATGATCCGGGTGCGCGGCCCTTGACGAAAGTCAACGGCAGGTCGACAATCCCCTCCCCGCTACATTTACCAACCGTACTGTTTTTCCTGCGAGCATTCATCGTGATACGACCGACGAGCGCTCGCAGCGCGCCGCCCGGCGGAAAGGAGTTACCGATAGCACGAGGACGCGGCTTGCCGCATGACGCAGGCAAGGCAAGGACGATGGGGGTAGCCAAGGATTGGAAGGAATGGACGCCACAATCGGGCGGCGCCTCGCGACGCTCGCTCTCGCAATCAGCATCGGCATCGCACTACTGAGCTTCTCCGGCGGGCGCACGGCGCACGCCGACGGCGTCCCGCTGGCCGACGGCGACGTCCTCGGCGGGGCCGGCCTCGGGCAGATCAAGCACTTCGACCCCACCGGCACGCTGGTGGATACCCTCGATACCACGACCGGCAGCACCGAGGATTCGGGCATGTGCTTCGATGCCGCCGGTAACCTCTACACCACGAACTTCCAGGCGCAGTCCATGAGCAAGTTCGACGCGCTCGGGAACCTGGTCGGCGCGTTCGGCAGCGGCTTCAACGCGGACCCGGAGAGCTGCGTGGTGGACGTCTCGGGGAATGTCTACGTGGGCCAGGCGGACGGGACGGCGGACGTGCTGAAGTTCGACAGCACGGGCGCGCTCATCGACTCGTTCAATGTGGCGACGGAGGACCGCGGATCGGACTGGATCGACCTCGCGGCCGACCAGTGCACGCTGCAGTACACGAGTGAAGGGTCGCTCCTCAAGCGATACAACGTGTGCACGGACACGCAGCTACCGGACTTCGCGACGGGGCTGCCAGCGCCGTGCTTCGCCAACCGCATCCTCGCGGACGGCGGCAGCCTCATCGCCTGCTTCCCGGAGATCAAGCGCGTGGACGCAACGGGGGCGATCGTGCAGACGTACGACGTCTCCGGTGAAGATAACTGGTTCGCGCTGAACCTCGACCCGGACGGCACGTCCTTCTGGAGCGCGGACATCTTCAGCGGCGAGATCTTCAAGTTCGACATCGCGACCGGGGCGGTGCTCCTGAACTTCAACTCCGCGCCCAACACGACGCTGGCGGGGCTGGCGATCGTTGGCGAGATCACGCAGGGTGGCGGCGGTTGCGCTGACGGCGTCATCTCGCCGGCCAACGTGGAAGCGGTGATCTTCCCCGGCTCGTCGGTCGACATCGAGAAGTGCGTCGAGGTGCCGGCGATCCCGCCGAAGGCGGACATCATCTTCCTCGCCGACACGACCGGGAGCATGGGCCCGGCGCTCGCCAACGTGCAGACGAACGCGAGCGGGATCCTGACGCTGATCAACCTCGGCTCCGCAGACGCGCAGTTCGGGGTGGCGGACTACAAGGACTTCGCGTGCGACCCGCAGCCATTCACGCTGGGGCAGGCGGTCACGGCGAACGCGACCGACGTCCAGAACGCGATCAACGCCTGGACGGCGCCGCCGGGAGCGGGCTGCGATGCGCCTGAGTCGCAGCTGTATGCGCTGGAGAAGATCGCCACCGACCCGGCGATCGGGTTCCGGACCGGGGCGAGCAAGATCGTCGTCTGGTTCGGGGACTGCCCGGGGCACGACCCCGTCCCGGCCGCGGCGACGGGCCTCGGCAGCGATCTGACGGAAGCGAGCGTCACGGCGGACCTGGTTTCGGCGGGCGTCAAGGTCGTCGCGATCAGCGTGGACACCGGCTGCCCGGACGGGCTCGATGGTGACCCGCTGTTCTTCGGCGGGGATTACGCGCTGGCGTTCGGGACGGTCGAAGGAGGCCTGCCCGGGCAAGCGACGCGGATCACGACCGCGACGGGCGGCGCGCTCCTCTCGAACGTGAGCGCTTCGGACGTCTCGCAGGCGATCCTGCAGGCGATCGGGTCGGTGTCCGTGGAGGTCGCGATGGCGAGCGACTGCACGAGCCCGATCACGACGACATTCGTGCCCGCGAGCCAGACGGTCTCCGCCGGCGGCACGGCGACGTTCACCGAGACGATCAGCGTGTCCTCGACGGCGCCGGGCGGCACCTACGAGTGCGACGACACGGCGACCATCGACGGCCAGCCGCTCCTCGACCGGACGGGAGCCGTTGCGAAGGAGCACAAGGTCATCAAGGTGCCGGAGGGCTTCCTCACCGGCGGCGGCCAGATCATCACCGGCCGTGGCAACGGGGAGAAGAAGATCAGCTTCGGCGGCAACGTCGGGTACTTGGCCGATTTCTCGCTGGTCGGGCAGTGGGAGACGAACTTCCACAACGTCGGCGTGACCGCGCTGAACGGGACGAAGTTCCACTCTACGGCGATCACGTCGCTGCAGTTCTACAAGGACGCCGGCACCGGCCCGAACCCGCCGCCGGCGAACGCCAACGTCGGGCGCTTCGAGGCGACGGGACGGCTCGACAATGTTGACGGATACCGGCTCGTGGTCTGCCTGGCTGACCGTGGCGAACCGGGCAAGAAGGACAGCATCCGCGTGCAGCTGTACAACCCGTCGAACGCGCTCGTGTACGACTCGTATCCAACGTTCGCGAGCAAGGACAACACGCTTAGCGGGGTGTGCGCGAACCGCACATGGCTCGCGGCAGGCAACTTCCAGATCCACTCGGGAGTGAAGAACTAGGTCTGCGAGTTCGGCAGCATCCCGCGGGATCCACGCAGCGGCGGGGAGGACACCCTCCCCGCCGCTGTCGTGCCGGCCGTTTCGCGGTCGCTCGCAGCGCGAGGCCGCCGCGCCCCGGGGCCGGACGTTGACAGTAGCCGGCGCGCCCCGTTACGGTGGAGCTGCTTACATTCGATAAGCATCGCCTCGATCACCTGAAGGAGCCGCGCATGCCCGCCGTCACCGCCGAGACGCTCACCCTTCCGCGCATCACGCCGCCCGGCGAGCACGGCACCGAGTGGCGTCCGGTCGCGCGCGTCGTGACGGCGCACCGCCAGCTCGAGGGCGAGGGCTTCGAGGTGCGGCGGCCCTTCCCCGGATACGAGCTGTCGCTCGCGGACCCGTTCCTGCTGCTCGACCACATGGGCGCGGTGGAGTACGCGCCGGGCGAAGCGAAGGGCACGCCCTGGCACCCGCACCGCGGCTTCGAGACGGTGACGTACATGATCGACGGCGCCTTCGAGCACCAGGACACGACTGGCGGCGGCGGGCTGATCACCGACGGCGCGACGCAGTGGATGACCGCCGGCGCAGGCATCCAGCACATCGAGCGGCCGCCGGACCGGCTCGTCGCGAAGGGAGGGCTGTTCCACGGCATCCAGCTCTGGGTGAACCTGCCGGCCGCCCAGAAGTGGCTGCCGCCGCGCTACCAGGACATCGGCGCGCGCGACGTGGCGCTGCTCTCGAACGAGGACGGCTCGTCCCTCGTGCGCATCATCGCCGGCGAGCTCGACGGGCACCGCGGGCCGGGGATGACCTACACGCCGATCACCTACCTGCACGCGACGGTGGCGCCGGGGTCGCGGCTGCGCTTGCCATGGCCGCGCGACTTCAACGCGCTGGTGTACGTGCTCGCGGGCCGCGGCTACGCCGGTGTCGAGGAGCGCCCGCTCGATGAGGGGCAGCTCGCGGCGTTCGGCCCGGGTGATGCGCTCGCGGTGCGGGCGGCGGACCGCCAGCCTTCGCCGGCGGCCGCGGGGTGGGAGATCCTCGTGCTCGGCGGGCTGCCGATCCGCGAGCCGATCGCGCGTTACGGGCCGTTCGTGATGAACACGCGCGAGGAGATCTACCAGGCGATCGAGGACTACCACGCCGGCAAGATGGGCGTGATCCCCGCCGCGCGCGTCCCCCACGCGACGAGCGCCGACGAGCCGAAGGATCACGCGGCGAAGGACGCGCCGGCGTAGCCCTCGCGCGCGGGGGCCGGCGATCCGCTACGCTCGTCGGCGATGCCGACGACCGCCGTGCTGCTGATCACGTGCGCCGACCAGAAGGGGCTGGTCGCCGCGGTGTCCGACTTCCTGTATCGCCACGACGGGAACATCGTCCACGCCGACCAGCACACCGACGCCGAGAAGGGCGTCTTCCTGCAGCGCGTCGAGTGGGAGCTGGAGGGCTTCGGCGTACCGCGGGACGGCATCGCCGAGGCGTTCCGCCCCCTCGCCGAGCGCTTCGGCATGCGCTGGGCGCTGCACTTCTCCGACGAGCGCCCCCGCGTCGCCGTGCTGGTGTCGAAGCTGGAGCACTGCCTGTACGACCTGCTCGCCCGCTGGCGGATGGGCGAGCTGCGCGCGGAGGTCCGGCTCGTCGCGAGCAACCACGAGGATGCGCGCCCGACGGCCGAGCGCTTCGGCGTGGCGTTTCACCATCTGCCGGTGACGCACGACACGCGCGCGGCGCAGGAGCAGGCGCTCTCGGCGCTGCTCGACGCCGAGGGCATCGAGCTCATCGTGCTGGCGCGCTACATGCAGGTGCTGAGCGCGGGCTTCGTCGAGCGCTACGCCGGCCGGGTCATCAACATCCATCACTCGTTCCTGCCGGCGTTCGCGGGCGCGCGGCCGTACCACCAGGCGCACGAGCGCGGGGTGAAGGTGATCGGCGCGACGGCGCACTACGCGACGCCGGAGCTGGACGCGGGGCCGATCATCGAGCAGGACGTGGTGCGGGTGAGCCATCGCGACTCCGTGCGCGACCTGGTGCGCAAGGGACGCGACCTCGAGCAGATCGTGCTGGCGCGCGCGGTGGACCTGCACCTGCGGCGGCGCGTGATCGTGTACGGGAACAAGACGGCCGTCTTTGGGTAAGCGGTCCACCGGGTGTCGCCGGCGCACCCACCCGCCTCATATCGATTTGTTCGAATCCGGGCAGGGGACACGCTTGGACCCCCTGCACCCCCGGTAGGATCGACGCTACTGTCCGCGGACATTCGTCGCGTATAGCAGGTGCCCGCCGGCGCGGCGTTCTGCGCGGGGCGCACCGAGGTAGCGCTCGGCGACTTCCGCCGGACCGAGGTCCTCGACGCGCGTGAACCCGAGCGTCCGCATGCGCGCGTGCAACTCCACCGGCACGAAGTGCGTGAGCCACGGCTCGCCGATCGCCGCCACCCGCGACGCGCGGTCGAGGTGCTGCGCGCGGCCGTCCGCAGCGAGTGCGCCGGGCGGGTCGCTGTAATCGAATGCGACGTGCGCGCTGCCGGGCGTGCCGGCGATGAAGCCAAGCGTCGACCAGACCGCGTCTTCCGTCAGGTAGGGCACGACCCCCAGCAGGCTGAAGAACGTCTCGCGCGCCTCGTCGAAGCCTCCTGCGCGCAACCCTTCGCGCAGCGTCTGCCGCTCGAAATCGATCGCCGCGAACGTGAGCCACGCGGGCACGTCGATGCGGGCCGCGGCGAGGCGCTCGCGCTTCCACGCCTGCGTCGCGGGATGGTCGACCTCGAAGATTCGCAGCCCCTCGCGCGCCGGTGTGCGGTAGGCGAACGTGTCGAGCCCGGCGCCGAGGATCACGACCTGCCGCAGCCCGCGTTCGATCGTCGTCACGATGCGGTCCTCGGCGAAGCGGCTGCGCGCGGCGATGAAGACGCGCATCCGGCGCGCGACGTCGGCGCCCTGGTCGCGCACGAGCGCTTCCGCATCGGCGCCGAGGATGCGGAGCGCGAGCGGGTCGCGGAAGATGCGCCCCTGCTCGACGACCTGGTGCGCCGCGCGGTACGCCGCGGCCGCGAGCGCCGTCCGGCTCGCCCGCGCTTCCTCCACGCTACGATCCGCCGCCGCCGGCCGCTTCGGCTGTCACGCGCACCGTCTCCATGCGCTGTCGCAGCGTTTCGGCGGCCTTCCGGTCATCGATCGTGAAGGCGAGGAAGAAGGGGATCGCCAGCAGGGCGAAGGCGGCGAGGAACGCTTCGTGGTACCCGAGCACGGCGGCGTGGCGCATCGCCTCCGCGCTGGCGTTCGGGCCCGCGTGCGCGTTCGTGCGGTTGATGGCGACCGTGATGATCAATGCCACCCCGAAGGACGCCGCCACCTGCCGGAGCGTGTTGTAGATCGATGATGCGGCGCCCTGCTTCGAACTTTCGAGCGGGCCGTAGAGGATGGTCTGCGACGCGACGGCGGCGAACGCGAACGGGAGGCCGCGCAGCAGGAGCAGGATCACCACGTACCACGCGGGCGAGTCGAGCTGCAGCGTGAGGAACGGCAGCATCGTCACGGCGGCGAAGAAGAACCCGAATAACAGCATGCGCCGGGGGCCGATGCGCGGGTAGAGGCGGCTGGCGAGCGGCAGCGAGATCGCGGTGCCGACGGTGCTCGGCGCCTGGATGAGCCCCGCCTGCAACGGCGAGTAGCCCTGGAGCTCCTGCAGGAAGAGCGTCAGCAGCAGGATGAAGCCGCCGAAGGCGCCGAACGCCGGCATCATCATCAGGTTGCCCGAGGCGAAAAGCCAGCGCTTGAAGAGCCGCAGGTCGAGGACCGGGTTGGGCACGATGAGCTCGATGGCGGCAAAGAGGGCCATCAGGGCGAGCCCTCCCAGCCCGAAGCCCATCACCGTGCTCGATGTCCAGCCGCGGTTCGCCGCCTCCGACACGGCATAGAGCGTCATCGCCGCGCCCGCGCCGCCGGTGATCAGCCCGAGGATATCGATGCGGCCCTGGGCGTACTCCTCCTTGTGCTCGTGCAGGACGCGCAGCCCGAGCAGGAAGCCGGCGACGCCCACGGGCAGGTTGACGTAAAAGATCCAGCGCCAGCTCGCGTACTCGGTGAGGTAGCCTCCGACTACGGGGCCCACCGTGGGCGCCAGGACCACCGGGATCGAGATGATCGCGGAGGCGCGGGCCCGCTCGACGCCGGGGAACTCGCGCGAGAGCATCGCGGTGCCGACGGGGGTCATCATGCCGCCGCCGACGCCCTGCACGAAGCGGAAGAGGACGAGCTCTTCCACCGAGCGCGCCTGGCCGCAGGCGGCGGAGGCGACGACGAAGATGGCCATCGCCGTCAGGAAGACGCGCTTGGTGCCGAGCCGGTCGCTGAGGAAGCCCGCGGCCGGGATGAAGACCGCCAGGCTGAGCAGGTATCCCGTGACCGTCCACTCGACGGTGGAGGTGGTGGTATGGAACTCCTGGGTCAGCTTCGGGATCGCGACGTTCACAACGGTCGTGTCCATGAGGTCCATGAACATGCCGAAGACGAAGACGATGGCGACGAGCCAGCGATAGGGGATCTCGGAGAGCCGTGGGAGCGCCATGAGACCTCGGACGGGGGGCCGCGGACGACCTCACGCTTACGTGCACGTCGGCGCGGCCTCGAACCCATGCTAGCGATGCGATCGCGGTGGCGCGAGCCGGGGTGGGCGAATGTTTCGAAGGCGTGATCGCGGGGGGCGGTTCACAGTTGGTTAACACTTGCGCAGGAATTCGTTCACAGGGCGCCCGTAGAGTGCCTGTCGAGGGCGGACCGCTTGCGCGTCTGGAAATCAGGCGTAGGGTGTGACAACTTGAGGCAGGGAGTGAGCAAGCGGTCCGCCCGCTTGCTCTCTTGCTTATAATGGCCCCGGCGTTCGAACGAGAAAGTCGATAGCATGCCGGGCACCATCCTCGTCGTCGATGACGAGAAGAACATCGTCCAGCTCGCCCGCCTGTATCTGAACAACGAGGGCTTCCGCGTCGAGACCGCGTCCGACGGGAAGCAGGCGCTGGAGCGAGCGAAGAGCGTCAAACCCGACCTGATCGTGCTGGACATCATGATGCCGGAGATGGACGGCCTGACCGTCTGCCGCGAGCTCCGGAAGACCAGCAACGTGCCGGTGATCATCCTCACGGCCCGCGGCGACGACGTGGACCGCATCATCGGGCTGGAGATCGGCGCCGATGATTACATGGCGAAGCCGTTCAACCCGCGCGAGCTGGTGGCGCGGGTGAAGGCCGTGCTGCGGCGCGCCCAGGGCGAGCGGGAGGTGCCCGAGGTCATCGAGGTCGACGGCCTGCGCATCGACGCCGCAAGCCGCGAGGTGACGCTGGACGGGCGGTTGATCCAGCTTCGGGCGAAGGAATTCGAGCTGCTGTCGGCCTTCGCGCAGCACAAGGGCACCGTGCTCGACCGCGAGCGGCTGCTCCGGATGGTGTGGGGTGCGGACTACTACGGCGACACGCGGACGATCGATGTCCACGTCGCGTGGCTCCGGGACAAGCTCGGTGACGCGCGGGTCAAGATCCAGACCGTATGGGGCGTGGGCTACAAGCTCGTGGTTGAAGACGATGCTCGGGAGCCTTAGGGCCCGCCTGATCGTCTCCTTCGCGCTGGTCGTCGCCCTCGCGGTGTTCCTCGCCGGGGCCGGCGCGCTGTTCCTGCTGCGCGACCGGGAGCAGGCGGCGGCCCGCGAGCGCTACGGGCGCTTTGCCGAGCCGGTGAACGCCCAAATCGCCAACATGGTCGCGCACGGGCAGCCCCTGGGCGACATGCGCGCGGCGATGGCGGTCTACGCGGACCAGCTCGACGTGCGCGTGCTCCTGCTCAACGACGACCTGCAGGTGATCTACGACAGCGACGCCGCGAAGCTCGAGGGGCGCTACGTGCTCTCGTTCGAGAACCGGCGCCTCGCCGTCGCCGAGGCGGGGAACCAGCACTACACCTGGGCCGACTACCACGGCGGCGACGTGCACCTGACGCTCTTCGCGCCGCCCGGCGCCACGCAGGAGATGGCGCAGGCTTCGGACGGGCAGGCCTACGAGGCGCTGATCGCCATCCCGGCGAGCCAGCTCTCGTCGGCGTGGCTGGACCTGGCGCCGCGGCTCGCGCTCGCCGGGGCGATCGCGCTCGCCGTCTCGTTCGGCGTCTCGTACTTCATCTCGCGCTCGATCTCCCGCCCGCTGGGGCGCATCACCGAGGCCTCGGTCGAGATGTCGCGCGGGAACTACGACGTCTACATCCCGATCCGCGGCGAGGACGAGGTGGGGCGGCTGTCCGAGGCGTTCAACGCGATGGCGCGGCAGGTGAGCTCGTCGCAGCAGACGATGCGCGACCTGCTCGCGAACGTGAGCCATGAGTTGAAGACGCCGCTGACCTCGATCCAGGGCTTCTCGCAGGCGATCATCGACGGCGCCGTGACGACGGAGGAGGACCTGCAGGAGTCCGGGCGCATCATCCACGAGGAAGCGAACCGCATGCGCGCGCTCGTCGACGACCTGCTGCTGCTCTCGCAGATCGAGTCCGGGCAGATGGTGATGCAGCACGCGCACGTCGACCTGCGCGCCCTGCTCGAGGCGACCGTCGAGCGCTTCCAGTGGGCGCTGCGCGATGCGGAGGTGAGTGCGCACCTGGACTTCGGGTCGATGCCGCCGGTGCACGGCGACGAGCGGCGGCTCGAGCAGGTGTTCACGAACCTGATCACGAACG
>Ga0070741_10012352_pt1 | contig 15461 bp, 15 predicted proteins | sample Coa_R1_4_FD_66440 | JGI IMG/M metagenome (GOLD analysis project Ga0070741, IMG submission 66440) | Surface soil microbial communities from Centralia Pennsylvania, which are recovering from an underground coalmine fire - Coalmine... | ecosystem: Environmental > Terrestrial > Soil > Unclassified ... | reverse complement strand
GGCCGCGGATCCGGCGTCCACGCGCGCGTCGGCCTGATGGAATTGCCCGAAGGCGATCTGCTCGCCGGCCTCGACGGTCCGCAGAACGCGCTCGTGCTGGATACCGATCTCCTCGGGGAAGTGGCGATCGTCGAGCTCGGATCGGGACTGACTCAGACCGCGTACGGGTTGCTGACGGATCTCGTCACGATTTCACGAGCGCGTCCAGCGCGCCGGGGTCGAACCCCTTCACCACGCGGTCGCCGCGAACGGTGACCGGCACGGTGCGGAAACCGCGTGCGATCAACTCGTCGTACGCGCGTTCGTCTTCGTCGACGTTCTTCGCCGTAAAGGCGACACCCTGCCGTGAAAGAAACTCTTTCACTTTCTCGCACGACAGTCAGGCGCTGCCGCTGTAGACAATAATTTCGGACGACATATGACTCCTCTCGAAGGTATCACCGTTCTCGACCTGACGCGCGTCCTGTCCGGCCCGTATTGCACGATGCTGCTGGCCGACATGGGCGCGCGCGTCATCAAGATCGAACAGCCCGGCAAGGGTGACGACACACGCGCGTGGGGACCGCCGTTCGTCAACGGCGAGAGCGCGTACTTCATGAGCATCAACCGGAACAAAGAGAGCGTCACGCTCGACTTCAAGCAACCGGAGGGCCGCGCGATCCTCGAACGGCTCGTCGCGAAAGCCGACGTGCTGGTCGAGAACTTCCGTCCGCGGACGCTCGACAAGCTTGGCTTCGACTACGCCACGCTGTCGACGAAGTTCCCCCGGTTGATTTACTGCTCGGTGTCGGGGTTCGGTCAGACCGGTCCGCGGTCGAAGGAACCTGGCTACGACGCGGTGATGCAAGGCGAAGGGGGGCTGATGAGCATCACCGGTCCTGCCGACGGACCGCCTTATCGCCTCGGCGTCGCGATCGCGGACATCGTGTCCGGCATGTTTGCCGCATACGGTGTCGCGATGGCGCTCTTCGCGCGCGAGCGCACCGGACGCGGACAGCAGGTCGACCTTGCCATGCTCGACGCCGTGACGGCGTTGCTGACCTACCAGGCCGGCAACTACTTCGCCACCGGCAATCCGCCCGGACGTCTCGGCAACCGTCACCCGAGCATCGTCCCCTACGAAGTGTTCCAGGCAGCGGACGGCGATTTCGTCCTCGCCGTCGGCAACGACGAGTTGTGGAAGAAGTTCTGCGCGATCGCGGAGCTGCCGCCCGACGATCGCTATGCCACGAATCGCCAGCGCGTCAGCGCCTACGACGCACTGCGTCCGATCGTTGCCAACGCGCTGAAATCACGTCCGCGCGCACACTGGATCGAGCGGCTGACGGCCGCAGGCGTCCCGTGCGGATCGGTCCGCAACCTGAAAGAGGTGTTCGACGACGCGCAGGTGATGGCGCGTGAGATGATCGCGAAGGTGGAACACGCGAAGGCGGGAACGGTGACGCAGGTGGGCGTGCCGGTGAAGTTGTCCGACACACCCGGCGGTGTGCGGACGGCGCCGCCCGTCCTCGGACAGCACACCGATGCGGTGCTGTCTCGTGATTTGCACATGCACGCGGACGCGATCGCCGCGCTCCGTCGTCAGGCGGTGATCTGATGGAAACGTCTGTAGTTCGTCAACGACTGCGCGAAACCCTCGAGCGCGCGAAGAAACGCGCCGCCGATCGCCGATCGCAGAACGACGCGGCGGCGCGCGAGTACGCGGCCTTCCTCGAGCACGTCGCGATCCCGCTCGTGCGACAGCTCGCGGGTGCGCTGAAGGCGGACGGCTACGCGTTCACCGTCTTCACGCCGTCATCGACGGTGAAGCTGATGTCGGATCGGCGCGCCGAAGACTTCATCGAGATTCTCCTCGACACGACCGGCGATGCGCCGCGAATCATCGGTCACGTCAGCCGCCTGCGCGGCCGCAACATCGTCGAGACGGAGCAGCCGATCGCCGGCGGTGCGCCGGGCGCGGTCAGCGAACAGGATGTGCTGGATTTCCTGCTGAAGGAGCTGGAAGGGTTCGTCGAACGTTAACCGACGCGTTCGATGACCGACGTGTCGACGCCCTGACGCTTGAGGGCCGCGAGCAGGCCGCCACGATCGTCCGCGTGACGATAGGCTTCGCGAATGTCGACGACGCCGCTCTGGACGAGCGTGACGAGTGAATCGCTGAACGGCGTCATGCCGTAGCGGCGACCGCCTTCGATCGCCATCGGCAGCGACGAGGTCTTCCCTTCCGCGATCACGCTCGAGACGGCCGGCGTGTTCAGCAGCACTTCGCGCGCCGGCACGCGGCCGCCGCCGATGCGGCGCAGCAGCACCTGCGAAATCACCCCGCGCAAGTTGTCGGCAATCGCGAACTGCACCTGACGCCGATGTTCGGGCGCATACAGATCGATGATGCGATCGATCGCGGCCGTCGCCGTGTGGGCCGAGAATCCGCCGATGACGAGGCGGCCGGACGAGGCGGCTTCGAGCGCCACGTTGACGAGACCGCCCGTCCGGAGATCTTCGACGAGCAGGATGTCGGGGTCCTCGCGCAGCGCCGCGCGCGCGGCGGCGAGCATGTCGTCGTCGCTGCCGCGCACTTCGCGCTGGCTGATGAACGAGTTGCCGCGCTGATGCAGGATGCTGATCTCGCGCTCGATCGTGATGACGTGGTCGCGCCGCGTGCGGTTGATCAAATCGACCAGCGACGACATCAGCGTCCGCTTGCCGCTCGACCGCGGTCCCACGACGAGGATGATGCCTTCGGGTTCGATCGCGAGCGACTGAATCGCTTTCGGCAGGCCGAGCTCGTCGACGGTCACCGTCTTCGTCGGCATGAGCCGGAAGACGCCGCCGGCGCCGACGTGATCGCGGAAGGTCGTGCACCGAACGCGGCCGACCTGCTCGATCTCGCAGATCCATTCCGTCGGGGCGCCGGTGCGCAGCGCTTCGTGACTGCGTTCCGGCATCAGCGTGAGGAGCAGCGACTCGACGTCGCGCGTCGTCAACACCGGCTCGGAATCGAGCATCTGCAGTTCGCCGTCGACACGCACCGACGGTTGCGAGTCGGACGACAGATACAGCGTCGATGCGCCGCGTGCGGCGGAGATCCGCAGCAGCCGCTGCAGGCCATCCATCGTCGGATCGCCGACCGACGTGCCGATGTGCTGCTCGCCGCGAATCGGGCTGCGTGACATCTGCAGCACCGCCGCCGGCTTCGGGACGTCGGGGACGAGCGTCGGCGGCGCCGCCTTTGCGGGTACCGGTTCGGGGGCGGGTGCGATTGGTTTCGAGACCCGTGTGACGACAGCCGCGGGCTTGAGCGGCGGCGGCGGTGGAGGCGGCGGCGGTGCGGGCGCCGCTGCGACCGGCGTTTCGTACTCCTCCTCGTCGGGCTCGTCGTCCTCAACCTGCGATCCTTCGGCGGTCGGGAACAGCTGCGACGCATCGGGCAGGAGGAGATCGTCCTCCATGTCGTCGGACTCTTCGACGTTGTCTTCTTCCGGCTCGTACGGCGGCGCGTACGCCGGCTCGTGTGTCGGTTCCGCGAATGCGACCGCCCGGGGCTCGTCGTACGTGAGGTGGTCGTCGTGCCGCGCGTCGTGCATGTTCGCATCGAGCGCATCCAGCGCGTCCATCGCATCGAACGACGCCGTGGGCGTCGGCGGTTGCATGGGGCGCGGCACGGACGGCGCCGACGTCGCGGCGGCGATCACCTGCTGCGGGGCGAAGACCGGCGCGGACGCGACCGGCGGCGCCGCCTGCGCAGGCGCCGAAAAGAAGTCGTCGGGAATGCGATCTTCGTCGGGGATCCGGTGACGCCGAACTTCCACCCACAGGTCGTCGCCGCCGCGTGCCGCGACGACGGTGAAGTGCTCGCCCGGAAATTCGGGCATCGGCGGCAGTTCGTACTGCACTGCGCCGAACTCCTCGAGCGCGCTCCGCGAATCGGCCGACAGCAGCTGCTTGACGATGCCGTCGACGGCATCGAGGCTGAGGCCGCGGCTCGCAAGATCGGTCTGGCCCGACGGCGACACCACGTACGGCTTGTCGCCGGCGTGCATCACCAACGCGTCGCCGTCGACACGTACGATCGCCTGGAGGAGCGAGGGTACGAGGCTCACCGGCCTATTTGTCGGTCGAAGGGACGGCGAACATTAGCGTTGTACACCCGAACCAGCTCCACCAGCTTGTAGCCGCGGGTTTGATACGGCGGGATGATGCGTTCCGTGCGCAGGTACTGCAGCATCCCCTCGTCGGAATAATCGGGCGCGCCGATGTCGGGCGCCGCGGTCAGCACCGCTTCGAGTTCAGGAAGGGTCATCCCCTTTTTGAACAATTTCTTCGTGAACGACACGAAGATCTCATTGCTGATGAAGTTGTAGTCGGCATCGGACCTGGTTGCGGGCGCATCTTCGACGCGAATGGCCACAACGGCCGGCACGGTTTTCAACTGCTCCAGGAGCACCTGGGTAAACGTGCCTTCGCCCGACCAGTTCGCGGCATCAATCCGCAATCCGCATTCCTCAATCCGCAATGTGTATGGCCATCAAGCCGCCGAGCACACGATCATAGCGCGCCCGCGCAAAGCCGCGCTGTTCGAGCAGTCGCGCGACTGCCGGCGCACCGGGATACTGGCGGATCGACGCAGGAATATAGCGATAGGTGTCCGGATCGCGGTGCAGCGTCCAGCCGAGCGCGCTGCCGACCGCGGTGAGATACGCCAGATACATCGCGCGGACGATCGCATTCGACGGTCGATTGAAATCGAGCGACACGAAACGGCCGCCACGCCGCAGCACGCGGCGAATCTCGTCGATCGCCATCGGCAGATTCGGCACGTTCCTCAAACCATATCCGGTGGTCACGACATCGAACGACGCGGACGGAAACGGCAGCGCGAGCATGTCGGCGACGATGAACCCGACGCTCGGCTGAAAGCCTGGCGCGACACGACCGCCCCGCGCGACGTCGCGCGTGCCTTTCAGGCGAGCGATCTCAATCATCCGCAAGGTGATGTCGAGACCGACGACGTCGGCGCCTCGGTCGGCGAGCGCGAACGCGATGTCGCCGGTACCTGTCGCGAGATCGAGTGCTCGCACGCCCGCGTGCGCACCGCTCAGATCGGCGACGCGGTGTTTCCACCGCCGATCCTGTCCGTACGACAAGAACGCCGTAATGAAGTCGTACCGATCGGCGATCGTGGCGAAGATCGAGCGGACGGTACGGCGCTTTCCGTCAGGCGTGGCGATCCGCTCGGCCAGTCGCATTCATGGATAATATCGGCTGAATGCTCCCGTCGAGCACCGTCGAGAACTACCTCAAAGCGATCTACCAGGGCCAATCGTCGCTCGAAGGCGACGCGCGCCTCGTGTCGATGGGGCACGTCGCGACCGCGCTCGGCGTGACGCCAGGCACGGCGACGACGATGATCAAGACGCTGGCGGAGTCCGGTCTCGTCGACTACGAACCGTACAGCGGCGTGCGGCTGACCGCCGCTGGCGAACGACTCGCGGCGCTCGTCGTCCGCCGCCATCGCCTCGTCGAAGCCTTTCTCGTACAGGTGATGGGCATGAGCTGGGCCGACGTGCACGACGACGCCGAGCTGCTCGAGCACGTGGTGTCCGACCGGCTCATGGATCGCATGGACGAAATGCTCGGCCGGCCCACCTACGATCCGCACGGCGATCCGATCCCGAATCAAGAAGGGTCCGTCGCGCCGCGGCACCACGACACCTTGCTGACCTGTCCGACCGGCACGCCGCTGCGCGTGACGCGAATCACCGATCAGGATCCCGCGTTTCTCCGCTTCGTCGAGAACAACCATCTGAAACCGGGTGAGGCGATTCAGGTAGAAAGCCGCGACACAGCGGCGGATGCGGTGCAGCTGCGCGGCGGCGACAGACGGATCACGATCGGCGCCCGCGCCGCATCCAAACTGCTCGTCGAGGTGAGCCGCTGAAAGTCGTCGCGATGGCGGCGATCGTCTTCTTCTGCGCCGGCGCCGCCCATGCGCAGGACAAGGAGAACATCGAGCCCGACCGGCCCGACGTCACCAACGGCACACACATCGTCGACATCGGGTTGCTGCAGATCGAAATCGGCGGCGTCTTCACGCATCAGAGCGGCGGTCAGCGTGCGACCGGATCGCCGTTCACGGCGCGCGTCGGCTTGACCGAGTGGCTCGAAGCGCGCGTCGGCACCGATGGATTCGTGACGCAGAGCGACGGCGTCACGCAGCAGGTCGGCATCGGCAATACCAACGTGGGCGCGAAGCTTCGCTTGTGGGCCGATCCCGGCGGTGTGCCGGTGCTCTCGATCTTGCCGACGGTCAACTTCCCCACTGCCGACGCCGCAAAAGGGTTCGGCAGCGGCGACCGCGATTATCAGGTCGCGGTATTGAGCGGCACCGACATCGGCCGCCATTGGCACGCCGACGTCAACTACGGCATCGGCCGCATCGGCGCCGGCGGCGGTCAGCCGCATTTCACGCAACACCTCGCATCGATTTCTGTCAGCGTCGCCTCGAGCGACAACATGAACCCGTACGTGGAGTCGTTCTGGTTCTCGAAGCAGGATCCGGACGGCGGCGGCATCGCCGCGATCGATGCCGGGGCGATCTACGAGCTCGGCGCGCGCTATGCCGTCGACGGCGGCGTCCAGGTGATCGTCAGCGGCCCGTCGCACGACGTGTCGGCGTTCGGCGGCGTGTCGATGATCGTCGGCGACATCCTCGGCAACCACGGCGTCCACGCGCGCCAGCGGCAACTCCAGCGGCGGCGATCACGCTGACGCGGATCGCTCGAACCGGTAGTACAACGTCGGCAGCACGAGCAGGGTCAACAGCGTCGCCGACACGAGCCCGCCGATGACGACGACCGCGAGCGGCTTCTGCACTTCGGATCCGATCGCGTGCGACATCGCCATCGGCAGGAGGCCCAGCATCGCGAGCAGCGCCGTCATCAGCACGGTTCGGAGTCGCACCGTCGCCCCCCACGTGACCGCTTCGAGCGCCGACATCCCGCCCGCGCGCAGCTCCGCGAAGTAACTGACCATGACGACCCCGTTCAACACCGCCTGGCCGAACAGCGCGATGAACCCGATCGCAGCCGACACGCTGAGATGGATGCCGGTGATGTACAGCGCGACGATCCCGCCGATCGACGCGAGCGGGATGTTCGCGAGGATGATGCCGGCGTTGCGAACGGATCCGAACGCATTGAACAGCAGGATGAAAATCAGAAATACGCTGACCGGCACGATGACCGCCAGCCGCGTCATCGCGCGCTGCTGATTCTCGAACTCGCCGCCGAACGTCACGTAATATCCCGGCGGCAGCGTGACGCCCTTCGCGACGTTGTTCTGCATGTCGCTGACGATGCCGCCCATGTCGCGGCCGCGGATGAACACACCGATTGCGGCGACGCGCTGGCCGCCTTCGCGCGCGATGTTCATGCTGCCGCCGCGGATGGAGATGTTCGCCACCTCGGTCAGCGGCACTCTGGGGCCGGACGGCGTGTCGACGAGCACGTTGCGAATCGAGTTGACGTCCTTGCGATCCTGTTCGCGGAGTCGAACGGCGACGCCGAACCGGCGGTCGCCTTCCCAGATCTCGGTTCCGACCTTTCCGCCGAGCGCCGTCTCGACGACGTCCTCGACGTCGGCGACATTCAGGCCATAGCGGGCCGCACGCGCGCGGTCCACTTCGATCTGCAGTTGCGGCACTTCGCCGGCGCGGTCGATGAACGCCCGCGAGACCCCTTTGATGCCAGACACCGCACGCAGCACCTCGTTCGCCTTCTGCCGCAGCGTCGCCGGATCGTCGCCGAATACTTTGATGACGATCTGACCGTCGATCTGCGAGATGCTCTCGAGGACGTTGTCGCGAATCGGCTGCGAGATCGCCGGTTCGAGGCCGGGAATCTTGCCGACCGCGTCCTCCATCTGCGCGGCGAGCTCCTCGCGCGTGATCTTGCGCGTCCACTGCGACGGCGGCTTCAGGTCGACGAAGAACTCGGCCATGTTGATCGGCTTCGGATCGGTGCCGTCCTCGGGGCGTCCCGCCTGTGAAATGACCTGCGTCACCTCAGGAAAGCTGCGCGCGATGCGTCGCACCTGCGCGGCCATCCGCGACGCCTCGGACACCGACACGCTCGACGGCAGCGTCAGGTTGATCCACAGCGTGCCTTCGTTCAGCTCCGGCAGAAACTCGCTGCCGAGCTGTGGCACGAGCGCGATGGCCAGCGCAAACGCCGCCACCGCACTGCCGATCACAATCACGGGACGCCGGAGCGTGCGGTTGAGAATGTTCGTGTAGATCCGTTCGAGCCACGTGACCAGCGCGTTGTGCTCGTGCTTCGTGCCGTGACCGAGCAGGAAGAAACACAAGAGCGGCACGAGCGTCAGCGAGAACACCAGCGATCCGACGAGCGCCGAGGAAACCGTGTACGCCATCGGCGCGAAAATCCGTCCTTCATGACGCTGCAGCGTGAAGATCGGAATGTGCGCGACGATGATGATCAGCATCGAGAACAGCGTCGGTCGTCCGACTTGTACCGTCGCGTCGAGAATCGCGTGCCGCGTCGACTCGCGGTTCGCCTCCCGCCCATGGAGCGACAGCGTGCGGAACACGTTCTCCACGACGATGACCGCGCCGTCGACGATGATGCCGAAGTCCATGGCGCCGAGCGACAACAGATTGGCTGGAATGCCTCTGAGGCGAAGGCCGATGAACGTCGCGAGCAGCGCGAGCGGAATCATCGCCGCGACGATGCCGGCGGCGCGGCCGTTCCTCAGGAAGATGTAGAGGACGATGATCACGAGGATCGCGCCTTCCAACAAATTCCGGAACACGGTGGTGAGCGTCGTCGAAATCAGCTGCGAGCGGTCGTAGTACGCGACGATCTTGACGTCCTTCGGCAGGACCGCGTCGTTGAGGCGCGCGACGCGGTCCTTGATCTCGTTGAGGACTTCCGACGGGTTCTCGCCCTTGCGCATCAGCACGATGCCTTCCACGATCTCATCGTCGTCGTTGCGCCCGACGAGCCCCTGCCGGGGAACCGACCCAATCGTCACGTCAGCGATGTCTCGCATCAGCAGCGGCGTGCCGTTGTGCTCGGCGACGACGATCGTCCCGACGTCCGCCGACGACCGCAACAAACCGACGCCCCGAATCAGGTACTGCTGCTCGCCTTGTTCGATGTAGTTGCCGCCGGCGTTCGCGTTGCCGCGTGACAACGAGGTCAGTACCTGCTGCAAGGTGACGCCGTACGCCTTCGTCCGCGCGAGGTCGACGTTCACCTGGTACTGCTTGATGAACCCGCCGCGGCTGACGACGTCCGCGACCCCTGGCGCCATCTTCAACGCGCGTTCGACGACCCAGTCCTCGATGCCTCGAAGCTCGGTCGGATCTTTCGTGGCGGAGACGAGGCGGAATCGATAGAGTTCGCCAACCGGCGTCGACAGCGGCGCGAGTTGCGGCTGCACGTCGGGCGGCAGGTCGGCCTGCTGCAACCGCTCGAGGACGCGCTGGCGCGCGAAGTAGTCGTCGACTTGATCGTCGAACGTCAACGTCAGGAACGACAGGCCGAACTGCGTGTGCGAGAACATGCGCACGGAATGCGGCACGCCGGCGACGGCGATCTCGAGCGGGATCGTCACCTGCTTCTCGACCTCTTCGGCGGCGTGGCCGGGAAACAACGTGATGATCGTCGTCTGCACGTCGGTCACGTCGGGAAAGGCTTCGACCGGCAGCGATCGGAACGCGACGATACCGCCGGCGATGAAGAGCAGCGTGATCAGCACCATGAAGAGCGGCTGGTACAGCGCGAACGAAACGAGTCGTTTGACCACGTCCGCCTACTTCCGCTCTTCCTGGCGCAACAACAACGCGCCGTCGGTGACGACACGCTCGCCCGGCTTCAGGCCTGAGACGACGCGACGGTCGGTGCCCTCGCCTGACGCGACGACGACGGGACGCCTGACGAACGTGCCCGGCGCTTTCTCGACGAAGACGAACATCTGGCTCTCTTCGGTGAACACCGCATCGGCCGGAACGACCATGGCGCGCTCGCGATTGGCGACGTCGACCGAAACGGTCGCGTACATCTCCGGCTTCAACCGCGCGTGCGGGTTCGCGACGCTGACGCGGACTTTCGCCGCCCTCGTCGCGGGATCGATTGAGTCGCTGATGTAGTTCACGCGGCCGGCAAACGTTTCTCCCGTGTAGGCCGTCGTCGCGATCTGCACCGGTTGCCCGACCGAGACGAGATGCAGGTCGCGCTCGAACAGATCGCCGAGGACCCACACGGTGGAGAGGTCGGCGACCGTCACCATGGGTGTGCTGTCGGACTGGACGAACTGCCCTTCGGTCACCTTGCGATCGATGGCGACGCCCGAGATCGGCGACACGATCGGGACGCGTCCGTTGAAGCGCGCGAGATCGTCGGTCGGACTCAATCCGAGGACGCGCAGCGCTTCCTCGGTCCGCGCCGCGCGCGAGCGCGCCTTGGCCAGATCGTTTTGCGCCTGCTGCATCGCCATCCGCGACGCCGCTTCGTGCTGGAAGAGGTCTTCGGTCATCGCGGCGGTCTTCTCGGCGAGGTCGACGTCCTTCCGCGCTTCGATGTACTCGCCGACGGCGGATGCCGCTTCGCGGCTGTTGATGGACAGGAGCGTCTCGCCTTTCCGAACGGCGTCACCGACCTTGACGTGCAGGCCGACGACCTGGCCGGCCAGCGGCGCGAGCACGCGGGCCACGCGGTCCTCGTCGAACTGCACCTTCCCTGCGATCGTCAGGACATTGCCGCTGTCTCGTTCGCCGATCGGCTCGACCTTGATCGAGGCAAGCGCGTTCGAATCGATCACGACCGTGCCGTCGGTCTTCTTCGCGGAGGCGGCGTCGGGCTCGGCGGACGCCGCGGCGCCCGGGCGATCGCCGCAGGCGACGCAGGCGGCGATGGCGAACGCAATCGCGATCGACAAGGTGAGACGGCGGATCATCGGAGCACCTCGGTTCCCACAGCGGCGTTCAATCGGGTCGCGGCACGAAGGACGTTGGCCTGCGCGTCGACGTAGCCCTGCATCGTGTCGTTGAAGGCGCGCTGCGCATCCAGGACGTCGAGCAGCGTGCCGCCGCCGGCGCGATACGTGTACACGGACACATCGCGCGCCTTCGTGGCGGGCTGCAGCAGCTCGTGCTCGATGCTCGATACCAGATCGCGCGTGGTGACGTATTCGTGCAAGGCCGTCTGGACGTCAGACGCGATTTGCGCTTCGCGGGCAGCGATCTGCCGATCGACCTGCGTGCGTTCGGCGCCGGCTCGCGCGATCTCGCCTTGATTGCGGCTCGACAACGGCAGCGGCGTGCTGAAGAAGAAGCCGAGCGAGTTGCCGGTGCCGGCGATCCCCTGCTGCCGGCGATATTCGGCGCCGACGGTGTAATCGATACGGCCGAGCGCTTCCTGCAGTCGAAGGTCGGCGATCGTGCGCGACTCGGCGAGCCTTAGCGCCTGCAGATCGGGACGTGACTGTTTGGCGAGCTCCTGCAGACGCGTCACCGCCGGAGCCGTGTCGGCGCGCGGGCTGCCCAACGAGTCAGACACCGTGACGACGTCGCCCGGCGCTCGTCCGAGTAGCACGCGGAGCCGAGCCGTCGCGGCGGCGACGTCGAGATCGGCGCGCACCACGTTGGCGCGAAACTGCAGCATCGCCACCTCGGATCGCGTCGCTTCGGCCGGCGCAATCGATCCGGCGGTCACGCGCGCTCGGTTCACGCGGACGAGGTCTTCGTAGGTGCGCAGGTTGTCGGCGACGAGCGCCCGCGATGCTTGGGCGGCGATGACGTCGATGCACGCCAGCGTGACGTCCTGCCGCAGCGTGCGAATGGCGTCGGCGAGCTGCGCTTCGGCGGCGGACTTCAACGCCGCCGCGAGACCGATCCGCGCGTCACGCTTGCCGCCGCGCTCGAGCGGCACGTCAACGCGCCACGCGATCTCGGGCGGCCCCCCGTTGTTGATCGCGTTGAACCCGGTGCCGAGCAGGTCGAGATGATCGGCGCTGAAGCTGAAGACCGGATTCGGCCGCAGCTTCGCCGTGATCATTTGCGCGTCGGCAATCGGCAGGTTGGCGCGCTCGGCGAGCAGGCCGAGGTTATGCTGCACCGCCTCGTCGACCGCCTGCGCAACGGTCAGCGTCTGCGCGGACGCCGGCTGAATTCCCAGAGCAACAGCAAACACGTACACACACACACGCATAGCGCCTCGAAGAACAGGGGATTAGCCGTCAGGGATCGGGATTAGTTGGAGCGAGCGAAGGCGGGAGGAGCGCGAGGGACCCGGACGCCGAAGACCGCGTGGTGATCGCGTGAAGTCGTGCAGCCGCGCAGAAGCGATTCTGGCGCCGGCGGCGCATGCGAACGCGTCGCGGAGCCGGTGAACGAGGGGACCGGCGCCGGCGCGGACGGATCCGGGCGCGCACCTGAGTCGCGCAGCGCGTCGGGCGGCGCGCTCGCGTTCGGCGAGGGCTGCACAGGCGGCTGCGAGACCGTCAATCGGCCGGTGCCGTCGTTGAGCCACACGTCGAACCCGATGTCCGACGCGGTCAACACGTCGAGGTCGCCGTCGCGGTCGATATCCGCGGTCACCGCGCGACGAACCGTGACGGCGTAGCGGGTTGAAATCGTATTGGCGATCGACGCGAGATCGAACGTCGCGCCGACGCGGATCTCTGATCCTGGCGGTACTGCGGCTGCGGCCGGTCGCGACAGCGCGACGAGGATCGCAACGATGATGCTGACGCGCAGGGGCATCACGCCGAATGATAGCTCACATCAATTTGCCCAAGGGGCCGAGGTCGATGTTCAAATCCTCCGGCGCGAGTCCGAATTTCGCGCCGATGTCGCGGACCGTCTCTTCGAGCTTCATCAACGCCTCGCCGACGGCTTCAACTTCCTTACGCGTCAGCGTCTTCTGCTCCATCCGACGAATCGCCTGACGCTCCATCAGCTTCCGTAGAAACTCGACGATCGTCAGCACGAGTTGCGCGACCGATTTCTGCACGTCCTCGGGATCCGGATTCCATCGCATCGGCCGCGCGCGCTTTTCGATGGCCTTCTTGAGCGCGCGCAATTCAGCCGCGGTGACGGGCGTGGCGGCAACGGGCTTCCGCGGCCGTTTGCGAACGGCTCTTTTTTTCGTCATCGCCGACGCCGGCGCTTGCGGCGCTTCGGTTCGACCGGCAGAACGCGATCCGCGGCGCACAGCAACGCCGACAGCCGCAGGTAGATCAGGTCGATGCCGGCGACGCCGAGCGTAACGTCGCCGTTCGCCATGACGCCTTTGTTCAACAACTCGTCGACGAGGTCGAGCACCGACGACTGCGGTGTCTCGAGAATGTAGTCGCTGACAGTGGAGCGCGCGCGCGATTTCGCCATCGGTCAGTCCTGCACGAACGTGTACGGCGGCCACGGACCGGTCAGCACGACGCCGTATCCGGCCTTCCTGAGCGTCCGCGCGTCGCGCGCCACCGCGGTCTCGAAACCTCGCGCCTTGCCGCGCGGGATCAGAAACGCCGCGTCGAGCAGCAGCGGGCCACCTTGAACCGGCAGTTCGCTTGCCGGTCGCCGACGAGCGGCGCGGGCGCGCGCCGCCAGCCGATCGTACAACTCGGTGACCGTTTCGCGCGCGTTGGCCGCGAGCTCGACCGCCGCGTCGCGCTGCGCTTTCTTGCGCTGCAGGTACGCCGCACCAACGCTCGCTGCCTGGGCCTGCCGCGCCGAAGCCGACGGCGCACGCACGCCTCGCTCGAGGACGATGCGGATGCCGTATTCGTGGTGTTTGCTGACACGTTTGATCACGCGCGCGATCCGGTCGCGGTTCGCACGCACGTCGGCGACGACGCGGTCGTCGCTGTTGAAGATCGTGAACAGTTTCATCGGCAGCAGGGCGTCGGCGTCGATGAACGCCTCGATCACGCGTTCGTGCGCCACTGCCGCGCGCGATACCCAGTCGAGGTCGGACAGGTGAGCGTTGATCGCCGCCTCGCCGTATTGACGCTCCGGCACGTCGGCGACGATCGCAAAGAGGCCCCGGTCGATCTCGATCGCGCGCGGACGTGATGCGCCATCCAACCCGCGGCGCACGCGGGCCGTCTGCGGCCGCTTCGATGCGGCTACGAGGCAGTAGACGTAGGTGAGCGAGGTAGCCATTCGCCGTTAGCCGTCAGCTGTGAGCCATGTGGCACGCCATGCGTCGAGCGCCGCGGCGCCTCGCGGGGACGGCGCCACGAGCGGCGTTCGGATGATAACCCGTCGCCCGATCTTGCGGCGGAGCGACGCGAACTGCAGTCGCTCGTCCGCGGCGGTTTGCCGGCAGCGTCGACACCGCCCCGGCTCGAGCGTCATCGCGTTGACGATGACCGTCGGCACGTGCAGCTTCAGCCGCCGTAATTGGCGGAGGAGCCGTTCGGTTTCGGCGCGCGGTAACTGCGCGGCGCGCGTGACGACGACGAATCGTGTCATCTTGGGATCGCGCAGCATCGCGGTCAGCTCGCGCACGCCTTTGGACACCTCGACCAATTCGGCCGCGAGCTGCTGCGCGTGAACGACCTCGCGGTATTTCAGCAGCATCCGCATCAGCACCTGCACCCACTCGCGCGCGATCTCCGGCATCTGCAGCAGCCGCAGCGCGTGCCCGGTCGGCGCCGTATCGACGACGATCGTGTCGTACTCGTCGCGCGCCTTGAACACGGTCAGCATGCCGAACAGCTCGTCGATCCCCGGCGGCGCCAGCTGCAGCAGGTTGGCCGCGCCTTGCGCACCCGCGTCGCCGGCCATGTCCTGCAGCGCATCCTGAAATTCCTTCGCGCGTGCGGCAAACGCCTCCGCGGCATTCAGCTCGAGCACGTCCACGTCGCTCGGCGCCTCGTCGCCAAACACGTCGTCGAGCGAATGCGCGGGGTCGGTGGACAGCAGGAGGACCCGTTTCGGTCGATGCGCCGCCGACAGCGCGAGCGCCGCCGCAATCGTTGTTTTGCCCACGCCGCCTTTGCCGCCGACAAAGACGAGCGTCGCGCCCTGGACGAGATCCGGCGCTCCGCCGTCATGGCCGATGGCTGATCGCTGATGGCTGATGGATATCGTCCGCCGACGTCCATGAGCCATGCGAATTGAGCCATCAGCCATGGTCATTTCACGGGCAACCGCCAGCAGCGCGCGCACGCCTTTCGGCTCATGCGGTTGGGCGCGCACGATGGTGAGGCGGCGGCCGCGCGCGAGTTCACGCCTGATGTCCCGTATCACCGCGCGCTCATCGGCACGTCGGCGATCGCACAGCGGGCAGGGTCCTTGGTCGGTCAGCACGCGGTTGACGATGATCTCCGTCACCGGCAGGCGTGCCGTCGCCAGCGCGGCAAGTGCGTCTGTCGATTCGGCGACCGACATCGGTTCGGGAAGCGTCACCCAATGGAACTCGGTGGTCGAACGATTC
>Ga0070741_10012351_pt1 | contig 15462 bp, 16 predicted proteins | sample Coa_R1_4_FD_66440 | JGI IMG/M metagenome (GOLD analysis project Ga0070741, IMG submission 66440) | Surface soil microbial communities from Centralia Pennsylvania, which are recovering from an underground coalmine fire - Coalmine... | ecosystem: Environmental > Terrestrial > Soil > Unclassified ... | reverse complement strand
GACGATTTAGCTCGGCTACTTGCCCGGCTTGAGAAAGAATCGCCAGGCAATTGAGTGATCAGAAATTCACGGAAACTCGCTAAAATACGTCACCGAAATTGCGAAATGAAGCACTTAGTCTCATGACACAGTTGTTGACGGCCCCCCGGCTACCGGACTCGTGACGGCGGGGGCAGGACTTCCCGTCAGCACGACCGCCCTTTGAACCTCAAAGTGGCTTTCGTGCGGTCGCATCGGGCGCGGTCTCCCGCCCCCGATTGCGCCTGCGCTGAGACGAAGGAGAAGAATCAGTGAAAACGACCAGACGCGTGAACGGGGGCAGTGTCCTTCCGTTTCTCATCGCCATCCTCTTTTTATTCAATGTTCATGCCCTCGCGCAGCAGGCCGTCAACTCGGCGACGCTCGGCGGGCGCGTTGACGACAAGAGCGGCGCGGCGGTCGCCGGCGCGACAGTCACCGCCACCAACCTCGACAAGAACCTCGGCTGGACAACTACGACTGATGAACAGGGCCGATATAATTTCCTCTACCTGCCGGTCGGGAGCTATCAGCTCAAAGTCGAACGCGGCGGATTCTCCGCGCCCAAACGCAACCTGACCCTCTCAGTCGGGCAGGCGCTCGACGTGCCGCTCCGGCTTGAAGTCGGGGGCGTTACTGCCAGCATTGACATCACCTCGGAATTGGCGGTCGTCGAGACTGTCCGCACGCAGGTGGCCGAAACTGTCCTCCCGCGCGAGATTGAAAACCTGCCACTCAACGGGCGCAACTATCTTGACCTCGCGGCGCTCACGCCGGCAGTCTCGCGCGCCAACCCGGTCGCCAACCAGCGCTTCGCTGAAACTTCCGCCGTGCCGGGCACACAAATTTCTGTCGCCGGGCAGCGCAACATCAATAATGGTTTCGTCATTGACGGCCTCTCGGCCAACGACGACGCGGCGGACCTGCCGGGCACCTTCTTCAGTCAGGAGGTCATCCGCGAATTTCAGGTCATCACCTCCGGCGGCATCGCCGAGTTCGGGCGGGCGTCAGCCGGGGTTGTCAACGTCGTCACGCAGTCGGGCACGAATAACTGGCGCGGCGACATCTACGGCTTCCTCCGCAGCCGGAGGCTCGACGCCCGCAACCCGCTGGCCACGACCAAAGACCCGCTGACACAGGCTCAGTATGGCGCGACGCTCGGCGGCCCCGTCAGGCGCGACCGGACTTTCCTCTTCTCGAACTTTGAGCAGACACGGTTGCACAACGCGACCGTCGTGACGATCCTGCCCGCCAGCGTCACGGCCATTAACGCCGTACTCGACCAGATTAAATATGCCGGCCCGCGCATCAGCACGGGACTGGTGCCGACCGGCTACAACACGACAAACTTTTTCGTGCGTGGTGACCACCGCATCAACGAGGCGAACCTGCTCGCGGTGCGCTACAGTTTCTACGACATTGACAGCCTCAACGCGCGCGGGGTCGGGGGCCTCAGCGCCACGAGCCGCGGGACGGCACTCGAAAATCGCGACCACACTCTCGCCCTGAGCGAAGTGGCCACGCTCTCATCTCGCACTGCAAACGAGGCGCGCTTCCAGTTCACGCGCAGCCGCCTTGCCGCCCCAACCAATGACCTTGTGGGGCCGGCGATCACTGTTTCGGGCGTCGCGAACCTCGGCACCTCAACTTCGGCGCCGACCGGGCGCGCGATTGACCTCTACGAGCTGGCGGATAACGTCACAACGGGGCGCGGCGCGCACTCGCTCAAATTCGGCGCGGGCTTTCTCTACAACCGCCTGAACATCACCTTCCCCGGCGCGACACAGGGTGTCTACACGTTCCGCTCGCTCGCCAACCTGCAGGCCGGGCGCTATGAAACCTTCCAGCAGGCCTTCGGCGTGCCGTCGCAGTTCCAGTCGAACCCGAACTTCGGCACCTTTGCACAGGACGAGTGGCGCGCGCGGCGCGATTTGACTGTCAACTTCGGGCTGCGTTATGACGTGCAGTGGCTCCCCCGTCCGATCAAAGCGGACACCGGCAACGTCGCGCCACGCCTCGGCCTCGCGTGGGCGCCGGGTGACCGCCGGACGGTGGTCCGGGCGAGTTACGGAATCTACTACGACCGCATCCCGCTGCGCGCCACATCAAACGCCCTGCAGCGCGACGGATCGAAATATCGCGTCGCCTCGTTCGCGTTCGGGCAGGAGGGCGCGCCGGTCTTCCCGGGAGTGGCTGCCTCTTTCCCGCAGGGCTTTCTGCCGAGCGTCACGACGATTGACCCGAATGTCGAGAACGCTTACACGCAGCAGGCGAGCCTCCAGATCGAACGCGAGCTGGCGGCAAACACTTCGATCTCGGTCGGCTACCTGCACGCGCGCGGGCTGCACCTGATCCTCTCGCGCAACGTCAACGTGCCGACGCTCACGGCGGCTGACGCGGCGCGGCTGGGCGTGCCGAACCTCGGCCGCCCGAACCCGGACTTCGCCAACATCTCGCGCTACGAGAGCGCGGGCGATTCGAACTACAACGGGCTGACAGTCGCTCTGAATCGCCGGTTCACGCGCTGGATGGGGGCGCGGCTTTCCTACACCTTCTCGAAGGCGATTGACGACACGGGCAACGCCTTCTTCTTCACGCCGCAGGACAATTTCAACCTGCGCGACGACCGGGGGCTCGCGGACAACGACCAGCGCCACCTGCTGGCGGTGAGCGGCACCGTTTCCGCGCCGCAGACGACCGGCGGCGCGCTGTGGCGGCGCTCGCTCGCGGGCTTCCAGTTGAGTTATATCTTCCGTTACGGCTCGGCGCTGCCCTTCAACATCGTGACGGGCGGTGACCGGAACAACGACACGAACGTCAACGACCGGCCCGCGGGAGTGGGCCGGAACACGGGCGTGGGGTTTGACTTCGCCTCGTTCGATCTGCGTCTCAGCCGCCGCATTCGCTTCACTGAGCGCTGCGGGCTGGAGGTGATCGCCGAAGGATTCAACCTCATGAATCGCGCGAATCTGCAACTGCCGAACAACACCTTCGGCACCGGGGCGACGCCGAACGCGACGTTCGGTCGCCCGACCGCCGCCGCCGACCCGCGGCAGATTCAGTTCGGCTTAAGGCTTGCTTTTTAGAGGCTTCATCGAGTGAGGGGCTGGCACTCAGTCGTCACTGTGGTCATCTGAGGAATATCACTGCAATGAAAAAAATGTTGATCGCGTTCGCCCTCAGTCTTTACCTGTCCTGTCAGTCTGTGCCTCAAAGCGATCCGAAGGTTGAGACAGACAGAGACCGCGATGGCCTGGTCGGTCCCGTCAAAGCTGTGCTGACCGATGATGTTGTCTTCGCCGAGCAGGCCGGGGCGTGGGTGGAAACTCAGCAGGTGTCCGCGACGGCTATTTACGACGCGAGCGGCAAAAAGACTCTGCAAACGCCTTTCAGACTCAGCCTGCCCAGCGGCTACGCCGCCCTCCCGCATGAAACCGGCTACGATCCGAAAGCCAGTGGGAGCAAAGTGGAAGAATCAATCCCCGGGCCGCAGGGTTCAGCTTCCGGCAAGTGGGTGAAGACTTACAATGCCAGAGGTTATCTCATCGAGCAGGTTCGCTTTGATGCCGGCGGGTCAGTGACCGAAAAACAGGCCTTCACTTATGAGTATGATTCGTACGGCAACTGGGTCAGGCGGACGGCGTCGAAAGTGGTCAGTCGTGACGGACGGGCAACGACCGAACCGCTCGAAGCAAGTTACCGGATGATCATCTATGACCGGCCCGACACTCCGCCTGCCAGTCAACGGCGGGAAAGACAGCTGCCGGCGCGCGCCACGGAATTGAAGACTCCCCTCACCGCAACCGAAGAAAACATCGCGAACGGGCGCACGCTCTACAACCAGAGATGCGCCTCCTGTCACGGCGAGAATGGCAAGGCTCAGACGGAGATCGCGCGGGTGATGGAGGTCAAACCTGCCGACCTGACCGGCCAGCCCGTGCGCGAAATGAGCGACGGCGAAGTCTACCGCGTCATCACTGATGGAATCAGTGTGAGTCGGATGCCGGCGCTGGGGAAGAGAATCGGCGAGCGTGAGCGATGGCAGATCACGCTCTACGTCCGGAGCCTGCGAAGCGGCCGTCCGCCGACGCCGGAAATCAGGCCCGAAGCAGCGAACGGGGTTGATACCCATCAGCAGGCTGCCCCCCGTCAAAGCCCAGCCCCTTCGTCCCCGGCGCGGCGTTACAATCTGAAAGGCAGGGTCGTCTCCGTTGACCAGCAGTACCGGCAGGTCACCATCGAACACGAGGCAATAGAAGGTTACATGGAGGCAATGACCATGCCCTTCCCGCTGAAAGACGAACGGCTCTATCAGACCCTCAAAGTCGGCGATCACATCCAGGCGACGCTCGTCGTCGCAGGCGATGGCCGCTGGTGGCTTGAAGATGTTGTCCCGGCAAAGGGGCGTTGATTTTAGCCGGGATGAAGAACATCGGCAGAGTCCGCAATTACCGACTCGTCCTGATTGACACGCTCGGCTTCGGCCACTCGCCGAAACCTGACATCGCATACTCGCTCGATGAATACCCGAACGCAATCAGCGACACGCTGGAAGCGCTCCGAACAGCGGGACGCCGCGATCCCTCTCGTCCCCACCTCAGTGAGATGTATCATCTTCACCGCCCCGGAATCCGCAACCCCGAGCGTTGCTCCAAAGAGGTGAAGCCAGGCCCAGAGTATGCAGCTCTACGCGAAAGTTCTCGGAGAAGAACACCCGGAAACGATCCTCTTCATCCCCGGCCTGACTGGCTCTCACGCCGGCTGGGACGAGAACTTTCAGGCGCTTAGCCGCAATTACCGGCTCGTGATGATTGACACGCTTGGCTTCGGCCAGTCGCCGAAGCCTGACATCGCTTACTCGCTCGACGAACACCTGCGCGCGATCAGCGACACGCTCGCGGCGCTCCGAGTCAGCCGGGCGCATATTGTCGGCCATTCGATGGGGACGCTCCTCGGGCTCGCCTTCGCCCGCCGCTCCCCGGAGCGCGTGGGGAAACTGGTGCTGCTCGCCCTGCCCTGTTTCCGGAACGAGCGGGAAGCGCGGCAACATATCGGGGAGAGTTCTCTGTTTCATCGCCTCCTGGCGATGGATAATCCGCTCGCGCACACCGTCTGCACACTGATGTGCATCCTGCGCCCACTGCTCCTGCCCCTGATGCCGCGACTCGTGCGCGACGTGCCACCGCTGGTCGCACAGGATGCCATTCGTCACACGTGGCTCTCTTATTCGAGGACTCTGCGCAATGTGATTTTCCGCGCCGGGACGATAAAGTGGCTGCGGAAAATAACACATCCCGTCCTGCTGATTCACGGCAGGCAGGACAGGACGGCTCCCCTGGGGAACGTGAAAGAAATCCTTCCTTCGCTCCGCCGGGCAGAACTCATCGAACTCGACGCCGGTCACGGCCTCATCTTCACCGACAGCCGGGAAATTGCGGCGGCAGTCAGTGACTTCCTTTCAGCCGCGCCGGGCAGTTGATCACGCAGCCATCTGCCGGCAGCTCTCGGCGCACTTGCGGCAGGCCTCGACGCAGGCCTTCATCCGCGCGTCGCCGCCCGCCTGTTCGCAACTCTCGGCGCAACGGTCGCACACCTCCGCGCAGGCCCGGCAGGTGTGCCGATGCAGGTCGGTGCCGAGCAGCATGAAATCGGCGCTCGCCCGGCAGATTTCCGCGCAGGCGAGCAGCGTCCGGATGTGCTGTGCCTCGGCGTGCTTCCCGCCCTGCTGCAGGCACCAGCTGACCGTCTCAAGACAGATGCGGTGACAGTCCAGGCAGTTCCGGATGCACTGCTCCATAGTTGTCTTCATTTGTTGAGTGGGCTTGCTTGCCATAACTCTCCCTTGTCGAATGAAAGTCTGATTGCGAATTGCGGGGCGGCCCCTTGGCCAAAGGGGCCGCTCCCGTTATGCCTTACTTGCGGCCTCCTGCCCCGCCCGTCTGCCGTTTCTGCGCCTGAGCGGCGTATTGCTGCGGGTTCTGGTCGAATTTTGTTTTGCAGTCCTTGCTGCAGAAATAATAATTCTGCCCCTGATGGTCGGAACGACCGGCGGCATTCTTTTCATCTATCTGCATCCCGCAGACCGGATCCGTTTGATTTGCCATCGTGCTTCCTCCTTCAGACAAAGGTCTGAATTGAAATTGACGTGCGTCGCCGTCGCGGCACCTCTCCGGGATCGGAAACGTACGCTTCAATGCCTGCTTTGCAATCCGGGGAGAAAATGGAATTCGGGAGTGGTCAAATGCTAACAGACGGGCGGGCTGGCTTCAATCTCTTTGCTGCTTCCCCTGGCGTCGGAAATTATCTGTTTGCTAAATAATCCTCAGGATCGAATCGCAGCACTGGCAAATTCAGCAGCTTCCCGTCGGGACTGCTTCCATTTTTGCCTTTTTACTTTTGCCGTCCCATGGCTTTCCACTGGCCGTTCCGTTTGATGAAGAACTGCGGCTGAGTGAACTGGAAGCCCTTGCTGAATTCCGGGTAGCGTTTGAGGAACTGCTCGCGCGTTTTGCCGTCGGCGGTCGCCACCTTCCAGTGCGGTCCTTCCTTGAAAAGGTACTGCTGGACGGCGACCTTTCCGGCTTCGAGCTTCTGACCGTTGCTTTCCAGCGGATTCCTGAGCCGGCCGTAGAGCGTCGTGTCAATCACCGCGAACTCGTCGCCCCCGACGCTGCGCCGCTGCACGCGCCCGATCTCCATCCGCTCGATGATGATGAACGAATCGAGCCGCTTGAGCCCTTCGGCCACCTGCCCGCGGGTCACGCGCTTCTGCATCTCGCCGGGCAGGTAATCGTAAAGCTCCGAATACTTCTTCGCCTTGAGCAGGTCGAAAAATGCCTGCACCGCCTTCCGCGCGTCGTCGCCGCCTTTGGCCTGCGCCCCCGCGGGCGCAGCCGACAGCAGCAGGCACAGCCAAATGATTGTCAGCTTCACCACCGTCGTTTTGTTCATCGTCGCTTTCAGACGCGGCAACGGGCAGCCGAGCGCGTGACCGGCTGCTCACTGTCTGTCACACGATCACAAACTGTTTTTCTCGCCGGCCGGCGCTGCCGACTCGGAGCCGAAGAAACCGCGCAGGCGTTTGACCATCCGGCGCAACGCGCGGATGATCTTCGGCACGATCCAGACGGCGACGAGCAGGAAGACGATGACCACCGCCAGAATCACGACTGGGTGAAAGACCATCAGGATGGCCGAGCCGAAGGTCACCACGTCTTCGGCCAGGCTCAGGCCGATATTGGTGAACGGCTCGGGGCTGGTATTCGCGGCCAGCCGGGTCGCCGCCTTCGTGCCGTGCGAGCTGAGCGCCACGCCGCCGCCGACCAGCAGGGCGACCGTGCTGACGACCGGGTCGAAATTCGCAAAGGCCGAGGCCGCCAGAATCGCGCCCGCGGGGACGCGGATGAAGGTGTGAATCGCGTCCCACACCGAATCCACCGCCGGGATTTTATCGGCCACGAATTCGATGACGTAGAGTGCCCCGGCGACGCCGATCACCCACCACTCGCCGAGGGCGCTCATATTGCCCGGCAGCCGGACGTGCCCGAAGCGCTCCAGCAGCCCGAGCGTCAGCACCGTCGCATAAAGATTGATGCCCGAAAGCCAGGCAGACCCCATCGCCATCCCGAGAGTTGTCAGCCAGTCCATCGCATCTTCCTCCTCATGGTGACTGTTTGCGGCCCCTGAGATGGCCGCCGTGCCGCGCTGCGTTGCACTGAATTTGTAGTGACCGGAATTGTAGCACTCTCCGCCCCCTCGGAGCCGTCAGCACGACAAGGAAAAATCACACTGCCACACATCATGCGACAGGAGTCTCTACATTCCGGCTCCCCGGGGTGCCGCCTGATAGCCGTCACTGCTGGAATGGTGGGGCGGGAAGGGATAGACAACCCCGTCAGTTGTTTTCTTCGACTCTGATGAGTTTTCGTGCAATCGCGTAATGCCTGCGCGACACGGGCAGCTTCATGCCGTTCGACAACTCCGCCCACATTTCACCCTGCCGTGAGCGCGACAACGAAACCAGCGCGGAGCCGCGCACGATGTTGTTGCGATGCAGTTGCTGAAACACCCGCGGGTCGAGCCGCTCAATAAGACGCGAGAGCGACAAGTCCGAAATGCCTTCGTGCGTCTGATCTGAACTGCCGAAGTAAATGCAGGTGTAATGATCCTGGCTGATAAAACAGAAGATGTCCTGCTCCTCGACCACTCGCAGGCGCGCGCCCTGTTTGACGGTCAGGCGGCGCAGGTATCCGTCCCGCGCGGTCATCTGCGCTTCGAGCGCCCGCAGGCGGGCTTCGTCAGCGACGCGGCTGAGCGTGTGCGCGAGCGCCTCGTGCAGGCGCGCGGCGGTGAAAGGTTTCAGCAGGTAATCGCAGGCATGCTCTTCAAAGGCGCGGATCGCGAACTGGTCGTAAGCGGTCTGGAAGATGATCTGAAAAGGCCGCCGCTCGAATTGCTGCAACACCTCGAAGCCGTCGAGCCCGGGCATCTCGACATCCAGAAAGATGACGTCGGGCCGGAATGAGCGGATCATTTCCACCGCCGCGAGGCCCGAGTCGGCCTCGGCAATCAGGAACGGCTGGCCCAATTGCCGCACGTAGCGGTTAACGCGCTGCCGCGCGAGCGCTTCGTCGTCCACGATCAGGATGCGCTTCGCCTCAGTCAATCCTCTCACCCGTGAAATAGAAGCCCGCGACGGTGCGGCCCTGCTCATCAGCCGCCAGGCTGAATCGGTGACGATGGCCGTAAAGCAGGTCAAGCCGCGCCCGCGTGTTGACGAGCCCCGTGCCGGGCGAAGTGTTCACCCGGTAAGGCTGCCCGCTGTTCGTGACGCGGAGGTGATAAAGCTGACTGCCGTTGCGGCTGACTTCGACCTCGACGTGGCCGCCCGCGACCGCAGGCGCGATGCCATGTTTGATCGCGTTCTCGACGAGCGTTTGCAGCATCAGGCTCGGCAGGTAAATTTCATCGCTCGCCGCCGGAACGCTGATCGCAAACCCGAGGCGCGGGCCGAACCGGAGCTGTTCAAGCTCAAGGTAAGCGCGGGCGATTCCGACCTCCGCGCTGAGCGGCGCGGTCTTGAGCCCCGAGTTCGCCAGGATCTGCCGGTACAAGTCTGAAAGCTTGTAAGTGACCTCCGCCGCGTTCTGCTCTCCCGACTCGATCAGTTCGGCGAGGCTGTTGAGCGCGTTGAAGAGGAAGTGCGGGCGCATCTGAGTTTTGAGCGCGTGGTAGCGGGCTTCGGCGGCTTCGGCGCGCAGCGCCAGCGATTCCTCCTTCGCCTGCCGGTAAGCGAAATAGAGCGAGAAAGCCGTCGCAATCATTCCGCTGAAGATCAGCACCGGCAGGAAGGGCGGATTTTCCACCGGCTGGCCGCCCCTGATAAACGACACGAGCCACATCCCCGTCACCGCGCCGAATGTGCCCAGCAGGATCTGAACTGGGACGGGCGGCTGGTAGAACTTTCCAGTCCTGACCGTGATCCAGGTGAGCCCCGCATAGACCACGCCGAAGAAAAGGGCGATGGTCAACCCGATGACCGTCCCGAAAATCAGCGAAGCGCGAAGTCCGGCCCACAGCCCGCCGTTTTCCCGCCAGTACTCAAGGTTGAGCAGAAAGGGGATCAGGGCGATCAACGGCGCCAGCACCAGAGGCCGCGAATAGCGCCCCAGCTCTGCCCAGTATCTGTGCCAGTGCTGATTCATCGCCGTGTAATTGTGGCAAAACGGCCAGCCACTGCCAATAAGCATCCGGCCACCCTCTGGACCGTTCAGTCGGCAAAAGCGACCGTTCGGAAGATCACCCCGCTGCCTCTCCCGCAACCCGCGTAGATTGACGACGAACGACGCGGATGTGTCTGGCCGCGACACTTTTGATAAGGAGAAGCTGGAACAGATGGAGACACAGGAAATCCGTGAAAAAGCCAGAGTGGCGAATGCCGTGGCGCAGGTCATTCGCGTCATCGGCGTTTTGTTCTTCCTCGCGATGGCCTTCGGCGTGATGCGGTGGCATTACGCCATTTTCGCCGGGACGGCCTGCATGGTCATCGCGCCTGCCGTGCGGCAGTTGATTATGTCAAGGAGCTGAAAGGGGAAAACAGGATGAACAGATTATGTGTGTGTCTGATGCTGCTGTTGTTGCCAGTGCCGGCGCTGGCGCAGGGTCACGGCGCGGCTGATTCGCCCGAAATGCGCAAGCTCGATTTTCTGGCCGGGGAATGGCAGGGCGAAGGGTGGGTGGAGTTCGTGCCGGGGCAGCGCCGCACGGCCAGAGTGAAGGAGGTCGCGCAGAAGAAAGTCGGCGGGGGAGTATTGTTGCTTGAAGGGGTGGGCAAGGCCCGGTTGCCGGGTAAGGACGAGGACTCTGTCGTCCACGACGCGTTCGCGCTCGTGTGGTATGACGACGCGGCGAAGCGGTTCCGCATGCTCGCCTGGCGCGCGGGCGGTGGAGGCGCGATAGACGCCGACATCACGGCCGGCGACAAAAGTCTGGTCTGGGGTTTCCGCGACCCGCGCGCCGGGCAGATTCGGTTCACCATCAGACTCGATGAGGCCGGGCGCTGGTTCGAGATCGGTGAGGTGTCGGGCGACGGGACGGCTTGGCGCAAGTTTTTCGAGATGACGCTCCAGCGCGCGAAGTGAGCCAGCCGATGAAAGCCGGGGCAGGGTGTCAGGCCCTGCCTCCGGTCACAGGCCCCGTTAGCAGAACGGCGGGAAAATCGGAACCGACAGACTGGCATGCGGAGTCAGCGTCAGGTGGTGGAAGTTGCGACCGCCGTTGTATGCGCCATTCTTCGCCGCCGCATCCGAATTAAGATTGAGCATTGCGCCGACGACGGAAGCGGGCTTCCGGGCTGTTACCAGTTGTAAGGCTCCCGGCATAACTCAATCAGCTCGGCAAGGGTTCCGGCGCTCTGCACTTTTTCGACGGCGGCCCTGCTTTTATCGGAATCCCGGCCCCAGTAGCTGTCAGGCTGACTGACAACACCAAGCACGATTCGCTTTGTCTCTTCCAGCGTGACTTTGCGCAGCGGCTTCAACTCCATCCGAAAACGGAATGGCGTGGTGCCCATATCCAGAAACCAGGGCCTGGCCTTGCCGACGGGAGTGGCCTTTGTCACCTGATACAGTGCGCCGCCGGAATCAACGATCTGGAGGTTTTCAAAGTCACCGCTCCCCATCTGAACCATATTCGTCGTCGTCAGGTCAGTCACGTTATTCCGGACCCTGAAGGTCTTCTGCTGAGAGTGAATCAGCAGCACGGGGTATGTCAGTTCCACCGAAGTCCCCGGCTCCGCGGGCACATCCGGCGCGCACTTACACGACAGCAGGGAGGCGAGCAGCGAAAGAATCATGACGAATGAAAGCAATCGTGATCTGTTCATTCCGCCTTTTTATTTTTGCTTTCGTGCTGATTGAATTGTCAGGGAGAGCCCCGCTTATCCTGACTGCCCGCCCCGCCTCAGATAATCATCCGTCCCATTCACCCAGTCCTCGCGGATCGGGCTGAAAAAGTCTATGCCCATCGTCATTTCGATGGCGACGGCTGAATGCGGGACGTTCGAGGGGATCTGCACCATCTCGCCGCCGCGCACGAGGACTTCCTCGCCGCCGATGACGAAGCGCATCGAGCCGCTGATGATGTAGCTGAACTGTTCGCTCTCGTGATGGTGTTCGGGGACCACGCAGCCTTCCTTCATGCTCAGAAAGGCGACGGTGGCTTTCTCGCCGGTGAAGAAGCGGCGCGCGAATAAGTCAGTGACCTGTTCTTCGGGGATTTCCTGTAGTTTGTAATGTTTCATCTCGGTTTCCTCTCACTTCCCGTTGCTGACGCTTTCGACCGCCAGAATATCGTGATAAGCATTGATCAGCACCCGCTTCGGCTTTTGCGGGAGCATCACTTGGAACTCCGGCGTGGTCATGTTGCCGGCAACGCTGACTTCGCCGAGCCGGACGGGCTTCCCGTCGAAATCCAGATAGACCGGCACGAGCATTTTGAAATTCGGCGAGACCTCGCTCTGTGTGAGCGCCCCTTTGAGCAGTACCTTGCCGTCGCTCTGCGGCGTCAGGGTGTAATCGAAACGATAACGCGGCACCTCGGTTCCGTAAACCCACTGGTTGAAAAACCAGTCCATCCGCTTGTTCCCGTCCAGATCCATTCCGGGCTTCATATGTTTTTCGACCACGGCCTTGAAGCCCTCGGTCGAGGCGTTCTGCTGGCTGTAGGTTTTGACGAAATCCTTCATCATCGCGATGAATGCCTGATCGCCGGTTTTGCGGTCGTACATCATCCACCGCAGCATGTGCAGCACGTACCCGCCCTTCGGGTAAACGATCTGGTTGTACGCGCCCGGCGCCTTGTAAGAGTTCAGCCGGAAGCCCATCCATAGCGGCCCGGCGTCGTTCGGGCGGCGGCCGAACTGATTTTTCTCCAGAATGGTTTTGCGGTTCTGATCCCAAAAGTGCAGGTATTTGTCCTTCTCGACCACTTGCAGGTAAAGGCTGGCCGAAAAGTCGGCGAAGCCTTCCGACAGCCACTGGTCGTGATACGAAGCCCAGCCGACGATGTGGCCCCACCATTGATGGGCGACTTCGTGCGGCGTAACTTCCTGAATGAAGTCTGAAAACCCCGAGTTGATGCCGCCCAGCAGTCGCCAGCGCTGCGTCGCGTCGAAGAAAGCGCTGATCGGCAGATAGACCAGCGTGGGCCATGACTGGCCGAAATCGAACTGTGGCTGCTGCGTGATGGCGATCCTGCCGTACGGCGCCTCGCCGAACCACGCGCTGAAAATCCGCATCGAGTTCTGCGCCTCGACCATTACTTTTTCACTCAGGCGTGTCGGCGACATTCCGCCGATTGACTCGGCGCCGCGCAGGTAGTCCGGCAGTTCTGAAGTGGCGTAGCCTTCGATCTGATATTTCGTGGCCTCGTCCGCGATCTCTTTTTTCTTGAAGCTGCCGTAATTGAACCCGGCCACGGCCAGCGGCACTTCCGAAACCCATTGCGAGGCGGCGTAATCCTCGTCCTTCCATTCCTTCACCATCCTGCCGACGCCGACCAGCACGTATTTCTTCGGCACTTTGAAGGTCAGATCGAAGGTCGCGCGGTCAGTGAAGGCGTTGACGCTCGGGTACCAGCTCGTGCGCGCGCCGACGGCGTAATTGCCGCCGCCCCGGTCCTCAATTACCTTGTTGCCCTCGTAATCAATGGTCATCTTGTACTGTTTTCCCCTGACCATCGGCTCGGGCATGACGGCGTAAAATGACCCGTCTTCCTTCTTCTTCTCCTGAATAAAATCAATCTCTCGGTTGTCGGCGACGGTCACACGGGTCACGCGTAGTTCCGGCAGCAGCCCGAAGCCGATGATCCGGTCGCCGTCCACCAGCGCCTTGAAAGTCAGCTCCGCGCTGGCCGTGAGCTTGTCGCCCTTGAGCGCGGTTTCGATGCGGTAGTGTTCGGCATCAATGCTGCGCTTGTCCTCTTCGGAACTGGCGGTTGCGTTTTTGTATTCGCTCTCGTAATGCCCCAGGTAAAGAATGCCTTCCTCCCTGCCCTGCCAGTCAACGTTGAGCAGCGCGACCTCCTCAGGCGAAGGCAACTGCGGCATCGCGCCGCGCGGGCGCACGTGGAAGCGCAGATCGTCGCGCTTCTGGCCGAAGATCCAGGCGCTGAAGAACCCCGGGCGCCTCTGGTTGTAGAGGTCGGCGAGCAGCATGGCCTCGATGTTCTCGATGTCTTCGTATTTCAGCAGGTACTCCAGAAAGCTGCGCGGGCGGTCAGTGCGTGAGCGCAGCCGCTTGTGAAAGTCGTTCAGCGTGTCAGCTGCTCGCTGCTCGCTGCCGCCGGCCTGTCCCTGCTTTTTGATCTCCTGATAAGTCTCGTCAGTAAAGCACAGCACCGCGCGATTGAATGGTTCGGTGATCGTTTCCTTCCCCGTAATGGAATTCAGATAGCCGCGCTCAATCCCAATCGCCGGGGTGAGCGTGAATTCACCATCGCCGACGAAGACGGCCACGACTGTGCGGCCGAGTACGGGCGCGAGAAAGCTGACTTTCCCGCTGCGCAGCGTGAGCGTCCCGACATCGCGTTTGAGCGTCAGATTGCTGACGCCGTAGCTTTCGGTAAAAGTGCCATCCCGCAACGCCCTGTAATTCGGCTCGGCATTGGGGGCAACCTTTCCCTTCGCGCCGACGCTCACTTCCGCGCGCGTTTCGGCGACTTCGAGTTTGATTTCGAGCGTCGCGGTTTTCGACGGCTCAACCGTCACTTTTCTCTCGGCGGGCTTGAAGCCATCGCGCGCAACGCTCACGACGTAACTGCCCGGCGCCAGACCTTCGACCTTGAAAGCTCCCTGCCCGCTGGTCGTGGCGTTGCGCGTTTCCCCGGTCGCCTCGCTGCGAACGGTGACCGGCGCCCCGACCACTACCGCGCCGTTCGGGTCTCTGACTGTGCCGCTGACGGTTCCGACGTTCTGGGCGGCTCTGGCATTGATGATTGTCAGACTGCCGAAAGCAAAGGCGCCAGTGAACGCAAGGGCGAGAAGAAGTTTGTAATGACGCATGTGTCTCTCCAGAGGTTTCCGGTGATGAAGAGCGCGGGTTGAGATTTACTCTCTCGTGGCGCGACCGATCAATCCGGCCGAGGCTGGCAGACGGGGTGATCAGCCGCCGGTATGGCTGGCCTGAGAGTGCCGAAACTGACTATTCATCGAAGCAAAGAACTCTACGGCTCTGGCTGAATGGGCCCTGTCAAAGCTGCGGCATCTTTACTGCATCCGGGCTCCTGACTGCCTCGTTGTCAGGGGCCGATGAACTGGCGGCAAGGATAACAGAATTCACTTTCGTTGTATTCAGGATTCCGGCAGCCGGCTTTCATTTCTGACGATGATCGTGTCCTCGACGTGAGGATGCTCCTGCAGCGTAACGTGAACCGGGCAGCGACCGGCGATGTAGAGCAATCGCGCGCGCTGCTCTTCGGTAACGTCGCCGGTGACGTGAATCAGGCGGCGGATGCGTTGAATCGCCGTTTTGCCCGCTTTCTCTTCCTCGCTGCACGACAGGCAGTCTTCGGCGTGAATGCGGTCGAAACTCAGCCGCACTTCGATGTCGGTGACCGGCAGCCGCTTGCGCTCGATGTACATGCGCAAGGTCATCGCTGTGCAGGCGCCGAGGCCAGCCAGCAGCAGTTCATAAGGCGACAGGCCTTCATCCGTGCCGCCTGCCAATATCGGTTCATCGGCGACGAGCATGTGCGCGCCCGCCGTGATCTGCGAGCGAAAGCCATCGGCCACTGCCAGTGTGACTCGAACATCATTCATAAGATGAAGGGTAGTGGCTCAGCCGGGTGAGACAAACGAGAGATTGTAGCGATGCAGAAAGAGTCGCAGACAAATCTCATGCATCACATCCGACTTGGAAAAAGACAAAGTCTGGCGAACGAAGCGCG
>Ga0070741_10012350_pt1 | contig 15463 bp, 14 predicted proteins | sample Coa_R1_4_FD_66440 | JGI IMG/M metagenome (GOLD analysis project Ga0070741, IMG submission 66440) | Surface soil microbial communities from Centralia Pennsylvania, which are recovering from an underground coalmine fire - Coalmine... | ecosystem: Environmental > Terrestrial > Soil > Unclassified ... | reverse complement strand
CCGAGCAGGACCGCTCGGAGATGCTCGAGGCGATCGGGGTGGGCTCGATCGACGAGCTCTTCGAGGACATCCCCGAGTCGCTGCGCCTCGACCGGCCGCTCGACCTGCCGGAGGGCAAGCCCGAGACCGAGGTGTATGACCGGCTCTCAGCGCTCGCGGCGCGAAACGTGCACGCCGAGGCGGAGGCGAGCTTCCTGGGCGCGGGGATGTACGACCACTACGTGCCGGCGATCGTCGACGCGATCACGAGCCGCTCCGAGTTCCTCACCCCGTACACGCCCTACCAGCCCGAGATCTCGCAGGGCGGCCTCCAGGTGATGTTCGAGTTTCAGACCGCGATGTCGGAGCTCACCGGGCTTCCCGTCTCGAACGCAGCGCTCTACGAGGGACCATCCGCGGTGGCATCCGCCGCGTACCTGGCGATCGGGGCCACGGGTCGCCGCAAGCTGGTCGCGTCTCGGGCGCTCCACCCCCACAGCCGCGAGTCGCTGGTCACCTACGGCGCCGGCTACGGGACCGAGCTCGGCGAGGTGCCGCTCGACGGCGGCGTCACCGACGCCGCGGCGCTCGCCGAGGCGATCGACGACGAGACCGCCGCCGTCTTCCTGCAGCAGCCCAACTTCCTCGGCGCCGTCGAGGACATCGAGACACTGGCCGCGGCCGCGAAGGAGCGCGGGGCGCTCCTGGTCGTGGCGTGCGACCCGATCGCGCTCTCGATCCTGCGGCCGCCCGGCGAGTGCGGCGCCGACCTCGCGGTCGGCGAGGGGCAGCCGCTCGGGAACCGCCTCGATTACGGCGGCCCCTCGTTCGGCTTCTTCTGCGCGACCGAGGAGCACCTGCGCCGCATGCCCGGCCGGATCGCCGGCGAGACCACCGACGCCGACGGGCGTCGCGGCTTCGTGCTCACCCTGCAGACCCGCGAGCAGCACATCCGCCGCGAGAAGGCGACGCACAACATCTGCACCGCCCAGGCCCTGAACGCCCTGGCCGGGATGGTGCACCTCGCCTGGCTCGGCAAGCGCGGCTTCGTCGAGCTTGGCGAGCTGCTCGCTCGCCGGACCGCCTATGCGCGAGAGACGCTCGCGACGCTCGACGGGGTCGAGCCGCTTCACGACGCACCGGTGGTCCGTGAGTTCGCGCTGCGGCTCGACGCACCGGTCGCCCAGGTGCTCGACCGCCTCGCCGAGCAGGGCATCGGCGGCGGCTATGCGCTCGGACGCGACTACCCCGAGTACGAGGACGGGCTGCTGGTCGCGCTGACGGAGCGGCGCAGCCGCGCCGACATCGACCGCTTCGCGGAGCAGCTCGGCCACGCCGTTGCGGACCTGCGCGGCTCGAAGGTGGCGGTGGCCTGATGGACCGTCCTCCCAAGACCGTCGACGGCGGAACACCCCTGCAGCGCGACCGGGCGCGGACGATCTACGAGCGCTCGGTCGAGGGCCGGCGGGCCGCCACGCTTCCGAAGACCGACGTGCCCGAGCGGCCGATCGAGGAGCTGATCCCGGCCAAGCTGCTCCGCGAGCGTCCGGCCGAGCTGCCCGAGGTCTCCGAGCCCGAGATCGTCCGCCACTACAACCGGATCTCCCGGCGGAACTTCGATCTCGACACCGGCTTCTATCCGCTCGGGTCCTGCACGATGAAGCACAACCCCCGTCTCAACGAGCGGGTGGCTGTGCTTCCCGGCCACGCCCGCCTGCACCCGGCCCAGGAGCCCAGGCGCGCGCAGGGCGCGCTCGAGCTGATGTGGCTGCTGCAGGAGTCGCTCGCCGAGATCTGCGGCCTGCCGCACGTCAGCCTGCAGCCGTCGGCGGGGTCGCACGGCGAGCTCGCCGGGCTGCTGCTCACTCGCGCCTACCACGCGGATCGCGGCGAGACCCGGACCAAGGTGCTCACGCCGGACACGGCTCACGGCACGAACCCGGCGACGGTGACGATGGCCGGCTTCGACGTCGTCAAGCTGGCGTCCAACGAGCGGGGCGGGATCGACCTCGACGACCTCCGGGCCAAGGCGGATGGGGACACCGCCTGCCTGATGCTCACCAACCCCAACACCCTTGGCCTGTTCGACGAGAACATCGCCGAGATCGCCAAGGTCGTCCACGAGGCCGGGGGGACTCTCTACTACGACGGCGCGAACCTGAACGCGATCATGGGCCGCTCGCGCCCGGGCGACATGGGCTTCGACATCGTCCACGTCAACCTCCACAAGTCGTTCTCCCAGCCGCACGGCGGCGGCGGGCCGGGGGCCGGGCCGATCGCCTGCTCGGAGCGGATCGAGCCGTACCTGCCCAAGCCGCAGGTCGTCCGCCGTGAGGAGCGGAACGGGGGCGAGCCGCGCTTCGACCTCGACTACGACCGTCCGAAGTCGATCGGGCGGCTGCGCGGGTTCCAGGGCAACTTCGGCGTCTTCGTCCGCTCCTACGCGTACATCCTCAGCCTCGGCGGCGACGGCCTGCAGGAGGCCTCCGAGACCGCCGTCCTCAACGCCAACTACCTGCTCGCCCGGATGCGCCGGGGCAGGGCCGGCCACTACCTCCCTGTCGCCTTCGACCGGCGCCCGATGCACGAGTTCGTCCTCTCGGGCGCGGCCGCCAAGCGCGAGCTCGGCATCAGGACGACGGACATCGCCAAGCGCCTGCTCGACCACGGCATGCACCCGCCGACCGTCTACTTCCCGCTGCTGGTCGACGAGGCGCTGATGGTGGAGCCCACCGAGACCGAGACCCGCGAGACGCTCGACGCCTTCGCGGAGGCGATCGAGTCGATCCTCGAGGAGGCGGAGGAGGACCCGGGGATCGCCCAGGGCGCTCCGTATACGACGCCGGTGCGCCGGCTGGACGAGGTCGCCGCGAACCGCAAGCCGGTGGTCCGCCAGCCGCTCTAGCGGCCAAGCCGCCGGGCTGTTGGAGTAGTGCTGTCGACGAAAGCAGCGAGGTGGTCACTTCCTCGGGAATAGCCCGAGGAAGTGACCAAACTAGGCGGGATCGAGCTCGTCGATCTCAGGCAGCTTCTGCCTGAGCTTCAGGACCGGCTCGAACAGGTCACCCTCCTTCTCGGTCCGCTTGATCGCGGCGGGGATCTCGAAGCGCAGCCGATCGGCGTCGCCGCTCTTCGCGGCCCGCTCGACCTCCCGCCAATGCAGCGGAATCGAGGCGGTCGGGCGCTCCCGGGCCCGCAGCGAGTAGACGCCGATCGTTGTCTTCTTCTGGTGGTTCTGGCTCCAGTCGACGAACACCTTGCCGCGCCGCTCCGCCTTGGCCATCTTCGAGACGACCTGCTTCGGCGTCTGCTTCTCGAGCAGCTGGGCGATCGCCTTGGCGAACGGGCTGGTCCGCTCGTAGGTGACCTTGGTGTTGAGCGGGACGTAGACCTGCAGGCCCTTGCCCCCTGAGACCTTCGGGAAGCACTCGAGGTCGAAGGTCGAGAAGATCTCGCGGACGCGCAGCGCCACCTGGCAGCACTCGGCAAGCCCGGCGGGAGCCCCGGGGTCGAGGTCGAAGGCGAGCACGGTCGGCTGCTCCATCCGCGTCGCCTTGGAGAGCGAGGGGTGCAGCTCGAGTGCCGCGAGCTGGGCCATCCAGACCAGGGTGGGGAGGTTCTCGCATACGCAGAAGTCGATCTCGCCGGCCCGGCGGTCGACGTAGATCGGCGTGGTCTTCACCCACTCCGGGCGGTGCTTCGGGCAGTTCTTCTCGAAGAACGAGGCGCCGGGGTTGCCGACCCCCTCCGGGAAACGCCTCAGCGTGAGCGGGCGGCCCTTCAGATGCGGGAGCATCACCTCGCCGATCCGGGCGTAGTAGTCGATCACCTCCGCCTTGGTGGTGCCCGTCCTCGGGTAGAGGACCTTGTCGAGGTTGGTCAGCAGGAGCTTGCGCCGGCCGACGGTGACTTCCTGGTCGCGCTTCTTCGCGGCGGCCGGCAAGTCCTGGCTGTCGCGCTAGGCCTTGGCCTTCTTGCGGCCGCGGGACGGTGACTTGCGGCCGTTCGAGCTCGCCGAGCTCTTCGAGCGGGATGAGGCCTTCGAGCGCGAGGACGACTTCGCCTTCTGCTCTGTGCCCTTGCGGTCCGTCTCGCCCTGATCGCCCCGGACCGCGGCGAGGCTCTCCTCCAGCGCGGCCATCAGGTCGGGGGCCTTGGTCGGCTTCGGCGCCTCGCTCGGCGCCGAGACGACCTCCTTGCCCTCGGCCTTTCGCTCGAGCAGGTCGAGCAGCTCCTCGCGGTACTCGTCGCGGTAGCGGTCGGCCTTGAACTTGGTCGTCAGCGACTCGATCAGCTGCTTGGCCATCTCGAGCTCGCGCTTCTCGGGCTTCTTGGGCTTCGCGTCCTCGAAGACCTCGCCGTCGAGGTCCTCGGGGGAGGTGACCTCGTCGTGGAAGCGCATCGTGGCCAGGGTGAGGACATCGTCCATCGGGCGGATCGCGGCGAGGTGCTCCTTGTTGCGGAGCACGAAGCGGGCCACCGCGACCTTGCGCGACTCCTTCATCGCCTGGACGAGCAGGGCGTAGGCGCGCTCGGCGCCCTTGTCGGGGCCGAGGTAGTAGGGCTGCTCGAAGTAGATCGGATCGATGTCGTCGAGGTCGACGAAGTCCTGGATCTCGATCGCGCGCGTCTTCTTCGGATCGAGCTCGGCGAGCTCGTCCCGGGTCAGGACGACGTACTGGTCGGGCGCGTACTCGTAGCCCTTGACGATCTTCTCGTAGGGGACCTCCTTGCCGTCGGTCTCAGCCACCCGCTTGTGCCGGATCCGGGCGCCGTCCCCCTCGCGCAGCTCGCGGAAGCTCACGGTCTGCTTGGAGACCGCGCTGTAGAGCTTCACGGGCACGTTCAAGAGCCCGAAGCTGATCGATCCGCTCCAAATCGCCCTAGCCAAGCCAAATCACCTCGATCCGAGTTCCTTCGACACCCTTGAGATTACCCCTGGGCACCCGTCGGGAACCGGGCGCTGGATTGCGTTCCACGCACTTGTTGACCCGCGGGGCGCGGCGAACTAATCGCTCTCGCGCCCGGGTCGGCGCCGGCAGTCGAGTCAGTCCACGTGCTCATCCATTCACCGAGCATTGCACCGCGGCGCACCCCGATTTGTGTCTTGTGCGCGCCTCGAGCGCCGTGGGACGATCGGGCGCGATAACCAATCCCCTGCCAAAGGAGAAGCGATGTTCGCGAGCGTTCGCCACTACAAGGGTGTCCCTGATCCCTCACGGCTCGGCCAGCTGGTGCAAGAGGACTTCGTGCCGATCCTGAAAGGGCACCAGGGGTTTGTGGCCTACTACTGGGTCGACTCCGGCGACAACGAGATGGTCTCGATGTCGGTCTTCGAGCAGGAGGAGGACGCCATCGCTTCGAACGAGGAGGCCAAGGCGTGGGTCGTCGAGAACGCGGCCGACCTCTTGCCCAACCCGCCTGAGATCAACGAGGGAAAGGTGGTCGCGACGGGCTAGCCGGCGGGGGTCCGAAATCTGACCCTGGCCCCTGGTGGGGGCCTCTAGACCTCCCTCACCACCTCGCGCGGGTCCTTGTCGTCGCGCATTCCCTTGAAGGCCGGTTGTCGCAGCGTCCCCTCGTTGGTCCACTCGGTCCAGGAGACCTCGCAGACGAGCTCCGGCTCGCACCAGACCGAGCCTGGCCTTCGGGCCGGCCGGGGCTCCGACGTCGAAGGGGCTCTCGGGCCGCTCGCGCTCGCGCAGCTCTCGAGTGAGGAGATCGAGATGCGCCTCGTTCAGACCCGAGCCGACCCCGCCCGCGAAGTGGAGGGCTTGGGCCTCGCCCTTGCGGAGCTCCGAGCGCCGCCTGTCGTAGTAGCCCACCAGCAGGGAGCCCACCCGCCTCGCCCGGCGGCCCTCGCCCGGGATGTAGCCGCCGATCACGAACTCCTGCCGCCGCCAGACGCGGGTCTTGATCCACTCGCCGGTCCGCTTCCCGGGCCGGTACGGGCTGTCGCAGCGCTTGGCCACGATTCCCTCGAGGCCCTGGCGGCTCGCGGCCTCGAGCAGGTCCGCGCCGCCGCCGCGGCGGTAGCGCGGGGTCCGCCACCGCGGCCCGTCCAGGCCGAGACCCTCGAGCAGCTCGCGCCGCTCCGTGTACGGGAGCTCGCGCACAGAGCGGCCGTCGAGATGGAGCAGGTCGAAGATCACGTAGTCGACCGGCTGGAGCTTGGTGCGGGCCTTGATCGTCGTCGGCGAGGTCAGTCCCATCCGGCTCTGGATCAGCTGGAAGCGGGGGCGCCCCTCGTCGTCGAGCGCGACCACCTCACCGTCGAGGACCGCCGAGCGATCGGCGAGCGCCTCGGCGATCGGCTCGAGCTCCGGGTAGCGCGCGCTCACGTCCTCGCCCCGGCGGCTGAGCATGGACCAGCTCCCGCGATCGGCGTAGCCGAGCGCCCGGATCCCGTCCCACTTGATCTCGTACGCCCACTCCTCGCCGTCGGATTCCGGGACCTCGCCCGGCTTCGCGAGCATCGGCTCGAGCCTGCTCGGCAGCTTCTCCCTCGGCACGCCATCGAGGAGGGAGATGGTCTTGGCCTTTGCCACGTGACCGATTATGCGCGCCGCCTTTAGGCGGCGCCGGATAATCGGGCGGTGCTCTTCGATCTCGACGACGTCACCTACACCCGCGCCGGCAAGGTGGTGCTGCGGAGCGTCAGCGCCCGGATCCCGGTGGGCGCGAGCTCCGTGGTCGGGCCGTCGGGTAGCGGCAAGTCCACCCTCCTGCGCCTTCTCAACCGGCTGGCGGACCCGGACTCGGGCCGGGTGGTCTACGAGGGCACCGACGTCCGCGAGCGCGACCCGCTCGAGCTGCGGCGCGAGGTCAGCCTGGTGCCGCAGCTGCCGGCGCTGATCGACGGAACCGTTCACGACAACGTCGCCTACGGGCCGCGGCTGGCGGGGCGCAGCTTCGACGCTCGCAGCTGCCTCGCCCTCGCCGGGCTCGACCCCGACTTCGAGGAGCGGGACGCCTCGAAGCTCTCGGTCGGGGAGCAGCAGCGGGTGATGCTCGCCCGGGCCCTGGCCCTCGAGCCGCGGGTGCTGCTGCTCGACGAGCCGACGTCTGCGCTCGATCAGGCGGCGCGGGACGCGGTCGAAGCGACCCTGGTGCGCCTGCGGGCGCGCACCGCGATCTCGATCGTCGTCGTGACCCACGACATGGCCCAGGCCGCTCGCCTGGCCGACTACGTGGTCCGGATCGACGCCGGCAGGGTCACGGCGCAGGGCGACGTGACCGAGGTGCTCGCCGACCAGGTCCCGGTGACGACGGGCGGGGAGGCGACATGAGCCCGCTGCTCGCGGCCTCCTCGATCCACGTGACGGTCGGCGAGGTTGCCGCGGCGCTGGCGCTCGTCGCGATCGCCGCGATCGCCTCGCGGGCCTGGCATGCCGGCCTCGAGGAGGACATCGGCATCGCCGTCCTCCGCTCCTTCGTTCAGCTGACTGCGATCGGCTACGTGATCACCCTGATCTTCGACCAGGACTCCGCGGTCCTCGTCGTGGCCCTGATCAGCGTGATGGTGGTCTTCGGGGCAATCACCGCCCGGCACCGCGCCCGGGGCGTGCCCAACTCGTTCTGGCCCCTGTTGATCGCGCTCGCGGTCGCGGCGGTCGCTACGCTCGGGCTGGTCGTCGCGCTCGGCATCTTCCCGGCAACCCCGCGCTACATGGTCCCGGTCGGCGGAATGGTCGTCGGCAACTCGATGACTGCGGCGGCAGTCGCGCTCAACCGGCTCGGGGAGGACGTCCACGATCAGGCGGGCAGGATCGAGGCGACCCTCGCCCTCGGCGCGACCTCCTCCCAGGCCGTGACGCCGCTCGTCCAGCGCAGCCTGCGCTCTGGGATGATCACACTGGTCGACTCGACGAAGACGACAGGGCTGATCTTCTTCCCGGGGACGATGGTGGGGATGCTGCTCGCCGGCGCGCACCCGACCGATGCCGTCCGGCTTCAGCTCATCCTGCTCTACGTGCTGCTGGGCGCGGTCTCGATCGCGGCCCTGGTGGCGATCACGCTGGCGCGCCGGAACTTCTTCACTCCGGCCCACCAGCTGCTGGAGCCGCCCGAGCCCTAGGACCGGCGTCTCACGGTGCCGCCGGATAGACGAAGTGATTGCCGAGGATCTCCTCGACCGGGACGAACCGGTAGCCGCGGTGCTGGAAGTGGGAGAGGATCTGGGGCAGTGCCGCGACCGTCTCGCCGCGGTTGCCGCCCCCGTCGTGCATGACCACGATCGAGCCGTCGTGGGCGTTGTGGATCACGTTGGAGGCGATCGCGCCGGCGCCCGGATCCGACCAGTCCCTCGGATCGACGTCCCAGTTGACCGTGACCAGGCGCTCGGCGTGCGCCCGCTCGATCAGGCCCGCGTTGACGGCCCCGTCCGGCGGGCGAAAGTCGCACGGTCGGAACCCGGTCGCGTTGCGGATCAGCCGGTTCGTCTCTGCGAGGGAGCGGCTGGAGGCGTTCTGCTCGTGATGCAGCGAGTGGTTGCCGATCTCGTTTCCCTGGGCGATGATGCTCTTCATCGTGGCGGTCCGTCCCGCGATCTCCTGTCCGATCTCGAAGAACGTGGCGTGGGCGCCGAACCGGCGGAGGACGGCCAGCACCTTCGGCGTGTAGTCGCTCGGGCCGTCGTCGAAGCCGATCGCGATCCGCTTGCGCCGACGGGGGCCGTGCGTGCGGAAGTCCGGTCCGCGGTGGGTGCAGCCGCTCGGCAGCGTGACCTGCGCGGCGCCCGCGCTGGCCAGCGGCGCCACCGACCGCAGCGCCCCGCCGCCGCTGCCGAGAGCAGCCACCAGCGCCAGTGACGCGACCGAGAGGAGGATCGCTCGTTCCCGCATCGAAGGGCGCCAGTCTCCCGCGGCGAGCCCCCCGGCGCAAGGCCGCCGAGCTGCGCGAGCCGGGCGGCGGATGCGCCTCCCTAGACTCGGTTCGGCTTGTCCGACGCCCGGCGCAACCGGCTCACCATCATCGCCACGATCATGGGGTCCACGGTCGTCTTCCTGGACGCGACCGTGGTGAACGTCGCCCTGCCGGCGCTCAGCGACGACCTCCACACCGGCCTCGCCGCGCAGCAGTGGGTCGTCGAGGCGTATCTGCTCGCGATGACCGCGCTGCTTCTCGTCGGGGGCTCCCTCGGCGACCAGTTCGGCCGGCGGCGCATCTTCATCCTCGGGCTCGGGTTGTTCGGGGTCACGTCGATCCTCTGCGCGCTGTCGCCCACCAGCGGCGTGCTGATCGCGGCCCGCGGCCTGCAGGGGTTGGCCGGGGCCCTGCTCGTACCCGGCTCGCTGGCGATCCTGGCCGCGACGTTCGAGGGCGGCGAGCGGGGGCGGGCGGTCGGCACCTGGACCGCATGGACGGGGATCGCCACCGTGATCGGCCCCGCCGGCGGCGGCGCGCTGGTCGAGGCGCTCTCCTGGCGGGCGATCTTCTGGGTGAACGTCCCCCTGATCGTCGCGACGATGCTGATCGCGCACCGCAATGTTCGCGAGTCGGTCGACCCCGAGGCGGACAGGCAGATCGACTGGCTGGGCATCGTCTTCTCGGCGCTCGGCCTCGGCGGGCCGGTCTTCGCCCTGATCCAGCAGCCCGCCCACGGCTGGGGCGACCCGATGGTCTACGTTCCGCTGATCGCCGGGATTGCGCTGTTCGCGACGTTCCTGCTCTGGGAGTCCCGCTACCCGCACGCGATGCTCGACCTGCGGCTGTTCAGGGTGCGGAACTTCGCGATCACCAACCTGGAGACGCTGATCGTCTACGCGGGCCTGATCGGGGCGTTCTTCTTCATCACGCTCTTCCTCCAGCAGACCGCGGGCTACACCGCGATCGAGGCCGGCCTCGCCACGACCCCGGTCTCGCTGATCCTGTTCGTCCTCTCTCCCAGGCTCGGGCGGATCGCCACGGCGATCGGGCCGCGGGTGCCGATGTGCGTCGGCCCGATCGTCGGCGGCATCGGGCTGATCCTGATGGCGCGCGTGGGCGCCGACCCCGACTACCTCACCGAGGTGCTGCCCGCGGTCCTCGTCTTCGGCCTCGGGCTCTCGGCCACGGTCGCGCCGCTCACCGCGACCGCCCTGAACTCGGTCGAGGAGCGGCACGTGGGGATCGCCTCCGGAATCAACAACGGGGTCTCGCGCGTCGCGGGGCTGCTGGCGATCGCGATCCTCGGTGCGGTGATCGCGGGCAAGTTCACCTCGACGATCGACGGCAACCTCTCCGGCGCTCGGCTCTCCGGCAAGGCGGAGAGCGCAGTGAGCAGGGCGAAGGACAAGCCGCTCGGCGCGGCGGGCACGGGCGGCCTGCCGCCGGCCGAGGCGACCCGCGTCGATGCGGCGGTGACGGACGCCTCCGAGCAGGCGTTCCATCTCGGCGTCGGCCTCGCCGGCATCCTGATGATCGCCGGCGGCGTGATCGCCGGCATCGGCCTGCGCAACCCGCGGCGCGCGACCGAGTACGAGGCGCCCGGCGCCGTGCCGGCGGGCGAGTGCGCCCACTGTCCCGACCACCTCACGGGTCCGCACGAGCCGGAGCGCGAGCCCGTGGCGGAGCCGGCATAGGCGCGGCCGCGACCCGAAGGCGAAGCCGGGCATACTCCCGCGGCGATGCGCATCTTCAGCGGCATTCAGCCGACGGGCAGCAAGCACCTCGGCAACTACATCGGAGCGATCCGGCAGTACGTGGAGGGTCAGGACCGCGGCGCCCCCGCGATCTACTGCATCGTCGACCTGCACGCGATCACCGTCCCCTGGGAGCCCGCGCAGCTGCGCGAGAGCCTCTACGACACCACCGCGATCCTGCTCGCCGCCGGACTCGACCCCGAGCGCTGCATCCTCTTCCGACAGTCCGACGTCCGTGAGCACACCGAGCTCACCTGGTACCTGGCGGCGCTCACCGCGCACGGTGACCTCAACCGCATGACCCAGTTCAAGGAGAAGTCCGCCAAACAGAGGGAGCTGGTCTCGGCGGGACTCTTCTTCTATCCGGTGCTCCAGGCCGCGGACGTGCTCGCCTACAAGGCGGAGGAGGTGCCGGTCGGCGAAGACCAGCGCCAGCACATCGAGCTGATGCGCGAGATCGCCCGCCGCTTCAACGAGCGCTTCGGCCCGGTGCTCGTCGAGCCCGAGCACCGCATTCCGGAGGTGGGCGCGCGGATCATGGACCTCCAGGAGCCGGCGAACAAGATGTCGACGACCGGCGGAAGCGAGGCCGGGACCGTGCTGGTGCTGGACGACCCGAAGACGGTCACCAAGAAGATCAAGAGCGCCGTCACCGACTCGGGCTCCGAGGTGAGGCGCGGCGAGGGCAAGGAGGGGATCGCCAACCTGATCGAGATCCTCGCCGTCGCCCGCGGGACCTCCGAGGACGAGGTCGAGCGCGAGTTCGAGGGTTCCGGATACGGCGACTTCAAGGCGGCCGTCGCCGAGGCCGTCGTCGACTTCCTGGCGCCCGTGCGCGAGCGCTACGAGGAGCTGCGGCCGGACCGGGCGGGGCTCGAGCAGGCGCTCACCGCCGGCGCGGAGAAGGCGCGCGAGATCGCCTCGGCGACGCTGGCCGAAGTTCGCGAGGCGATCGGCATCGGTCCGGCCTGACCTGCGTCTACTGTTCGGCGCGTGACCTCGGTTGCCGAGCTCGATCTCGACCTGGACGTCTTTCAGGGGCCTTTCGATCTGCTGCTCGCCGTGCTCCTGCGCGAGGAGATCGCGCTCTCCGAGGTCCCCCTCGGCGACATCGTGCTCGCCTACGTCGACCGCCTCAGCGAGGCGGGGGAGATCGACCTGGAGGCGGTCACCGAGTTCCTGGTCCTGATCGCGGCGCTCTGCGAGCTCAAGTCGCGGCAGCTCCTGCCGCACGAGGACGGCGAGGAGGAGCTCGGGCCCCAGGAGGCCGCCGACGAGCTCCTCGCCCGGATGCTCGAGTACCGGCGCTACAGCGAGGCGGCACGGATGCTGCACGACCGGCTCGAGCGCGAGGGCGGCGTCATGTACCGCACGGCGCCGCTCCCGGCCGAGCTGAGACGCGCCGCGCTCGCCGCGGCGACGAAGGCCTACGAGCCGGACCGGATCGGGCTGGCGCTGGGCGACCTGCTCGCGCTGCCCCCGGAGCCCGACACGCGCCACATCAGGGCGACCGTCTCGCTCCAGCGCCGCCTCGGGGTGGTTCGCGAGCTGCTGCGGTCGCGCGGGACCCTCGACTTCGACGAGGTCTTCGGCAACGAGGACCGCTTCACGCAGGCCGTGACGCTGTTCGCCCTGCTCGAGCTCTACAGGCGCGGTGAGGCGAGCTGGACCCAGAAGGAGACCTTCGGGCGGATCGAGGTGCACGCGCAGTGAGCGGGCAGGCATCGATCGTCGAAGCGCTCCTCTTCCTGTCGCCGGAGCCGGTGACGGCGGCCGAGCTCGCCGAGGCGATCGAGACAGACGAGGAGTCCGTCGCCGAGGCGCTGGAGGAGCTCGGGCGCGGCCTCTCCGTCGACGGCCGCGGCATGCAGCTGCGCCGGGTGGCGGGCGGATACGCGCTGGCGGCCGTGCCCGAGGCCGAGGACGCGGCGCGCCGGCTGCTCGCCAAGCCGCGGACGCCGCCGCTCACCCAGGCGCAGGCCGAGGTGCTCGCGATCGTCGCCTATCTCCAGCCCGTCTCGCGACCTGAGATCGCTCGCATCCGGGGCGTCTCCTCCGACTCCGCGGTCGCCAGCCTCACGGAGCGCGGGATGATCGAGGAGAGGGGCCGCACGCAGTTCGGCGCCGTCACCTACGGGACCACGGCGCTGTTCGAGAAGCTCTTCGGGCTCTCGGGCCTCGACGCGTTGCCCGATCCGGCCCAGTTCGATCCGACCCCGGAGGACGAGCGCGAGCTGCGCGAGCGCCTGCTCAAGGCGGGTGAGCAGCGGGCCGAATGACGCGGCCGCTTCTGGCCGTCGCGGCGGTTGTGGCGGTCTCGATCACGCTCGCGCTCGATCCCGATCCGGGACGTGGGCCTCGCGCCGGGAAGATCGCCACAGCCCGCGCAGACAGCGACGACGCCGCTCCGGCGAGCGAGGTGATCGGCAGGTCCGTCCGCGGCAAACCGATCGTGGCGACCCGCTACGGCGATACGGCCTCGGACCGGGTCGCCTTGGTTGTCGGCGTGATCCACGGCGACGAGCCGGCCGGAATCCGCATCGTCTCGGCGCTTCGCCGGATCGCTCCCGCGATCGAGGGTGCACAACTCTGGCTGATCGGGACGGTTAACCCGGATGGGCTGAGGGCACACACCCGCAAGAACGCGCACGGGGTGGACCTCAACCGCAACTTCCCGTACCGATGGCGAGACGACGTTCCAGATTCGAGCGGCTACTACCCGGGGCCGAGGCCGGCCTCGGAGCCCGAGACTCGCGCGGTGATGTCGTTCGTCGAGCGGATCCGGCCCGACCTCTCGATCTGGTTCCACCAGCCCTGGGGCGCTGTGCTGGCCTGCCACGGCAGGCCGCCGGTCGCCGCCGAGTACGCCATGCTGGTTCGCATGGGAACGAGCTGCCGCGGCAAGGGGTTGCGCGGGACCGCGATCACCTGGGAGGCGCACGCCGTGCACGACGGCAGCGCCTTCGTCGTGGAGATGCCGCCGGGGCGGATCAGCTCCCGCGGCGCCAAGCGGCAGGCACGCGCCGCCCTGACGGTGGCGGAGGGCCGCTGAGGTGAGCCGCCCGGTGCTCGCCTTGATCGCGCTCGTCGCCATCGCGGCGGCGAGCGCCGGCTCGGGGGCGGGCGCGGCGCCGCAGGCGACGACGTCGACGGCGACCAGGCCGCCGATCCACAAGATGCTGATCCCGTACCCGAAGAAGCGGAAGCGGGAGATGGCCGCCTACTCCAAGCGCCACTACGGCAAGTACCAGTGGCGGCTCCTCAATCCCCACCTGATCGTCGAGCACTACGCCCAGGCCGGCAGCATCTCCGCGATCTACAACACCTTCAAGTCCGACCGGCCCGACGTCGAGTTCGGTGAGCTTCCCAACGTCTGCGCCCATTTCGCGGTCGCGGCCAACGGCGCGATCTACAAGCTCGTCCCGATCGCGATCCGCTGCCGGCACGTCGTCGGCCTGAACTACACGGCCGTCGGCATCGAGCACGTCGGCTTCTCCGACCAGGACATCCTCAACCGCCCGGCGCAGCTCAACGCCTCGCTGCAGCTGACCCAGTGGCTGCGCTGCCGGCTCGGCCTGCCGGTCAACCAGGTGATCGGCCACAACGAGAGCCTCTCCTCGCCCTTCTTCAAGGAGCTCGACCCCCGGTTCAAGGGCCAGACGCACGGCGACTGGAACCACGCGGACATGAACACCTACCGCTCCGACCTGGCCAAGCTCGGCGCCTGCTGAGCCCAGCAGCTGCGGCAAAAATCGGTTGCCTCCGGCCGGGGGTCGGTGAGAGACTGCCGCCGCCCCGCAATCCGGCGGAGGCTCGTCCAGGGCTAGGAGGAGCTATGGGAAAGATCAGCAGGTGGTTCCCGCCGTTCTGCGGCCTGCTGGCCGTGCTGCTGGCGGTCGCCGTGTCGATCCTGATCGGCGAAGGATCGGACGCCACCAAGAGGACGGCCCAGGAGGTCGTCGATCACTACAAGGACCGCGGCACGAGGGACGGCATCGGCTCGTTCCTGATCGCGCTCGTCGCGATCGCGGTCATCTACTTCGGCGCCTGGGTCCGGAGGTTCCTCCGCGCTGCCCAGGGCCCCGACGCCATCCTGCCGACGGTGGCGTTCGGTGGAGCCGTCGTCTTCTCGGCCGGAGCGGCGGTCGCCGCCTCGGTTCATTTCGCGCTCGCCGACCTTGCCGACGACAGCGTGATGAGCCCGGTGGCGATCCAGGCGATCAACGGGATCGACTACGACCTGTTCCTGTTCTTCCCAGTCGGTCTCGCGACGATGGTGCTGGCGACCGGGATCAGCGCGGTGCGAAGCGGGGTGTTGCCGAAATGGCTCGCGTGGGCGGGGGTGGCGCTCGGGGCTCTTGGTTACACGCCCGGGTTCTTCTTCGTCTACTTCCTGGCGCCCCTGGCCCCGCTCTGGATCATCGTCCTGAGCATCATCGGGATGAGACGGGAGACGGCACCGGAGTCCCTGGCGGCCGCCTAGCTCCTTGCTGCGGAGGGGCGGCCCGCAGGGTTGCCCCTCCGCCGCTGCTTCAATCGGCGGCATGCGGCTCGCGAAGTACCTCGCTCACGCGGGCGTCGCCTCACGCCGTGCGGCCGAGCGCCTGATCACGGACGGCAAGGTCCGTGTCGGAGGCGAGGTCGTCACCGATCCGGCCTGCGACGTGGGCGAGGACTCCGCGGTGGAGGTGAACGGGGTCTCGGTCGCACCTGAGCCGACGGAGGTCTGGGCCTTGAACAAGCCCGCCGACGTCGTCTCGACGGCGCGGGAGCCGGGCCGGAGGCGGGCGGTCACCGACCTGGTCGACTCCGATCGGCGCCTCTACCCGGTCGGCCGCCTCGACGCCGACTCGACCGGCCTG
>Ga0070741_10012349_pt1 | contig 15464 bp, 10 predicted proteins | sample Coa_R1_4_FD_66440 | JGI IMG/M metagenome (GOLD analysis project Ga0070741, IMG submission 66440) | Surface soil microbial communities from Centralia Pennsylvania, which are recovering from an underground coalmine fire - Coalmine... | ecosystem: Environmental > Terrestrial > Soil > Unclassified ... | reverse complement strand
ACCTCCCGTTTTAGATCTTCTCCGTTATACTCAATGTCCGGCAAAATGGCATCGGCGACCGGGGGATGATTTTCGAGGGTAAACGGCGAAGTATAGTCTGGGCCGTCGTCAGACTGGTACTTCGAGAGAATGGAATACAACCCGCCGTCGGGAAAGCCAAGGAATACCACATCCTTCTTTTTCACACCTAGGGGAGCGAGCACCTGCAACGCTTCTTTTTGGCGGAGCGTGCCGTATTCACGATAATCTTGCGCAGTGGGGTGAGCAATACGGTCTTCCATTTCCACCCCTTCAGGATACCCGTCTCCACTGGTCATAAAAACAACTTTGACTTTTCCCCCACTCTGCAGCACTCGCTGAATCAGGCCTCCGGCTCCGAGCGTCTCGTCATCCGGGTGGGGAGAGAAAACCAGCAAACGAGTTTTCCGAGAGAGTAACGCATCGAACGCTTGCGAGTTCTGGGCCCGGACGGGGGAAGGGAAGAGCAAACTGAGCGCGAGCAGGAGAGAACAGCATCCTACCATGTCTTGAATATACCAACCTCTCCTCATTACTGTGTCTAATCGCCGTGTATGGACCTTTTTGCTTATCTTGAGGAAGAAGTAAGGCAACTCCTACAGTCCCACATCGTCTAAGAGTTTACTTAAAATTTTCTCCGCGGAAAAATATTCGCGAGCGATCTCGCGTGCGGCGCGGGCGTGTAGGCAGTAATCACTATTAATTGCCGCAAATGCGGCGAGCACCTCTTCCGCAGTCGAGAACGCAAAGAGTCCGCGTCCCGTCGGGACATATTTACTAAAACCTGTCTCCTGCGTCACTACCGGTTTGCCGGCGGCCAGAAAGCATACACTACGGTCACTAAACCACCCGCTGTTGGTCCGCACCACCGCATCTTTTGACACAGTGAACTCGCCGCGGGCCGTGTCAACATAGTTGTGGTAGACGTCCATATCCCGGGAAACGGAGAGCGGGTTCGTGAGCCGCCACCCCTGTTGCCGAAACGCCGCAAGTTCATTGCTATCGTCAATCTCAGCCGCAAGTTCAAGCGGTTGTGGCGTCCGCCGGGGCAAATCAGCCAGGGCAAGGAAATTGAGGTGTTTCGACCAGCGATACGTCTCGCCGCGGAACGTCAGATCTTTTCCACGGTTGTGCCACGTTGCGATGGTCGTAAAGTGTGTCCCGCCGTACTCTCCAACGAAGGGCCACCAGTCGAGAGCCACCGGCGGACGCGTCTTCTTCCAGGAAAAATTCGGCAGCGGGATCGGGCAGTCCGCCGCCCCGAGGTTCTCACCATAGGTAACGTGCGCATCGTGGTCGCTCAGAAATCGTAACGCCGCCGGGTCATACTCCGCCAGCCGAACCTGATACAGCACCGGATCGGTTTCGAGGTATACGAACTTCTGTCGCGGACGAAAGGTGAGCGCTGCCGGGTTACTCGCCCCGCAAAGATTCAGAGTACACACGGCGTGAGCAAATAAGTCACGGACACGCGACTCCGGTAACCCGTGCCATTGCCCACTCAGACCGTCCCGATAGGCCCAGGCGTCCTGCAAGCCAACACGACGAAGCGTATTCGCGATGTAATGCAGGCTATAGGTACAGTCATAGACCAAGCTCTTCACCCGCGGATCGTAAGGAGCGGTACCGGTGTCTTCGACGTAGTAGACCGCAAAGCCAAGCTGCTGGAGACCGACTAAGTGATGAACAAGTTGCCAGGCGATACCAGCCATGGGGAACTGGCCCAACAGCCCAAGCACAATAACGGTATCACGAGTAGGCATACGCAATGGCAGATTGGGGAGTGCGGATTGGGGATTTCTGCACACTAAACTGGAAAGACATTAATCCACAATCACTAATTTATTCGACTCCGGCGTCTTGTAATAGCCTCCTTAACACCTTGTCCGCAGCGAAGGATTCTGCGGCCACGCGGCGCGCGGCGTGGGCGTGCTTCAAATAGTCGGTATTGATGCGCTCTAACGCCGCGACCGCTTCCTCCATGTTCGAGAATGCAAGCAGACCTTCGCCCGCAGGGACGAACTTGCTAAAGCCGGTTTCCTGTGTCACTACTGGTTTTCCTGCCGCTAAGTAACACACGCTCCGGTCACTAAACCAGCCACTGCGCGGCCGCACGTAGATGTCTTTGGCCACGGTGAACTCGCCACGCGATCTATAAATGTACTCGCGGTACCCCTCCACAGTTGCCGACCGCTCAGATGCTTCGGTCAAATGCCACCCGAGCTCGGTTAGTTCTCCGCGGATCGTCTCATCACCAGTCTCGACGGCAAGTTCGAGCGGTTGTAGGGTCCGGCGCGGCAGCTCTAAAAATTTGAGAAAGTTAACATGCTTCGACCAGTAATAGGTCTGCCCTTGGTACGTAATGTCCTTACCTGTGTTGTGCCAGGTGGCAATGGTGGTAAAGAATCGGCAGGTAGCGTCGGCACGCTCCTCCCACGCATCAAGGACCACCGGTGGGCGGGTTTTTTTCCAACTGATTCCTGCCGAGGGCACTAGGCAGTCGGGTTCGCCAATGTTCTCACCGTAAGTAAAACAGGCATCATGCGCGGCAAGAAAATCAAGAGTGTACTGTTCTCCCTGCGCCGCGCGGATCTGCTCGAATACCGGATCAGTTTCAATATAAATAAATTTGCCATTGCGACGATGTTCGGCGCGTGGCCGTGTCGCACCGCATAAGTTGACCACAACATCGGCACGCTCATAGAGATCGCGCAAGCGCGTCTTTGAGAGTCCGAAGTACGTATCACTCTCCAGATCCCAGTAGACCCAACGGTCGGCCAGATCGAACTGCGCTAGGGCGTGCTGTAAGGTCGCAACATTATATGCCGGGTCAGTCACGATGCTTTTCACGCGCGGGTCATATGGTGGCGCGCCGGAATCCTCCACATAATAGACATCGTGCCCAAGTTGGCGAAACCCGATCAGGTACTGCAACGCTTGCCACACCACTCCCGCCATCGGATACTGCCCCGCGAGGTGTAGGACCAGGATTTTCTTACGAGACGGCACGTTGTGGTTCCTCCTGTTCCTGCCCACTGAACTGAGTGCGATACAATGCGGCAAAGGCTCCTTGGCGACGCATTAACTCGGTAAACGATCCTTGCTCGACCACTTGGCCGCCGCGAACGACCAGAATCAGGTCGGCATTGCGCACGGTAGACAGCCGATGAGCGATAATGAACGTCGTGCGCCCTTTCATCAGTTGCTCAAACCCTTGCATGATGAGCGCTTCGGTTTCGGCATCAACCGAAGACGTGGGCTCATCGAGAATCAAGATCGGCGCGTTACGGAGAATCGCTCGGGCAATCGTGATGCGTTGGCGCTCCCCTTCGGATAACGTAGCGCCCTGCTCACCGACGACCGTCTCATACCCCTCCGGCAGGCGCATCACTTTGTCATGAATACGAGCGAGGCGCGCGGCTCGTTCCACGTCCTCGAAGGAGGCGCCGAGTCTGCCATAAGCGATATTCTCACGCACTGTGATAGGGAATACCAAGGGAGGTTGTAACACCATTGCCACTTGTTGGCGGAGTGAGGTGAGCGTGAATTCTCGGGCATCAGTACCGTCAATTAATACCCGGCCCGCCTGCGGATCGTAAAAGCGCGGCAGCAGGCTCACCAGGGTCGATTTGCCCGCGCCGCTCGGACCGACGATCGCGACGATTTGTCCCGGAGGAATGTGCAGATTCACGTTGCGTAACACCGGTTGTGTGGCATCATAGCCGAAAGAGACATTGTCGTACGTAACATCGCCGCGCACACCGCCCGGCGCGACGACACGTTTCCCCTCGGGCAAATCGCGCTCAACGCTAAGAATCTCGTGAACACGGGTGAACCCTGCCTTTCCGCCTTCAATGAGCCCGAGTGTCTGGCTAATAGTGTTAATCGGCGCGTACAGTGAGGCCAGATATGCGGTAAAGACCACCAAGTCACCAACGGTCAACGAGCCGTCCATGACATGCCGCGCGCCGACCCACACCACCAGTGCAGTACCGATCGCGATAACGACGTTGACCACTGCGGAGTACAGCGCCTGCAAATCGTACATGCGCAGATTGGCTGTCAGGCTTTCTTTACTCGCGGCCATGAAATGGCGGTGCTCTTCTTCTTCCTTGGTAAACGCCTGCACGACGCGAATCGCGGCAATGCCACGCTGGACCAACGAATAAATTGCACTCTCTCGTTCGTGGGCTGCGACAGCAGCATGATTGATGCGTGAACTCATCATTGAAATCGTGAGGTACAAGAGCGGACACACACCCAGCGCCAGTACGGTCAACGTCCAATCAATGCTCAGCATGACCGCCGTCATTCCCACCAGCAACACGAGTGAGGTGAGGATCGGGAATACGCCATTCATGGTGAGCGTTTGAATGGAATAAGTGTCCGCCGTCACGCGGTACAACAGGTCCCCGACCTGCCTCTGGGTATGGAAGGCGAGCGACAAGCGCTGGAGATGGTTATACAGCCTGCCCCGCAAATCATTGACCATACTTTGGCCGATACGGATGGTCGTATGGTTGTTGATCAGATTAAGGATGCCGAGGATGATGTAGATACCGACCAGGACGACACACACGCCCGCCAGCAATTGCTCGCGCGGCCAATGCGCTACCACGCCCCACGCGAGTGGTTTCCCGCCAAGAACATTGTCAATAATGATCTTGAGCGGCCACGGTTTCAGCAGTTCCACCGCGCCAATAAGAACCACTTGTAGCAGTGCGAAGAAAAAGAGACCGCGGTAAGGCTGTAATGAAGTCAGAATCTGGCGTCTCAGTGACATAAGGATAGACTACGCTTTTCCGCTCACCTTAACTGGCGTCAAGCCGATTCTCTGTGCGGCAATTTCCACAGCATGATACATGACCCGACCAAGACGGAAGTTTTGGTAAAGTATGGCGGAGAGGTTTATCACACCGACAACTACGGCGGCGACAACAAGCTCTTCCACGCCAAGTATCACCCCGAGTCCGCCCAGAAATAAGTAACCGAGTAGAATAATCTGCGCGAGTTGTGAAAGGCGGACGCCGCAACGGACGCGGAGGAGGCGCTTCAGGCCGCTGTGGTTTTCCGTCCCGACACGTACCTCAGCCTTTGACCACAGGCCGCGGGAGATTTCCAAGTCCCAATCGCTCCATCCCTGGTCAATGGCAATCAAGTATTTACGCGGCAGCAAAAACTCCATCAACCCGTGCAAGATGTTTTCCTTCTCCAACCCCTGCTCGCTCCAATAGGCAAGCTGCACAGCGCGGTCCCGCCAGGAAACGTCTGGCTCCTGCCCGGCTTCATCGAATTGAATCATTTCAACGTCTGTCAACCCACGTACGCGCCATTTGTAGCGCTCAATCCCGCGCACCAGTGGTCCCAGGTAGGCAAGCGCCGCCACGAGCAACCGTGCCCGCCATGAAGCAAAGCGCTCGTCAATATGTGCCCGCATGCCACTCCCAAGACACCAACTAAGAGAGATGAGTAATGGAATAACCCCGAGCCACATGAATCCGCCGAGCAGGAACGCCGCGACAAACAACGCCAGCGCGATAATATTCCATTCCAGCGTCATGGGCAGAAAACTGATCAACGACGAAGGCGGTTCGTACAGTGTTTGAAAAAGCCCGCGCCCGAACGTGCCGGAGTAGATCACCGGCCGACGTGACAGAAAGAACGACGAGAGATCACCATAAATGCGTCCGAGCCAGCGTGACTGGCCGAGCAGGTTAAAACGGTACGGGTGCTTGAAGTACAACTGCGCCTCGGCCTTGCCGTACCCACGTTGTTGACTGAGGTAGGCTTGTACGGTATTGCGGCGAAAATGCCACACCACTGCGGCCGGACTGAAGCCGATTTGATACCCTTGGTTTTGCAATCTCCAGCAGAGATCGACATCGTCTCCGGCCGCACGAAACACCGGGTCAAATCCGCTAATCTCCTCCAGCGTCGTCTTGCGGAACGCCATATTACAGCCGGGAATATGCTCAGCCACTTCGTCATTTAGCAAAACGTGCGTTGGCCCTCCCGGTGACACCGCTACCGCCGATGGGACTAGGGTCTCTTCCGGCGGCGGGAAATTCGGCCCCCCGACCGCAGCACGGCCCGAACGGACATAGGTTGTGACTAAGTAGTTCAACCAATCTGGATCTGCGACGCAGTCAGAGTCAGTAAAGGCAACGATCTCCCCCGTCGCCGCCGCGATTCCCACATTGCGCGCGGCACTTAATCCTTTGTTCTCTTGATTGATGAGACGAATATAATCGAAACGTTCACTAATCTCACGAGTAGAGTCGGTCGACCCGTCATTGACGACGATGACCTCATAATTGGGATAATTGAGTTTTTCGAGCGAGGCTAAACAAGGGGCCATGGTGCGCTCGGCATTATACGCACACACGACCACAGACACTTTTGGGTTCTCCTCCAGCGCAGGTGGCAGCGGTGCATTATAGGTCTGCTGCACAGCACGGAAAGCCGGCTTTTTCTGCCGTTCACGATCGACCAAGCCAAAAGCCCAATCGTCAACTTGAAACCCGCCCTCACCCGAAAGCGGCAGAGCATACCAATCATCCGTCCAGGCAAAAATCACCGCCCCTGCCAACCCCATCTCAAAACCAGCTCGCACCTGCCAGCCGAGGGTCTCCGCTTGAAACTCTTCGCCTTCACGAATCGAATCAATACCAAACTCTGTCAGAATGAGGGGCTTATCAACCGCAAGGTTATGCAGGTGAGAAATATAACTCCGAAAAGACGGTTCGCGATGGAGGTAAACGTTAAACGAGACGAAGTCCATCTCCTCAAAATCGAGGTACTCAGTGGAGGGAAAGTTGGCATAGCTAGCGAGCCGGTCCGGGTCGATCGACTTCACCGTATCCACCAACTCTCCGAGAAAAGCACGCACTCGTTCCGGTCCGTGCCAGCGTGCCATGTCAGGCGGAATTTCATTGCCGACGAGACACGCCAGCACCGCGGCGTGGCCACGGCATGCGGTCGCACCGGCGGCAATCGTCCGGCGAATATCATTTTTCAGACGTGGCGAGTCGAGGAACGCGACATGTTCGGCCCACGGAATACCGACGATCACCCGCAGCCCGTACTGTCCCGCGAGATCCAACAACCAACGCGGCGGAACGGTAAAAGTTCGTAAAGTGTTGGCCCCCAACTCTCGCATCAGTGCGAAATCCCGCTCCATCACCGAACGTTCGGGAAACGGCGCGCCGTGTGACGCGGGCTTAAACGGCCCATACGTCACCCCTTTGACGAAAAACTTTTCTCCGTCAACGAAGAAAAATTTCCCTTTGCTCACGACTGGCGACTGGCTCGGCGGCTCCGATACCAGCGGCAACCGCACCTCTTCTTGCTCACGAATGGAGATGATCTCTGACATAGGTGTAATTAATCACAGCGATTAGCAGCAGGAAGAACGAACGAGAGAGCATTTTCGCCCCCGTCAATCTGCACGTTTGACCGTTCTTTCACCATACACATAGGCACTATGGGCAGTGAGTTCAGCGACAGGGAGGTATGCCATCGGCAGTCGGACTGGTGAAGGAAAGCGCCAAGAAGTTCGTCATAATGCATACCCATACGGGAATTGTCTTTGTCTACAGAAAAACACCCTTCAAGGCAAGGAGTTGCGAGACAATTTGGCTTTGCGCCCCTTCGAGTAGCGCTTCCTCATGCGTCCCCTACTTTAACAGTGATGCCTTTAGAGACTTAACTTCCCAGAGATATCGCGGCTATCAATGCGCACCAAAGAACACGGTTTGTCCTCATTACCTTCAAGTGCACGAATAAACGGATTCCACCCCAACTGTTGGCAGTGCGTCTCTATCGTTGCACGATAATCAGTCGTCAGCAATTCTGTATAAAAGCGTTCAATGGTGGCGGCCAGCGCAGCGGGCTCAGGCTCAGTAACCAATCCCGTCCGTCCCCCGACGACGGCATCGGCAAGTCCGCCGACGCGGCTCACGATCACTGGCTTGCCGAATTCGTAGGCAAGCGTGATCGACATGCTCTGCGATGCGGTACGATACGGAAGGACAAGCGCATCACTGGCCGCGAACAGGTCAGGCCATTCCGTTTCACTAATGTAGCGATTATGAATCCGGACCCGGTTAGTGAGGCCCAGCGTCTCAATGAGGCCACGGTATTGCTGTTCAGATTCGTAGAATTCACCCGCGATCAGTAGTGACACGCCTAGGTCTGCGGGAACTCGCGCGAGTGCGCGCAGTAACGTATCAAGTCCTTTGTAGTGCCGGACGTATCCGAAAAAGAGCAACACGCGACCTGAGACACCAAGGCGTTGCTGGGCCTCGGTGCGTGGCGGGAGGGCACGACCAATAGCAAGCATCGGATAAGTAACGATCTGGACTGTTACTTGTGGAGCAATCTTCCTAGTGAGATCGTACTCCGAACGCGCATGGACGATGATCCTATTACACAGCCGCGCAATCAGACGGAGCGCGGCATCTTGCCCAGGCACGGATTCGTGTGGGCGTGTGTTATGTGAGATCAACACCCTTCTCACTGTTGGGCAACGCCGCTGCAGATAAGCAAGAAGGACAGCGTAACTTGGAGTGAAGAAGGGATGCCACCATTGCACCGCAACGGTATGTGGCGACATCCCTTTGATCATCCGCGCGGTGGTCCACCACGTAAGCGGATTGACACTGTCCAGGCACTGGCGTGCCGGGAATGGGCCAGAGTTCCTTTGGCGCTCATCAACTTGCGAACGGCCGGGGAAGAATAAGGACGGATACAGACGACAAAAACTCACCTGTTCAACGATATGTCCCGCTTGCCCCAGCGCACGCGCGAGAGCGTCGTTTGCTATAGCGATGCCGCCACGCAGGGGCGCTGAAGGACCGACGAGCACAAAACGCATAGGATCCCTGTTGCTTCTCCACAGCTTAGCAGGCCGCTATCGTTACGACGAGGAAGGATGAGCGACCTGCCACGGTGTCCTCGCACGGTCAGGTCGGTCCCCTGCGTCTTCTGCCTCCCCCGCGCTCATGACTCCGATAATTTCTTCGTCAATACCACAGTCCTCGCGTCGTCCACTGAGATAGATCAACAGTTCAGCAAGGAGGCCAAAGAAGAGGAATTGTAACCCGGACAGCAGAAAAAAGATGGCGACAAGGAAGAGTGGACGGTTGCCAATCCACTGCCCCTGGAGCCAGCCGATGCTGAGAATCACCAAGATATAGAGGCCAAGAAATTCACAAGCCAATCCCAGCAAGCCAAAAAAGTGGAGTGGCTTGTGTGAATACCGGCCCAGCATCAGCAAGGTAACCAGGTCGAATAAGCCGCTGAGGGGACGACTCCAACCGTAGCGCGACTGTCCGTAGCGGCGCGGGAAATGCTGCACAGGAATTTCGCCGATAAGAAAACCCCGTTGCCGCGCGATGACCGGGATAAAGCGGTGCATCTCGCCATACAGAGATAGTTCTTGCACAACCTGGCGACGGTAGCCCTTAAGCCCGCAATTGACGTCGTGCAAGTGCAATCCGGTCATCCAGGCGGTGACCATGTTGAAGAGTCGCGACCCCAGCACACGCGTCCACCGATCCTGCCGCGCCTGCTTCCAGCCGCAGATGACATCGTAACGCGTGCGCAATTGTTCAAGGAGAGCCGGAATCTCCTCTGGTGAGTCTTGCAAATCGGCATCGAGAGTAATGAGAAAATCTCCACGCGCTCGAGAGAATGCCTCCGCCAGGGCTGCAGCTTTGCCATAATTACGCCGAAAGCGCACGACATGCAGACAAGGATGCTGGCTGGCGAGACTACGCAGAATCTCTGGGGTGTTATCGGTACTACCGTCGTCGACAACCAGAATTTCGTAAGGATAAGCTAACCGATTAAGAACCGTGGCAATGCGGCTGACCAATTCCGTCAAGGAGGCGGCCTCGTTAAATGCGGGGACAATCACCGAAACGCTTCCTGTAGCCATGGAGTCTAATCCTTTGGCGCTATTCCTCACGATGAGGGACCTGCGACTTGCGCTCTTGGAACCTCGAGTGCCGCTGGCAACTGCTGCCGCAATCCCGCCACAAACCCTTTTGTCCATACTATATAGCCAGGTAAAAGAATAGGGAGAAGGCGGAGATAGCGGAGCAATACCGCTTTGTCCTGTCGTAGGAGTCGTCTGCCTGTCCGCACCATCCGTACCGTAGGTAAGGCAGCGGCAAGCCAAGGGTGGCGCACCAGCCCTTGCCCGGGGAGAGCAACCATCCGTCGTGCAATGGCGGAACCGACACCAAGAAGATGTTGATGGCGCAGGAATGCCCAGAAGTCAGTGCGATTGAGGTGGGTAACGACGATAGTGGGGTCAAACAGAATATGCTCTCCATGTTGGCCGAGGAGGAAATTATACACTTGATCTTCGGCGCCGGGTGGCACGTTAACAAACGGACCAACGGCAGCGAAGACTTCACGGCGAATGCAAATATTACAATAGGGGACCATTGTGACAGAGCGCGGCTGACCGATCGGCATAAATTCGTTGAACTCGATGAGGTAACTCGCTGTGCCTACGGCACTCGCAGGAGTACCGTTGCCGATGGCACCACCGACGATGGCGTAGCTGCCAGAGCGGTGATGTGCCAAGAGGCGGGCAAGCCAATCCGGCGGGACGATGCAGTCTTGATCCGTGATCGCGATAAATGGCGCGTGCGTCCGGGCGATACCGATATTCCGTGCCTCAGATTGATAGGTTTGTTGGTTGAGGGCGACAACATCAATTGAGGGAAACTCTTGTCGCAGGCTTTCAGCGGTACCGTCGGTTGAACTATCGACAACAATAACATCAAATCGTGCAACGCCTTGTTGGGCGAGGACAGCCTGCAGGCAATGCTTAATAACCTGACCGGGACGGAATGACGCAATCACCACCGCGCAGAGAAGTTCAGCGGCCGGTGTCTGTACTCGGGTGTCCGAACGTCTCACCCCGACATCAGGCATTGTCCCGCTTGGCAAAAAAGAATCGCCCCTTCCTCCAATGATAGCTATCCTATGTAGCGCCTGGATGACCTACTAGCAACGGCAGACTTATCGACGAGATTCACTCACCAAGCCGACAGTCCTGGTCCGCTGTACTACCGGGCCCACGCTCAAGGTGCCGCGTGGCGACCAGAACTTGCTATGCACCCCATATGCTGCTAGTAGGCAGGAGTTTCACAAACTCGTTTGGCTCTGCTTTCGGAATACCGCTGCCCCATAATGGGAAAGACTCTCACAGCTACTCTCATGCAGACACCGCCCTCCTGGCGTCAGACGGTGTTCGCCTTTTTCGCAGATGGAAAGCAGGCACTACGCAATGTCGTGCATCATAGGGACTTGCTGTGGCAGATGGTCGGTAATGATCTGAGAGGTCGGTATGTCGGCTCATTCCTCGGTCTGTTCTGGAATGTCATTCATCCGTTGATTCAGATCCTCATCTATACGGTGGTTTTCTCCCAGCTCATGGGAGCGCGGTTGGGAGGGAGTTCCTCTTCCTCCCCTTATGCATTCGGTATTTATCTGTGTGCGGGCTTGCTCCCCTGGGGGGTCTTTACGGAAATTATCAATCGGTGCACGGGCGTGTTTTGGGAGAATGCCAATCTCGTGAAGAAAATCGCTTTTCCCAAGACATTGCTTTACGCCTATGTCGTCACAGCGAGTGTGACGAACCTGAGCATTATAGTGGCGGTGTTTCTTGTGTTCCTCTGGTTCGTCAATGCCTTGCCACCTCTTGTGGTCCTGCTCGTTTGGGGGGGATTTTTGCTGTTACAAGTGTTATTCGCTACCGGCGTTGGCCTTTTTACCTCCGTCTTGAACGTCTTCTTTCGTGACGTCGCTCAATTGACGGCTATTTTTCTGCAGATTTGGTTTTGGCTCACCCCTATTGTCTACGTGCCAAGTGTGTTGCCGCCTTGGGCCGTCGATGTATTACCGCTGAATATCATGGCGCGGTTTACCTCCATCCATCAGGCATTGGTATTACGCAACGAATTGCCTTCCGTAAGCGAGAGTTTTTTTTTAGCCCAGATAACCCTGGGCACCCTGGTATTAGGGACGCTGTGTTTTCAGGCTTTGCGACGGCGGATCCCCGACGAGTTATAAATGGCGAGTGTACCTCACGTAGTTCCTCACGAACAGGGTGAGTTGGAAAGAATACCTGCTGCATCCGCTCTGCGCGTCATGCAGCTGAGTAAGGAATTCCGCTTTTACTCCCATCCCTGGGATCGCCTAGTTGAGTGGCTCAGCCTGGGGCGGCTGCAGCGCAGCCAGATTTTCGTTGCTTTAAAAGAGGTGACGTTTGCCGTTTCCCAAGGGCAAGCACTTGGCATTATCGGGGCGAACGGCGCGGGCAAATCGACCCTGCTGAAAATTATTTGCGGTACTTTATACCCTACCACCGGTCGGGTGGAACTGTCGGGAAGAGTTGCTTCTCTGCTGGAATTAGGGACGGGATTCCACCCTGATTTTACCGGGCGGCAGAATATCGTCTTTAATGCCCGTTTTCTTGGGCTGAGCGACGAGGAAATTCACGAGCGTATGGCAGCAATGATTGCTTTTTCGGAGCTCGGTGAATTTATCGATCGACCCCTGCGTACCTACTCGTCGGGAATGCAGGTGCGTCTTGCTTTTGCCGTCGTGGCAAATGTGAGCCCTCGCATTCTTATCATCGACGAGGCCTTAGCAGTAGGGGATGCCTATTTCCAGCAGAAGTGCATTCGGCGTATTCGCCAATTTCGTGAGGAAGGTGTGACGTTGCTGTTCGTCTCGCACGATCCGACGGCGGTGAAAACTCTCTGCGATGAAGCCCTGCTGCTCCACCACGGTGCCGTTATTGATCGCGGCCGGCCGGAGAAGGTGCTGACCAATTACAACACCTTGATCGCTCGCGAGGCGGGAACCCGAGATATTCTTTCGCTCGAATCCAAACAGGAAGCCGCGGAAGATACCGCCACCCAACGTTCGGGAACTTTCGCCGCGGTGATCGAACAGGTCAGTGTCCGTGACACGCACGGTCAGGAATGTCGTAGCTTTCTTGCCGGGGAAGAGGCGACCATTACGACCCGGGTTCTCTGTCTGGAGGAAATTCAGGATCTCACTATCGGTATATTAATCCGTGACCGCTTAGGAAATGATGTCTACGGCACCAATACGCACCATCAGCAGATCGAAATCCCCCCCTGTAAGGCGGGGAATAGCGTGGAGATTCATTTTCGCTTGGCATTAAATCTGGGGCCGGGCGAATATCATCTCACGGTGGCGGCTCATACTTTCGACGTGCACGTCTATGATAGTTTTGATTGGATCGAACGCGCATTGGTGTTGAAGATCCTCCCCCCGCCGGCCGGGAAATGCATCGGCGTTGCCTTTCTTCAACCAACAGTGACCTATCAGCAAGTGACAAATCAAAGAGCGTCGGAGAGTTGGGGGCAGACGCTTGCCCGGATTTTCGGTCGGCATTTTTCGCGCGAGCTACGGGTAGCACAGACAGGAAAACCGTGGCTGCTGGCCGGGTGGCATGCGCCGGAAGGAGCAGGAGAGACGGCATTCCGCTGGACGCAAGAGAGCTTTTCTTTTCTTCTCGATCTACGCGGGCCGGAGCTGTGTCTGGAAATGGGCTGTGATAGACCTAGACCACATATTGGGAGTGAGCCTGTAGCGGTTTCGACCTGGATCTTTGATCAGCCACTAGAACCGCTTGTTATGGGCGGCAAAGAGCCGTGGGCCGTGTATAGGCTTTCGATCCCGCAGGCGTGTCGGGTTGCTCATGGGTTGGTACGAATGCATGTCCAGGGGTGGTGTCCCGCGGAGAGCGGGATGGAGAAGGACCTCCGTATCTTAGGCCTGCGGATCCGCCGTATCTGGGTTGCGGAAAAATATCAGGACGGCTAAGAAAGAGCGCGATTATAAGGGTCTTTCGCTAAGGTGGACGCTCGGGTGCGGTAACCTGCCACGAGAGGAAAGGCATGCGGATTCTGGTAACTGGAGCTGATGGGTTTGTCGGCCGCCATCTCGTAGCGGTGTGGCGCGAAGGACTGCCGCAGGCAGAAATTTGGGGGCTCGTGCACGAAGAGAAGACCATTGACCTGCCAACTCCGTTTGTCTGTGCCTTTGATCTACGGGATGAAAGAGCGTTGCGTGACAGATGTAGGGAGATTGCGCCTGATTGGGTCGTTCACCTTGCCGCACAAAGTTTTGTTCCCCAGGCAATCAGCAATCCACGGGAAACGTGGGAGGTCAATCTTTGGGGAACATTTCACCTCCTTGAGGCCCTACGCGAAACCCACTTTACCGGTCGTTTTCTCTTCGTCGGCTCAGCCGAGCAGTACGGAAAAGTGGAAGAGATACATCTTCCCATTCGAGAGTCTCACTCTTTTCATCCACGCAATGCCTACGCGGCCAGTAAAGCAGCCGCGGAACTTATGTGCTTCCAGTACTGCCAAAGCCATGGCCTGGATATTGTGCTTGCCCGTGCGTTTAACCATATCGGACCAGGACAGTCCCCGCGCTTTGTCGTTGCGGATTTTGCGCGTCAAGTGGCGCGGATCGAGCAAGGTTTACAGCCGCCTCTCTTGTCGGTCGGCAATCTCGAGGTTACACGTGACTTTCTCGACGTGCGCGATGTCATTGCCGCCTACCGTGATCTTCTGGAGAAGGGGAAAACCGGGGAGGCTTATAATGTTTGCTCCGGTCGCGAGGTGCTCCTCAGCGACCTCGTGCAGGCGCTGATAAACTTTGCGTCACGACCTATCGAAGTACAGGTTGACCCATCGCGGTTTCGTCCTGTCGACACTCCTCGGATGTATGGCAGCCACACTAAGCTCAGTAACCACACAGGTTGGCAACCGAAAAAAGAGCTTCTGCAAACGCTGGGAGAAGTCTTTACATACTGGAAGGAGGCGCCCGACTCGTGAAACGTGCACTGATTACGGGAGTCACTGGGCAAGACGGCTCATACCTTGCCGAACTGCTGTTGGACAAGGGTTATCAGGTGTATGGTCTTGTGCGGCGAGCCAGTACGGAAAACTTTGAACGGATCGAACACCTTCGTGAACGCCTGCCCCTTGTTCAAGGGGACCTTCTTGACCAGACTTCACTATTGGAAGCGCTAGAAGAAAGCAGACCGGATGAGGTATATAACCTTGCCGCTCAGTCGTTCGTTCCCGCGTCATGGAATCAACCTGTACTGACAGGGGAATTTACCGCCTTGGGCGTAACCCGCCTCTTAGAAGCGGTGCGAAGATTCGCCCCCAAGATTCGCTTTTATCAGGCGTCAAGCAGCGAGATGTACGGGAAGGTACGAGAGACACCGCAGAGCGAAACGACACCGCTCTATCCACGGAGTCCGTATGGAGTGGCGAAAGTGTACGGGCATTGGATCACGGTGAACTACCGAGAGAGTTACAACCTGTTTGCCTGTTCGGGAATTCTGTTCAACCACGAATCGCCCCGTCGCGGCC
>Ga0070741_10012348_pt1 | contig 15464 bp, 11 predicted proteins | sample Coa_R1_4_FD_66440 | JGI IMG/M metagenome (GOLD analysis project Ga0070741, IMG submission 66440) | Surface soil microbial communities from Centralia Pennsylvania, which are recovering from an underground coalmine fire - Coalmine... | ecosystem: Environmental > Terrestrial > Soil > Unclassified ... | reverse complement strand
CAACCTCTCCGGGCACGGCCACTTCGACATGGCCGCGTACGACAACTACCTCGCCGGGAAGCTCGAGGACGTCGCGCTCGACGAGATCGAGATGACGCGCGCGCTCCGCGCGATCGACGGGCTGCCGACGCCGACGTAGACGCACGACGCGAGGAACGCGAGAACGACGACCTCTTCCTCGGAGAGTTTGGCTGCTTAGTATGGCGCCGTGACGACGATCGCCGCCGCCGACGCCGAGCCGCTCCTTCCTCTTTCGCAAGCACGCGTGTTCGTCGACGCTTCGGTCGGCCCCGTTCGCCTCGATCACGCCGAAGGCGTGGCCGTGCAGGAGGACGGGAGCATCTGGTGCGGAGGTGAGGCGGGTCAGGTCTACCGGATTCCACCTGAGGGCGGATCGCTCGAGCTTCGCGTCGCGGACGGCGACGGTTTCACGCTCGCGCTTGCCTTCGGGCCCGACGGCCGTCTGTACTACGTGGACCTCGGCCGCCTGGCAGTCATGCGCCTCGATCCTGCCGGCGGCGACCCGGAGCCGTTCGTCGAGCGGTCGGTTGGGGGCCACGACCTCATGCTTCCGAACGCGATCGCGTTCGACGCCGCCGGGCGCCTCTACCTGACGGAGAGCTACTCCGCGACGGAACCGGGCCCCGGCGTCTACCGGATCGATCCGGACGGGAGCGGTGAGCTGTGGAGCGCCGGTCCGTTCCTCTTCGCGAACGGCGTCGCCGTCGCGCCCGATCAGAGCGCGGTCTATGTCGCGGAGACATGGTCGCGTCGTGTCACGCGGGTGCCGCTGCTCGCCGACGGCGGCGGCGGCACGCCGGAGCTCGTGACGGAGCTACCGGGCATGCTTCCGGACGGTCTCGGCTTCGGGCCGGACGGACTGCTCTACGTCGCCTGCTACCAGCCGAGCCAGATCGTTCGCGTCGACGAATCCGGCACCCCGTCTGTATTGATCCGCGATGACGACGCTATCGTCTTGGCCCACCCGACGAACATCGCGTTTCGCGGTTCGACGGCCTTCTGCGCCAACCTCGGGCGCTGGCACATCACTGCAATCGAGCTCGACGCGGTATAGGGCCGGATCACGCAACCGCGACCGGGCTGACCACGGCGCCGATCCGCTCGACCTCCACCTCGACCACGTCGCCGTCCGTGAGGGCGACCTTCGGCGAGCGGAACACTCCGACCCCGGCGGGTGTGCCGGTCAGGATCAGGTCGCCCGGCTCGAGCGTGAACACGGTCGAGGCATGGGCGACGATCTCAGGAACACCGAAGATCATCTCGTCGGTGCTCGAGTCCTGGAGAACGACCCCGTTGAGTCGCTGGACGACTCGTAGGCCTCGTGCATCGCCGACCGCTTCGACCGGGACGATGTCGGTCGAGATTGGGCAGAAGGTGTCGAACCCTTTCGCACGCAACCATTGGATGTCCTTGAACTGTAGGTCCCTTGCACTGACGTCGTTGGCGCACACGTACCCGGCGACGACATCGAGAGCGTCTGCCGTCGCGACGCTGCGAACACGCCGGCCGATCACGATCGCGAGCTCGGCCTCGGCATCGACGTGCCCGATTCCCGGGGGAAGGATGATCGGCTCGTTCGGATCGGCGAGCGCATTAGGGAACTTGCCGAAGAGCAACGGCTCCGCCGGGAGGTCGAGGCTCAGCTCGGCCGCGTGATCCACGTAGTTCAAACCGACGCAGACGATCTTCTCGGGAAGTGCACGATCGAACCGTCGCCGCCAGGTCCGCTCCACGGCCTCGCGGCGCATGCTAGGCAAGCCACTCCGCGGCCGTCAGCGCGACGACGGTCGCGACGCGCTCGAGCGATTCGACGTCGACCCACTCGTCGGCGCCGTGAAACGCCCCGGCCGTCGGGCCGTAGCAGACGCACGGCCCGGCGACGTACCGCGCATCCGTCGTCGCCGTGAACGCCGAAGCCCTGGGTTCGGAGCCGACGATTCTCGTGTGCGTCTCTTCGAGCAGCGACGGCAATGGTCCACCGATGTCGTGGCAGTACGCGCGCGCGCGAAACGCCTCGAAGGAGACGTCCACAGTCGGTGCATCGGCCGCGACTGCATCGGCGATACGTGTCTGTACGTCGACCGGCTCGAGGCCGAGACCGAAGCCGAACCGCACCCAGACCTCGATCATCGCCGGGGCCGACGACGTCCACACACCGCCGCGGATCCGGCCGACCGTCATTCCGTACGGCCAATCGGAGACCGCCGCGAACACCGCATCGCGCGGCGGTGTGTTCGCCGACGCCTCGAGCTTGCGGAGCGCAGCGACCGCGCGAGCGAGCTCGTCGAACGGCCCGTCGCCGCCGGCGAACGCGGAGTAACCCGCGGTCCCGCGCGCTGTGAGTCTGGCCCAAACGACACCCGTTCCCGCGCGCATGAGATCGAGGTTCGTCGGTTCGCCGATTAGCGTCCCGTCGGCGTCGAACCCGGCGCGAATCACCGACCACATGCCGTTTCCGGTGCACTCCTCTTCGATCACCGAGCTGAAGATCAGATCGCCCCGCAGATCGGGGCACGTTTCGGCGACGACCTCCGCGGCGACCAGATACGCGGCGAGGCCGCCCTTCATGTCGCCTGCGCCTCGACCCCAGACCTTGCCGTCCGCGACGACTCCGTCCCAGGGGCCGTGCGACCACGGCTCGGCGTCGTCGACCGGCACCACGTCGACGTGGCCCGTCAGGTGCAGCGACCGCCCGCCGCCGACGCCACGGCGGACACCGACGACGGAGCTGCGACCGTCGTAGGAGAGCGGGGGGTACCCGGCGTAGGGGTCGGCAAGAGCCGCCTCTCCGTCGGGCTCGACCCGCTCGACGTCGAAGGCCGTCTCTGCCAGCCGGCGCGCGACCATCTGCTGGGCCCCCTCTTCGTGCCCGAGCGTGCTTCGTTCCCGGACCAGCGCCGAGACGAGATCGCACAACGCGGCATTGCGATCGGCGACGGCCACGCGAATCGTCGCCGCTCGGTCCGAATCGAGCCTCACGGGGACGAGACGTAGGCGGCACGGGAGAGCTCGCTCAACCGCTCGCAGCCGCTGCCCGTCACGAGGACGATCTCCTCGAGCCGCACGCCGAATCGTCCCGGCAGGTAGATGCCCGGCTCGATGCTGAAGACCATCCGTTCCCGCAACACTTCGGCCGACCCGCCCATGATCCACGGCGGCTCGTGCACGGACAGGCCGAGCCCGTGGCCGGTGCGGTGCACGAAGTACTCCCCGTACCCTGCCGACTCGATCACGTCGCGAGCTGTCTTGTCGACATCGCCGGCCGAGATGCCCGGCCGTACTGCAGCCATCGCCGCCTGCACTGCGGACTCGACGACAGCCATCACCTCGAGATACTCGGCCGACGGCTCTCCGACGAGAGCCATGCGCGTGATGTCCGAGTAGTAGCCCTCGCGGCGGCCTCCGAGGTCGATGACGACGGCGTCGCCTTCCTGGAGCAGCCGCTTGCCGGTGTGGTGGTGCGGCAGTGCGCCGTTCGGTCCGGACGCGACAATGATGAAGCTGACCTCGTCGCCGGCAGCACGAAACTCCGCGGCTGCGAGCGCTGCGACATCCGCCTCCGAGATGCCCGCCCGGCAGCCGCGCAACGCGGCCTCGACTGCTCGATCGGCCGTTCGCGCGGACTTCTTCAGGAGCTCCAGCTCGTGCTCGGACTTGACCTTGCGCAGCTCGCCCAGGACGACCTCCGCGCTCACGTACTCCGGGCTGCCGGCGACGCACCCCTGGAGCGCGAGCAGGTGATCGGCGCGCATCAACGGGTCGACGGCGACGCGACGCGCCCCCGCGGGCGCGACCCGGGCGAGCCCTCCCGCCAGCGCCCGGTCGAAGCCCTCGGCGTCCGCCCAGGCCAGGAGCTCGAGCCCCGTGACGCTGCCTGCGCTCTGCTCGGCGTTCAGTGCGGGCACGACGAAGACCGAGCCTCGCTCGGAGAGGAGCAGCAGACAGAGACGCTCGTCGGGAAGGGGCGAGAACCCGAGGACGTACGACAGATTGTCGGAGGGGGCGATGGCGACGAAGTCGACACCCTTGTCGGCGAGCGCAGAAACGACGTCGCCGACGCGGTCGTTCGCCGCCGGTTCGCCTAGCGATGTCGCAGACATGCCGATGCCCTCCCGATCCGTTGGTTCGAGTGAAATATCGTATTGCACCGTGAGCAGGCCGACGATCCGCGCCGCCACGGACGTCGGCGGGACGTTCACCGACCTCGTCTACTTCATGACGGATCCGGTGACTCACGCGCAACGAGTCGTGACTGCCAAGGCGGATACGACTCCTCCACGCTTCGAGCAAGGCGTCGTCGACGTCGTCCACAAGTCGGGCCTGCACCCGGACGAGGTCGCATTCATGGCGCATGGAACGACCGTCGTGATCAACGCGATCACCGAACGCAAGGGCGCACGAACGGGCCTGATCACGACCGAGGGCTTCCGGGACTCGCTCGAGATCGGACGCGGCAACAGGCCGGACTTCTTCAATCTGGCGTACCGCAAGCCGCAACCGCTCGTGCCGCGGCATCTGCGCCGGGAGGTGCCCGGACGCCTCACGCAACATGGCGAGGAGCGCGAGCCCCTCGATCTCTCGGGGTTGCCGGAGATCGTCGGCGACTTCCGCGAAGCAGGCGTCGAGGCGGTGGCGATCTGTCTGCTCAACTCCTACGCCGACCCTCGTCACGAGCAAGAGGTCGCTGCTGCGTTGCGTGAGCTGTGGCCGGACGTGTCCGCCGTCTCGTCCCACGAAATCGTTCGGGAATGGCGCGAGTACGAGCGCACGAGCACGGCCGTCCTGTGCGCCTACGTCCAGCCTCCGACCGAGCGCTACCTCTCCCGCCTCTCCGAGCGCATGACCTCCGACGGGTTTTCCGGTCAGCTGTACATCATGCAATCGAACTGCGGCGTCGACTCCGTCGACCGCACGCGGAGGATCCCGATCACGATGGTCGAGTCGGGCCCGGCCAGCGGCGTCTGGGGCGCGGCCGAGCTCGGCAGGCTGGTCGGAGAGCCGCATCTGCTCGCGCTCGACATCGGCGGTACGACGGCCAAGTGCTCCCTCGTCAAGGACGGAAGCGTCCGCGTGATGACCGACTACTGGATCGAGCGAGATCACCGCTCGGCGGGGTATCCGATCATGACCGCCGTTGTCGACCTCGTCGAGATCGGCCAAGGCGGAGGCAGCATCGCGTGGGTCGACGATTTCGGGAAGCTCCGGGTCGGCCCGCGGTCGGCCGGAGCGCTTCCCGGCCCGGCGGCCTACGGGCGGGGCGGCACCGCAGCAACGACGACCGATGCGAACCTCGCGCTCGGACGGATCAACCCCGAGTACTTCGTCGGCGGCGAGATCGTCGCCGACATGGATGCCGTTCACCGGGCGCTCGGCGAGGTCGGCGCTCGCCTCGGCGTCTCGAGGCTCGAAGCGGCGCGCGGCATCGTACGGATCGCCGACCACAATATGGTGAACGCGCTCAAGCTCGTCTCGGTCAACCGGGGGCACGATCCGCGTGATTTCGCTCTCGTGGCGTTCGGCGGCGGCGGCGGGCTGCACGCCACCGCGCTGGCGGCGGAGCTCGGAATCAAGAAGGTCATCGTTCCGCGCGCGGCCGATGTGTTCGCGGCGTGGGGGATGCTCATGAGCGATCTGCGCCGTGATCTCTTCCTGACGAGAATCGCGCGCTTCGAGCCGGGGAACGCAGAGTCGATCGGGAAGGCGATTCGCGACACCGAGGAAACGGCGTTGTCGCAGTTCGTCGAGGAGGGCGTCAGCGCCGACACCGTCACGTGTGCCGCGTACGCGAAGCTCCGGTACGAGAACCAGGAGCACTCCGTCGAGGTCCCGCTTCCGCGCGAATCACTCGACGGCGCCGCGGTCGCAGCGACGATCGAGCTCTTCCACGAGAGCTACAAACGCGAATACACGTACCGGCTCGAGGCGCCGATCGAGCTCGTGGGGATCCACGTCGTCGCGACGGCGACCGTCGGGAAGCTGAAGCCGTCGGAGCTGCCGACGACGGGACGCGGCCTGCAGGACGCCGTCAAGGGTATCCGGGAGGTCGACTTTGCCCCCGACGGCATGCACGAGGCGAGGATCCTGGACGGCGCGTCGCTGGAGCCCGAGATGCAGGGCGACGGACCTGCGGTGATCGAGATGCCGGGGACGACGATCGTCGTGCGCCCGGACGATCGATTCGCCGTCGACGTTTTCGGCAACGTCCACCTCAGGGTTGTGCCGAGGGTCGGCGTCGACCGATGAGCGCGCGTCGCGAGCCCGAGTTCGATCCGATCACGCTGGAGCTGCTTCAGAGCTCGCTGCAGGCGATCGCGGACGAGATGTTCGGTGCGATGCGCAAGACCGCAATGAGCGCGATCATCTACGAGGTGCTCGACATGGGCACCGGCATCACCGACGCCCACGGCGAGCTCGCTTCGTCCGGTGCGGGGATCCCGGCGTTCATCGGGGTCCTCGACAAGGCCGTGAAGCGGATTCTCGAACGGCACTCCGTCGAGGGCATCCGTCCCGGAGACCTCTTCGTCACGAACGATCCGTTCTACGGGGGTGTCACGCACCTCAACGACGCCGTGCTGGCAATGCCGGTGTTCGTAGGCAACGACATCGTCGCCTTCACCGCGAACATCGCACACTGGAACGACGTCGGCGGAATCGTGCCCGGCTCGATTTCGAACGAATCGCGCGAGATCTTCCAGGAAGGTCTGCGACTTCCCGCCGTGAAGCTGATCGACGCCGGCGAACCGAATCGTTCCGTCCTCGAGATCATGAAGGTCAACAGTCGGATGCCCGACTTTCTCGAGGGCGATCTGTGGGCCGGAATCGCGGCCGTCCGCCTCGGTGAGCGGCGAATTCGCGAGCTCGTCGAGCGGTTCGGCAAGGACACCTTCCTCGCGGCGATGGCCCGGTTCATGCAGTACGGGGAACAGGTATCTCGCCGTGCCTTGCGGGATCTGCCGAAGGGCAGGTTCACGCTCGAGGAGGAGCAGGACGACGGCCTCGTCTACCGCATCGCGATCGAGATCACCGACGACGAGTTCGTGATCGACCTTCGCGACAGTCCGGCCCAGGACGCCGGGCCGAACAACGCCTGCCGCGACGGCGCGATGATCGCCGCGCAGATGATCTTCAAGAACGCCACCGACCCCGAGGGCGTCGCGAACGCGGGAACCTTCGCTCCACTTCGTCTGATCACGCGACCTGGGACGATCTTCGACGCCGAGTCGCCTGCTGCGTTCGCCATCTACTACGAAGTCATGATTCGCCTCTACGACGCCCTCTGGCGCTGTCTCGCTCCGCAGCTCGGGGGACGGCTGCCCGCCGGAAGCTTCGCCTCCATCTGCGGCACGGTGATCTCGGGCACGCACCCCGAGACCGGCAGGCACTTCACGATCATCGAGCCGCAGATCGGAGGTTGGGGCGGTTCATCCGACTCCGACGGAAACAGCGCCGTCTTCAGCGGCATGCACGGCGAGACGTACAACTGCCCGGCAGAGGTCGCCGAATCGCGATACGGGCTCTACGTCGATCGGCTCGCGCTCAACGACGGGCCCGGCGGCGAGGGAATCCATCGAGGCGGCAAGGGAATCGTGCTCGAGTATCGAGTCAGGGCCGACGGGACCCACCTCACCTGCGCGTACTCGCGGTTCAAGCATCCGCCGTGGGGCTTCGAGGGCGGCGAAGACGGCTCACCGAACTACATCGAGATCGTCCGCCGCGACGGCCAACGGGAGGTTCATGCGGTCGTGACCGCGTTGCGACTGGACGAGGGAGACGTCATCCGCGTGGTCACCGGCAACGGAGGCGGCTGGGGAGATCCACGACTGCGTAACCGCGATGCGCTCGCCGACGACCTGATCAACGGCTACACGACCGTCGAGCGTGCGCGGGAGACCTACGGCGACCCCGTCGATGCGTAGCCGCCGTCAGTAGATCTGCTCGGTGACGAACGCAACGATTCGCGCCGGGCGATCGCTGTCGTTCCGAATCCGATGCCGATAGGAACCTGACCAGACGGCGGCCTCGTTCGTCTCGAGCCGGTAGTCGACGTCGTTGACCGTGACGACGATACGTCCCTGGAGAACCAGCGCGATATCGACGCCCTCATGCGTGAGTTCGTCCTTGAAGGCGCTGCGCGGAGCGAGCCGGGCGAGCACGATCTCCATGTCTGTCCCGGGAATGTGAAGCACCTCGTAGTCGATTTCGTCGCCGCGATCGACGATCACCCGATCCTCTTTCGCCACGATCTGCACGCGTGCGCCGCGTGTCGAATACCCGAGGAGCGACCCGACGTCGTGTCCGAAGTGAGCGGCAATCTCGTCGAGCTTGCCGAGCGTGATGTCGCTTTCGTTCCGCTCGACCATGCTGAGGAACGACGCCGAGAGACCAGTCCCCTTTGCGACGTCGCGAAGAGATTCGCCACGACGTGCGCGTAGCTGTTTCAAGATCGCCCCGACGTTGGGGACGCGGTCTCTCTTGGGGTTCTCCACGGGGACGGAACTGCGAGAGTCTTGACTTGTCCAGATTACTACACTATGTTCATCATCCCGTACAGGCAGGAATGGTGCTGTCATCGTCTCAACTGAATCGCGCGGCGGCTGAGGCTTTCGACCTCGTCGTGACGCCGCCGGCCGCGCGAGTCGGGAATCCGCAGACGTGAAGGTCGCCGTCGTCGGCGGCGGGGTCGTCGGTCTCTGCGCCGCACTTGATCTGGCCCGCAAAGGCGCCGACGTCGTGTTGCTCGAGCGGGGCGAGTGCGGTTGCGGCGCGTCGGCCGGAAACTGCGGCTGGGTGACGCCGGCACTGTCGAGCCCGCTTGCGGAGCCCGGAGCGGCCCCCCACGCGCTGCTCGGGATGACCAGGCCCCAAAGCCCGTTCACGGTGCGTCCTCGCCCGAATCTCGAGTTTTTCGCCTGGTGCTGGCGCTTCTGGCGTTCGAGCTCCGAAGCTCGCTGGCGCCGTGGAACTGCGCAGCTGCTCGCGCTCAATGCCCGAACGATGGAGCTCTTCGACGAGCTGCACGGCGGGGCGGCGAGGTTCGAGATGCACGCCTCGGGTCTGGTCCTCGCCTCGAGGACCCACCGGGGTCTGAAAACGTTTCGAGCGCTCTTCCGAGCAGTCGGAGAGCTCGGCTATGCGGGAACGATCTCCGAGTGGGGGGCGGCTGAGGCCCGGGAGCACGAGGCGGCGCTCGGAGAAGCTGTCGTCGGCGCATTCTTCGCGAGCGAAGAGCGACATGTTCGGCCGGAGAGCCTGGTCAAGGGGCTGTTCCACGCCGTCAGAGCCGCAGGGGTCGAAGTTGTCGAGCACGTCGACGTGCAGCAGATCGTCCGGAGGCGAGGCGGATGGTCGTTGCGGACGCCGACGTCCGCGCACCTCGGCGAAGCGGTGGTCGTCGCAGCCGGAGTGTCGTCCCAGGCGCTCCTGCGGCCGCTCGGAGTCCGCCTTCCCCTCGAGTCGGCGAAGGGCTACAGCATCACGGCCACCGGCCAAGGCACGATCCCGCAGCACGCGCTCTACCTCGGCGAAGCGAAGGTCGGGTGCAGCCCCTTCGCCGACTCGGTGCGGCTGGGCGGAACGCTCGAGCTCGGTGCGCGCGACCTGTCGCTCAGGCGTCGGCGGCTCGAGGCGATCACGGCGTCGGCTGCGATGTATCTCCGCGATTGGCGACCCGGTCCCGCCCGAGTCGAGTGGGCCGGGCTTCGTCCGGCGTCACCGGACGGGCTGCCGCTGATCGGATCGCTGCCGGGGCAGGAGAACCTCTTCGTCGCGACTGGTCACGGAATGCTCGGTGTCACGCTCGCGCCGGCCACCGCCGCGCTGCTGACACCGCTCGTGCTCGAGGGTCGGAGCTCGCCCGAGCTCGAGCCGTTCCGGCCAGACCGGTTCAAGCGGGTCGTGCGGATCGACCATCGAACTCGACTCAACCGCACGGAGGCCCAAGGGAGGAGTGCCTAGTGCGCATCGCGATCGACATCGGCGGAACGTTCACCGACTTCGTCTCGTACGACGAGGTCGCCGGCGAGTATGCGACCACGAAGCTGCCGACGACGCCGGACGACCCTTCACGGGCAGTGCTCGAAGGGATGGAGGCGCTGAGCCGGTCGCTGGACTCGCTGGGGTTCGTCGTCCACGGGACGACGGTCGGCCTCAATGCCTTCCTGCAGCGGAGGGGGGAGCGTGTGCTGCTGCTCTCCACCGCGGGTGTCGGCGACCTCTACCACATCGCTCGCGGCAATCGAATGAGCATGTACAACGTCCACTACCGGAAGCCGAAACCGCTCGTCTCGCTGAGAGACATCGTCGAGGTTCGCGGGCGGCTGGACTTTGCCGGCAACGAGCTGGAGCCGCTGAACGAGGTTGACGTCGAGCGGGCGATCGGGCGCGTGCGGGACGAGGGCTTCGGCGCAGTTGCCGTTGCGTTCCTGTTCTCGTACGTGAACAGCGCGCATGAGCAGCGCGTCGCCGAGATGTTCGCGGACGCCCTTCCGGACGTGAGCGTCTCTGTTTCGCATCGTGTCGCCCGCGAATGGCGCGAGTACGAGCGGACCTCGTCCGCCGTCCTCGACGCGTACATCGCTCCGACCGTCCGGCGGTACCTCGGCAAGTTCGAGCACGAGGCACGGGCGCGCGGCCTTGAAAGCGACATTCACGTGATGCAGTCGAGCGGCGGAATTCTCACGGCCCGCGCTGCCCGCGACCGGCCGCTCCAGACGCTGCTGTCGGGTCCGGTCGGCGGCGCGATGGGGGGTGCCGGACTTGCGCAGTTGCTCGGACGCCCGAACTTGATCTGCATCGACATGGGCGGAACGAGCTTCGACGTCAGCCTCATCACCCACGAGCGGCCCGATGTCGCTCCGGAAGTGCTGCTCGAGGGCCTCCCGATCCTGATGCCGTCGGTGAACATCCACACGATCGGAGCCGGCGGTGGCTCGCTCGCCTACGAGGAGGCCGGCGGTCTCCGTGTCGGCCCCGAGAGCGCCGGTGCCGCTCCCGGGCCCGCGTGCTACGGCCGCGGGGGGACCGAGCCGACCGTCACGGACGCGAATGTCGTCCTCGGGCGCATCGATCCGTCCTACTTCCTCGGTGGCGGGATGTCGATCGACGCCGAGGCGGCCGAACGCTCGATGGAGCCGCTCGCCGAGAAGCTCGGCCTCGAGGGCCGGCAGCTCGCCGAGGGCATCCTCGACGTGATCAACCTGAAGATGGCCCAGGCCATCCGAAAGCTGACCGTCGAGCGGGGGATCGAGCCTCGCGATTTCGCGCTGGTGGCGTTTGGCGGAGCCGGACCGATGCATGCCGCCTTCCTGGCCACGGAGCTCGAGATCGACGAGGTGATCGTGCCTCCGGCCCCGGGAGCCTTTTCGGCCTGGGGCATGCTGCAGACGGCGATCCGCCACGATCTCTCGCAGACGTACTACGCGGCCGCAGAGGGGGCCGACCTGGAGCACCTCGAAGAGCTCTACGTGGAGCTCGAGGCGGAGGCGCGCGAGTTGTTGCACGCAGAAGGTGTCGACGACGCTGCGATTCGAATGGAGCGTCTCATCGACATCCGGTACATCGGTCAGGAACACGCCGTTCAGATCGCGCTGTTGCCGGACGAGATTCGCACTCGACCGTTCGTCGACGAGGTCTCCGAGCGATTCCACTCGGCCCACGAAGCCCGCCATGGACACGCGAACCGAGGAGCCCCGGTGGAGTTCGTCGCGATCCGTCTCGTCGGCACCGGGGAACTGGAGCGCGCGGAGTCGAGACCGCTCGCCGACCGCCCGGAAGGAGCGATCGCCGAACGCCGTCGCGCTGTGATCTTCGGGGGGCGCGAGCACGAGACGTCGGTCGTCTTCCGGGCCGACCTGGAGCCGGGCGTGCCCATCGACGGGCCCGCGATCGTCGAAGAGCCGACCACGACCACCGTGGTGCCCCCGGGGTTCGTCGCCTCCGTCGAGCCTCGCGGGTCGCTCGTACTGGCGCGAAAGGAGTCCTGACGTGGACGCGACCAAGGTCGACCCGATCACGACCGAGATCATCCGCAATTCCTTCATCTCGATCGCAGAAGACATGAACGCGGCACTGATCCGATCCGCGTACTCGTGGATCATCTACGAAGCACTGGACTGTGCGGTTGCGCTGATCGACGCGGACCACACGGTGCTCGCGCACTCCTCCGGGCTGCCGCTCTTCCTCGGCAATCTCGAAGCCTGCGTCGACTACACCGAGGAGCGGTTCGGCCGCGACGCGTGGCAGCCCGGCGACGCCTGGGTGATGAACGACTCGTACATCGGCGGCACGCATCTCAACGACGTCACGGTGGTTGCGCCGATCTTCGTCGACGACGACCTGGTCGGGTTCGCGGCCTCGCGAGCCCATCACATGGATATCGGCGCGAAGGATCCGGGCGGGACGACCGACTCCACCGAGATCTACCAGGAAGGAATGCGGCTCGAGCCGATCCGGCTGGTCGAGGGCGGCCGGCTTCGCGATGATGTCGTCCAGCTGATGGCGCTGAACTCGCGGCTGCCCAATCAGCTCGTTGGCGACCTCAAGGCGCAGCTTTCGGTCGGCACGATCGCAGAGCGGCGTTACGCCGAGCTGCTCAAGCGCTACGGCAGAGAGACGGTTGCCGCAGCGCGAGACGCGATCTTCAAGCAGACAGAGCAACTCGACCGCGACGCTGTGGACCGGATCCCCGACGGCATCTATGAGGCCGAAGGGTCCCTGGACGGCGACGGTCTCAGCGACACGCCATGCGCGGTCAAGGTGCGCATCGAGGTCGACGGAGATCGGATGCGCATCGACCTCACCGAGTCGGGCGACGCAGCGGCCGGCCCGGTCAACTGCGGCCGGTCGCAGGCGATCGCGAGCTGCCGCCTGGCGTTCAAGCGGATGATCAATCCGGACCAGCCGGTGAACGGCGGCTCCTTTGCGCCACTCGAGGTCCTGGTCCGCGAAGGGAGCCTGCTCGCAGCTCAGCAACCGTCTCCGTGTTGGTGGTACTTCACTCCGCTCGGCCTGCTGATCGACCTCGTCACGAAGGCCCTCGCGCCGGCCCTGCCAGAGCGCGCCGCCGGCGCACACTACGGAGACTCGTGCATCACGATCTTCGCGGGCACGGATCCGCGATCGGGCCAGTTCTTCGTCGATCTGCAGGCGCACGTCGGCGGCTGGGGCGCATGGCGAGGGTCGGACGGGGAGAGCGCGCTGATCAACGCGGTCAACAGCGAGGTCAAGGACTTCCCGATCGAGGTCGTCGAGACCAAGGTGCCGATGCGAATCAACCGCTACGGCTTCCGCCGGGACTCGGGCGGCGCCGGGGAGTGGCGGGGCGGTTGCGGCATCGTCCGTGAGTACGTGCTGGATGCGGAACAGGCCGTCTTGACGGCGTGGTTCGAGCGCTCGCGGACACCCGCATGGGGAATCTTCGGGGGTGGCGCGGGCGCGCCGCCGCGGATCACGATCAACCCCGGCCGGGACGACGAACGCACGCTGCTCAAGGTCAGCGCGCTGCCGCTCTCCCGTGGAGACGTCGTTCGCGCCGAGACGGGCGGCGGCGGCGGTTGCGGTCCCGTCGAGAAGCGCAATCCGGAGCTCGTGACGCTCGACGTGCACGACGGAATCGTCTCTGCAGACGCGGCGCGCGAGAGGTACGGCATCGACGTCCGACGATGAGAGAAACGTCCTTCGTCATCCGTGAGGCAAACGTCTTCGACGACGCCGGCAGCTTCGGCGGTCCGCTCGACGTGCGCGTGGAAAACGGAATCGTGCACGAGGTCGGACGGAATCTCGGCGCCACCTATCTCCCGTCCCTCGACTGCTCGGGACTCTGGCTGCTTCCCGGATTCTTCGACTGCCACGACCACCTCGCGTTGAGCACGATCGATGCGCTCGAAGCACTCAAGACCCCCCTGTCGCGCTGGGCGCTGGAGGCGGCGAGGAACGCGCGCGTCACACTGGAGGCCGGTGTCACGTTCGTCCGAGACGCCGCCGGGCTCGACCTGGGCCTGAAGCAGAGCATCGACTCCGGCATCGCGACCGGTCCTCGAACGCAGCTGTCGATCACGGCGCTCTGTCAGACGGGTGGACACGTGGACGGGTTTCTCGCCGGCCTCGGGCTCGAGATCTCGGCCGAATACGTCTTGCCGGAATACCCGGGGCGTCCTCCCTACCGCGTCGACGGCGTCGACGAGATGCGGCGAGCCGTAAGAGAGCTGCTGCGCGCAGGAGCGGACTGGATCAAGTTGTGCACGACGGGAGGGATCGTCTCCGAGCACGATCTTCCGGACCAGCCGGAGCTCAGCTTCGACGAGATCGCGGTTGCGGTCGCAGAGGCAAAGGTGCGCGGGAAGTCGGTCATGACCCATGCCTACGGCGGACCCGGGTTGGACAACGCGATCGCGGCCGGTGCCCGCTCCATCGAGCACGGAACGTTCCTGACCGAGGCCCAGGCGTCTGCGATGGCTTCCGCCGGCTGCTGGCTCGTCCCGACGTTGTCGGTCCTGTGGGCGTGCGTCCGCTGGGCCAAGGAAGGCGCGTTGCCGAAATACGCGGCCGATAAAGCTCTTGGCTTTGAAGGTTCGCTCGGCGACGCCGTGGCGATCGCCCGCGAATACGGCGTCCCGATCGCTGCCGGAAGCGATTACATCGAACGGACGCAGCACGGCAACAACCTCGAGGAAATTGCTCACCTCCATCGTGCGGGCTTGACGGTCGAGGAGGCGCTGCTCGCGGCGACGACACGTGGCGCGGAACTCTGCGGTGTGTCGGATCACCTCGGCAGGATCGTCCCGGGCTACGTCTTCGACGCGGTACTGCTCGGCGAAGACCCGTCCGACGTGACGCTTTTCGAGCGGCCCGGTGTCGTTTCACGTGTCTTCAAGGCCGGCGAATTGGTCATTTGTCATGTGTGAGCGAGCCCTTGATATTTCGGAGACGGTGCACGCAGAATGGCGCTTCCGAGTACGGCGAATGGCCCGCCGCCGAGCCCCAGGGGAAGGAGCCAGTCTTGACATCTAGGGGAAGGAGTCACGTATGAGGCATCGTCCGGGACGTCGCGTGGCACGCGTCCTGCTGGTCGCAGCAGGAGTCTCGGTGTGCGCGGTCGCTGCGGTCACCGCCACTGCGGGCGCCAAGGAGCGTTCAACCCAGGCGAAGAAACCCGTCCGGATCGGCGTCCTCCTCTCGGCGACGGCAAACACGTACGAGCAGGCCGATCTAAAGGGCATTCAGGCCGCTGCGAAGAAGTTCGGCGGGAAGGTCGTCAAGGTGTTCGACGCCAACTTCGTCGCGAGCACCCAGTCGAGTCAGGTCGAGGACGCGATCACGTCCAAGCAATACGACGCACTGGTCATCGTGCCGCAGGCAGGCAACTCGATCGTTCCGCAGGTCAAGGATGCAGTCAAGGCCGGCCTCAAGGTCGTCTGCCTGCTCTCTCCGTGCGGCTCGAATCAGCA
>Ga0070741_10012347_pt1 | contig 15464 bp, 16 predicted proteins | sample Coa_R1_4_FD_66440 | JGI IMG/M metagenome (GOLD analysis project Ga0070741, IMG submission 66440) | Surface soil microbial communities from Centralia Pennsylvania, which are recovering from an underground coalmine fire - Coalmine... | ecosystem: Environmental > Terrestrial > Soil > Unclassified ... | reverse complement strand
GCGGGCATGGAGTGCGCGCTGACGGCGGCCCTGCGCGGCCATGAGGTACTCGTGCTGGAGAAGACGGATCGCGTCGGCGGGCAGGTCTGGCTGGGGGCCGCCTCCCCGCTGCGCAAGCCCTGGGCGCGCATCGCGGAGTTCTACACGCGCCAGAGCCAGAAGGGCCTCTTTGGGGTGCGCCTGAACACCGAGGCGACGCCGGAGACGGTGCTGGCGCTGGAGCCGGAGGTGGTCGTGATCGCTACGGGTTCTCGCCCGAACCGCCTGGAGATCGCGGGTGGCCCAGCCGCTCTGACCGTGCATGAGGTCATCGCCGGTGCCGCCGACACGGCCCGGCACGTCCTCCTCTTCGACCGGGAGGGCTTTAATCGCCCGGTGGTGGCGGCGGACTACCTGTCGGCGCGCGGCGCGGAGGTAGACTTCGTGACCGCGCTGTCCGAGGTCTGTGGGTCGGTCGAGGGCATGATGCTGGACGAGATGCTGACCCATCTGCGGCAGCGGGGGGTGCGCTTCTGGCCGGGAGAAGAGATCGCGGGGTGGGACCGTGAGGGCGCGCTGCGATTGCGCAATACGCAGACGGCAGAGGAGCGTCTAATCACGGGGATAGATGCCGTGGTGGCGACCGTCGGTTCCACGCCCGTCGCCGCGCTGGCGCAGCAACTGCGAGATCAGGTGCCGGAGCTGCACGTGATCGGCGATGCCAACCTTCCCCAGACCGTTGAGCAGGCCACCTATCAGGGCGGGCGCATCGGTCGGCTGCTGTAAAGTTCCCCATCCCCCAAAGGAGAAAAACGACCCAATGCGTTGGATGTTGGTGATGCTGGTCTTTGTCCCGATCAGCATCCTGCTGCATTTTCTGGGCGCGCCCGGCGTGGTCATGTTTGTTGTCTCCTGCCTGGCGATTGTGCCGCTGGCCGGATACATGGGGCTGGCGACCGAAGAGCTTGCCAAGTATCGCGGCCCGGCGGTCGGCGGCCTGCTCAACGCCACCTTCGGCAACGCCACCGAACTGATTATCGCCATCGTCGCCCTCTCGCGAGACGAGATAGAGGTGGTCAAGGCGTCCCTGATCGGCTCCATCGTCGGCAATATCTTGCTCGTGCTCGGCCTCTCGATATTGCTAGGCGGGCTCAAATACAAGGTACAATCCTTTAATAAGGACCTGGCCGGGATGCACGCGGCGATGCTGGCGATGGCCGTCATCTCCATCCTGGTGCCCGCGCTGTTTGTGCGCAGCGTGCCCGGCATGAGGGAAGACCCGACCAACTGGCGCATCGAGAGCCTGAGCCTGGGCGTGGCGGGCGTGCTGTTGCTCCTCTACGTGGGCAGCATCATCTTCTCGCTGTGGACGCACGAGGATCTGTTTCGCGGCGGTGAGGCGGAAGAGGCGGAGCCGCCCCACTGGCCGCAGGGCAAAGCGGTGGCGGCACTGCTCGCCAGCACCCTCTTTGTCGCCCTGGAGAGCGAGTACCTGGTCGCCAGCATCGAGCCGGTCGTCCACCAGTGGAAGGTCAGCCCCTTATTCATCGGCGTGATCGTCGTGCCGATCATCGGCAACGCCGCCGAGCACAGCGCCGCCGTTCTGATGGCCCTGCGCAACAAGATGGATATCAGCTTTAATATCGCCCTCTCTTCCAGCACCCAGATCGCCATGTTCGTCGCGCCGGTCGTGATCTTTGCGGGCCTGCTGATCGGTCATCCCATCACCGTGCTCTTCATAAACTTTGAGTTGATCGCCGTGGCGGTCTCCGTCGCCATCGCCGCGCTGATCTCCCTGGACGGCAGAAGCCATTGGCTGGAGGGCGCGCAACTGCTGGCGGCGTATGTGATCGTGGCGCTAGCCTTCTATTTTATACCGGCCGTGCCAGTGACCAGCGGCATTCAGCCCCCACCCCCAAGAACAGGGGAGGGGAGAGTACCTCACCCCCGACCCCTCTCCTTCTCAAGGAGAGGGGAGCGGCCCCCACCCCCTTACCCACTGCCAGGGGCGGGCCTGCAATGGACTGCCAGGGGCGGCAGGGTTACGGCCCTTGCCTCCGCCTGGCCACACCTAGCGACACGGCTTTGCCTTGCGACAGCCCTCCGCCTGGCGATCCACGCTGCGGGAGAGGGGAGACTTGGCTTCTGCTCCCCCTTCTGCCTTGCTCAAGGGAGTATCTGCTTCCCCTTCTCCCTTGCAGGGAGAAGGGCCGGGGAGGAGGGGAGAACAAGGCTTCTCTCTTCCCGCTATAACAACACGAGCGGCCTCGTGAACACGACCCTATGAGGGTAGAACCTGATTTTTCCTCTCCCTCTCCAATTTTAGGAGAGGGGGACAGGGGGTGAGGGCCATAGGGGAAAAGCCCTGAACGGCAAGGCGGCTTCGATACGTCTAGTAGCCTGAGGGATGTACCGATGGAGGAAGATGCGATAACCAATATGGAGGTCGCGCACATCTTTCTGCGTATCGCTGAGATCATGGCGTACCGGGAGGAGAGCGGGTTCAAGGTGCGCGCCTACTATCGGGTGGCGCTGCTGCTCAGCGCGCTCGCCGAGCCGTTGGCCGACATCGCGGCGCGCGGGGAACTGGAGACTCTACGCGGCATCGGCGCGGCCATCGCGGGCAAGATCGTCGAGATCCTGCAGACGGGAACCTGCGGCCTCTATGAGCGGCTGAAGGCCGAGACGCCGGAGGAGATCCAGGCGCTGCTGCGCGTGACGGGCCTGACGCCGCGCCTGGTGCGCCTGCTGGAGACAAAATTTGAGGTGCGGAACGTGGAGGCGTTTCTAGAGCTGGCGCAGCACGGCGGCCTGGCCGATTTCGAGGACTATGAGATCAAGCTGGAAGACGCCGCGCAACTGCTGCGGGCGGCGGAGGCGCTGGGCCTGTTCGGCCCGGAGCGAGTGCTACCCGTGAAGGGCGCGACCGGCGGTGGGGTAGGGCATGGGTGATCTGCGGACGGCCTGCGCGTTCGGGGAGCCGCTGCCGCGCGCCTTCTACCTGCAAAATACGCTGACGGTGGCCCGCGCCCTGCTCAACTGCGTGCTCGTCCACGATAGCCCGGAGGGACTGCTGGCCGGGCGGATCGCCGAAACGGAAGCCTATCTGCACAACGATCCGGCCTGCCATGCCTACCGGGGCCAGACGCCGCGCTGCGCGACGATGTTCGGACCGCCCGGACATGCCTATATCTACCTGACCTACGGAATGTACTTCTGCTTTAACGCGGTCACGGCGCCGCATGGGGTGGCGGAGGCGGTGCTGATCCGGGCGCTGGAGCCGCTGACGGGCGTGGAACTCATGCGGCAAAACCGCAGTCTATCCGAGCGGGAGCCAAAGCAGGCGCACACCCACTCAGAGGCCGGAACGGAAGCGGCGCGCGTTCGGCTGGGCCGCGCTCTCTGCGGCGGGCCGGGCAAGCTCTGTCAGGCGATGGGGCTGACCCGCGCGCTCGACGGCGCCGATCTGACCGCCGGCGAACGCCTCTGGATCGCTGCCGGCGATTCCAACGAGCGCCCGCTCGATCCGGCTGACATCGTGGCAACGCCGCGCATCGGGATCTCGCAGGGCGTGGAGTTTCCCTGGCGGTTCTACCGGCGCGGCGAACGGTTCATCTCGCGGAAATAACACGGAAATAAGGGGTTCATGAGTCACTCCCTTGCCACAATTTTGACGACGCCTCCGCTCTGGTTGGCGCTGCTGCTGTCCGCCGCGTTCGCGCTGCTGTCCTGGCAGGCCCGCTGGCTGACCCGCAGCGGCGCGCTGTCCACGTTTGTCGTCGGCTTCATCGTGTTCGGGCTGGGCGGCGGCAAGTTTACGGTGCCGCTCCTGACCTTCTTCCTCTCCTCTTCGCTGCTCTCCCGCGTCGGAAGGGCGCATAAAGCGGCTGCGCACGCCCGCGCCGACAAAGGCGCCATCCGGGACGCCGGGCAGGTCTGGGCCAACGGGGGCGTGGCCGTCGCGGTCGTGCTGCTCTATACCTACGCCGTGCGCCACTGGCCCGCCTATCAGACGCGCGCTCTGCTGATACTCTACCTGGCCGCGCTCGCCACCGTCAATGCCGATACCTGGGCCACCGAGATCGGGGCGCTCTCCCGTAGGGCGCCGCGCCTGCTGACCAACTGGCGGCCTGTCGCGCCGGGCACGTCGGGCGCCATTACCGGATTGGGGGTGCTGGCGGCATTGTGCGCGGCGGTGGTCATTCCACTCTCGGCGCTGGGGCTGTGGCGTCTGGATGCCGCCGAGTTCATCGCGGTGGCCTGGGCCGGTTTCCTGGGCAGCCTGATGGACAGCGTGCTCGGAGCCAGCGTGCAGGCGCAGTACCGCGATCCGGCCACCGGGGAGTTCACCGAGCGCCGGGAAACCGTCGGGCGGCAGACCGTACGTGTGCGCGGCGTGCCCTGGATCAACAACGACGTCGTCAACTTCCTCGCCAGCATCGGCGGCGTCCTCTGCGCCTGGGCGCTGCTGCATTTCGGCGCCTACCCGTTTGTGTAACCACCACAAAGGGACCGTGCAAGACAAAACGGCAATTTTGCGCAAAACAGGCAGGAGGCGCGCCCGCCAAAGCCGAACCTTACCGCGCGAACGCGCCGGGACCTCTTCCTGCCCCATCGGGATGAACGGAAGACCCTGCCGCCGAACGCACAGACGGGCCGCAGTGCGGCCCCTCCAGAGGAGGACGAGCAGTCGAAATGGCAGAGACGAAAGATAAGATTCGTGTCGGAATTATCGGGTGCGGTGGGATCTCGAAAGCGCACCTGACCGAGCTTTCCCGGGCTGAGGACGTCGAACTGGCCGCATTTTGCGATATTGTCGTGGAGCGGGCGCAGAAGCATGCCGATACCTACGGCGGTAAGGTCTACGATAACGCCAGCAAAATGCTGGAGGACACGCCGCTGGATGCCGCCTACATCCTGATCCCGACCTACGCGCACGGTGAGCCAGAGCGGGCCTGCCTCGCGGCCAAAGTGCCCTTCCTGGTCGAGAAGCCGCTGGGCCTCTACCCCAATGATCTGCGCAAACTCGCCAGCGAGGTCGAATCCTCCGGCCTGATCGCCACCGCCGGCTTCATGAACCGCTACCGCAAGTCCGTCAACCGCGTCAAAGAACTGCTGAAAAATGACCCGGCGATCCTCCTGGATGGCGCCTGGGTTGGCGGTCCGCCGCTGATGAAGGAGGGCGACTACTTCGCCAAGGCGCCTATCGGGCAGTGGTGGCCGATCAAGGAGAAGAGCGGCGGGCAGTTCGTGGAGCAGGTCATCCATACGGTAGACCTGGCGCGCTACCTGGCCGGGGAAGTGACTGAGGTGTACGCCTTCGCGGCCAACGGCTTTAACAAGAAGCTGCCCAACCTGATTCCCAACTACAACCTCGACGACGCGATGGTCGTCTCCATGAAGTTCGAGAGCGGGGGCGTGGGCAACATTATGTCCTGCTGCGCTGCCGGGGCGGGCGGCGGCGTCTTCCTCAATATCTGGGCCGCGCACCATACCGCCAAGTTCACCGACTGGGCGCATCATGTCCAGATATTCCGCCAGGGCGAGCCCGGCGCAGAAGAGATCAAGGGCGACATCGAAGACATCTTCCCGAAGGAAGACCGCGCCTTCATCGAGGCCGTCAAGTCGGGCGACCGCTCCAAGATCCTGTGCCCCTATCCCGACGGCGTCCGCACGACGCTGGTAGCCCTGGCCGCCAACGAGAGCCTGGAAACCGGCAAGCCCGTCACCGTCCAATACTAACGGAAATAAACCACCCGCTGCCGCTAGAGGCACGGAGACACGGAGGAGTCACGGAGAAAAACAAAGAGAAAGAGATCAGATTTTTGGACAGGATGAATAGGATTTACAGAATTACACAAAGGCGGAGAAGCAAGGCTTCTCTGTTTTGTTGAAATCCGGTTCATCCCGTTCATCCTGTCTAACAGTTTTTTGCTTTTGTCCTCCTCTTTGTTTTTCTCCGTGACTCCTCCGTGTCTCCGTGCCTCTAGCGGCAGCGGGTGGTCTATTTTTGCTGTTAGAGTTCGACTTTGGCGAACTGTTTGGTCTCCGAAGACTTCAGGCAAGCCAGGATGACCGCCAGCGAGCGGCGGCCCTCTTCGCCGGGGATGGGCGGGGGCGTGTTCGTCTGGATGGACTGGACGAACGCATCAATCACGCCCGAACTGCTCTGGCCGCCGGCCTCGTTGGTCTGGAGCTTGCCCACCTCATAGAACTGCTTCTCGCCGTTTGCCAGTTCCACGATCACGCTGAAGCGCGGGTCCGTACCGATGCGCAGGATGCCCTTGGTGCCATAGAGGACCGTCGCGTTGTCCTCGCCGGGGTTGTGCGTCCAGGACGCCACCAATGTGCCGATGGCCCCGCTCTGGGTGCGCAGCAGGCAGACGGCGTTGTCATCTACGTCGCCGTAGGGCTTATCCATGTGCTCCACCAGTGCGGCGACCTCCACGATCTCCTCGCCCAAAAGCCAGCGCAGCAGGTCAGACTTGTGGACGCCCAGGTCGCCCATCGAGCCGACGAACGCCTTCTTCTTGTCAAAGAACCAGCTCTTCTTCCCCTCGATGCTCCAGCCTTCCGGGCCGGGGTGGGCGAAGGCGGTGCGGAAGGTCAGCACCTTGCCGATGGTTCCGTTGGCGAGCAGCTCCTTGGCCTTGACGTGCAGGGGAGCCAGGCGCTGGTTGTGCCCGATCATTAAGATTTTCCCGGACTTCTGCGCCGCCGCAATCATCTCCCGGGCCTCAGCGTCGGAGGTCGCCATCGGCTTTTCGCAGAGCGTGTGCTTACCGGCGTTCAGCGCGGCGACGCTAATCGGTGCGTGCAGATAGTTGGGGGTACAGACGCTAACGGCATCCACGCCCTTGAGCTCCAGTGCCTCTTCCCACTTGGGGAGGGCTTTGGCGTCATAGGTCTTCGCCAGCTTTTCGGCCCGTTCCAGCACGGGATCCACAAAGGCGACGATTTCAACATCAGGATGGGCGGCGTATTCCGGCGCATGGCGGTGCTTGGCGATGCTGCCGCTGCCAATGACGGCAACACCGATCTTGTCTTTAGCCATAGAATCAATCCTCTTGAGTATAGAATATGGGGCCTGCGGTAAAGAGAGTTTTGCTGGCTCTGCCGCATGCCTCCAATTCGACGCGCGCCGCGCCGGTTCCTCCGCTTTCGCCGTGCAGGATTCCGTCCCTGCGCCCGCGAAAAGCACCATCATAGTCTGCTCAGGCGCGAGAAAACCGGCTAAATTTTGGAGTCATCGCTGCCTCCTTGTGCGTGGAAATCAGGACGCTGTCATCCCGATGAAGAAAGGCCGCATGAACCATTCGAGCAAACACTCCCACGACGGTCAAACCGCTGCGGTAGCCGCTCCGGCGCAACCCTCGCCGCCGGCTCACAGCCCGACGGATCCCGACATTGCCGGGGCCATCATCCAGCAGCTTTCCGATATGGCGCTGGCGATCAACACGGAGGGACGCATCCTCTATGCCAATCTCACCTGTGCTCCTGAGAACTGGCAGGGCCGCCCGCTCGCCGAGCTGCTGGCCCGGGTCGAACTCTACACGCCCGATCTCTCCCCGCTTCCGTATGAGCGTATTCCCCTGGTGCAGGCCCTGGCTGGCGAGAACGTGCGTGATTTTCTGTGTCTGGTGCGCCTTGGGAACGAGGGGCCTCTGCATCTGCAAAGCGTTTCGGCGGCGCCGATTCGCGCCAAGGACGGCGCCATTATCGGGGCAGCGAGCGTGGGGCGCGACATCAGCGCGGAGTGGCGCCTGCGCCGCCAGGAGGCCGAGATGGCCCAGGCCCGGCAGGCGGCGGAGCAGGCTGGGGCACGCCTGCGCGCCCTCTTCGACACCATAGCGGATCCCGTGCTCATGGCCGACACCAACGGGCGCCTCGTCGAGACCAACGCCGCCGGACGGCAGTATCTTGGCAACCTGCCGGAGGAGGCGCCGCTGCCGACCCTGGCCGAATATCTCATGTCCCATCGGATGTATACTCAGGATCACCTTCCCGTTCCGCCGGAGATGCGGCCTATTGTGCGCGCCCTGGCCGGGGAGGTGATTCATGGCCAGGAGGTGCGGGTGGTCTTCCCGGAGGGACGGGAGATGTGGGCGCTCATCCATGCCGCGCCCGTGCGCGCCGAAGACGGGCGCATCCTGGGCAGCGCCCTCACGCTCCACGATGTCACCGACCTGCACCAGGCCCGGCAGGAGTTGGAGCAGGCGTATCAGCAGGCGCAGGCCGAGCGGCAGATCCTGGAGAACGTCTTCGACAACATTCCCTACACGCACGTCGCCCTCTTCGACCAGCACGGGCGGCTCGTCCGCATCAACCCCGACGGCCCACGCCTGATGGGCTACGAAACGGCGGACGCGTTCCGCGCAGCCCTGGCAAGGCCGCAAGAATGGCAGATGCTGCGGGATAATGTGTCCATCAGCCCCGACCAGTGGCCGCTGACGCGCGCCCTGCGCGGTGAGCGCTTTGACAGCCAAGAGTACCACGTCCTCACTCCCGACGGCTACGAAGCGCATTTCCTGATGAACGGCGGCCCGGTCGCCTGGGACGAGGACGGCAACGTCACGCTCGCCGTCAACGTCGGCCACGACGTGCGCGAGCTGCGCCGCCTCATGGACGAAGCGGAGCGGGAGCGCGCCCAGTATCGCACGCTCACCGAGTCCATCCCCCAGTTTGTCTGGTCTGCCACCCCGGACGGCAAGGCGGTCTACTTCAACGCCCACTGGGAGGCATTCACCGGCACGCCCACCGACCAGCTCCTGGGCGACGGCTGGCTCCAGGATATCCATCCTCAGGACCGGGAGCGGGTGGCGGCGGCATGGGCGGCGGCGTGCGCGGCGGGCGCCGATTATGAAGTGGAGTACCGTCTGCGGGGCAAGGGTGGGATCTACCGGCACTTCCTGGCGCGCGGCACCCGCGTCAACGATAGCCGGGGCCGCTGCCTCCAGATCGTCGGCACCACCACCGACATCACCGATCCGGTGCGCGACCGCAACCGCAACCGCCTCCTGCGCCAGATCGGTGATAGCCTGCGCGCCAGCCTCCATCCCGACGATGTGCTGCGCGCCACCACCGGCATTCTGGGCCGCTTCCTGAAGGCGTCGCGCGCCTACTACTCGGTTGTGGGGCCGGCAGCGCAGGAGATCTCCATCCTTAGCGAGTATACGCGCGATGCGGCCCGGCCCTCCGTACTCGGCACCTATCCTCTGCCCGGCGACAATCCGTTCGCCAAAGCGCTGATGTCCGGGCAGAACATGATTATCTCCGATGTCCGCAAAGATCCGCTCACCCGTCCGGTACAGGATCGATTTCTTCGGTACCGGATTCGCAGTTTGATTGGAATTCCTATCGTCGAAGGGGCGCGCTGGGTGGCGACGCTGTTCGTGGCCGACGACGCGCCGCGCCAGTGGACGGAGGAGGAGGTCGAGCTCACCGAGCTCGTGGCCGAGCGCGCCCGCCTGGCCGTGGAGAACGCCCGGCTCTACCAGGCCGAGCGCGAGCAGACCCAGCGCCTTGCGGAAGCCTTCGCCGAGACGCACCACCGCGTCAAGAACAACCTCCAGGTGATCGCGGCCCTGCTGGATATGCGCCTGATGGAGTCCGAGGGAGACTCCGCGCCGATCTCGCGCCGCGACCTGGGGCGTATGGTCGGGCACGTGCGCGCCATCGCCGCCGTGCATGATTTCCTCTCGCACCATCAGGCCGCCATGACGGTCTCGGCGCGTGAGGTCGTCAAGCGGCTCGTCCCGATGGCGATACAGACCGCCGATATTCATACCGAATGGCAGTCCGACGACGCCGTATTGAGCGTCAAGCAGGGCACGGCGCTGGCGCTCATCCTCAACGAGCTCTTAAGCAACGCTAGCAAGCACGGCGCGCAGCGGGCATGGGTCACGCTGCGCCGCACCGGCGACGCCTGTCAGCTTGAAGTTAGCGACGACGGCCCCGGCTTCCCTCCCGATTTCAACCCCGAACGCGACGCCCACCAGGGCTTGGACCTCGTGACTACCCTGGCCGAGCGCGACCTCCAGGGCCGCATCTCCTTCGGCAATACTCCCGCCGCTGGCGGCTGCGTCCAGATCCATTTCACCGTTGAAGCGGATGCCTCCGCAAAATAGGGCCGCTCATAGGCCAAAGTAAAGAAGTACGCAGCCAGGCGCGAAAGCCGAGGCTGCGTAGTGTTCATTGCGGTAAGAGGTAGGGGCTTAGAGCGCTTGCTCTAGTGCGCCACCTCGCGCTAAAGATTCCTGGTTTGAAAATGCCCGATGAGAAGGCCGCGCCTCCGGCAAGGATCGAACTTGCGACCGTCCGCTTAGAAGGCGGATGCTCTATCCGCTGAAAGCGGGTTTTTCCCCTCATAGACAGGGGGCTTCTCATCTCATTTTGCACCCAATTACACTTCGATCACAGACTCTAACCTGCTAGGTAGTGCTATATGGCATGTGCTCTAAGTCGGCAACTTCTTTCAAATGTACACTACCTACACTTGCATAAACCGTGCCAACTCCGCTATCTAGAAGGGCAATTCAGGTAGTTTTTTGTTTACTTCGTAGAGATCACTCATGGTCGCCTCTCCCACCGCACCAGCCGATAACGTCCATCCGGCTCCCGGCGCACATGAGCCACGATCCAGACACGCTGCTTGGTCTCTTCGTGCCTGCGCGCATCATAGTTTTGCATCGTATAGCCCCAGGTAGGATAATCGTCATCCCGCCAGTCAATCTGCACGTAGCGCCATTGGGGGGTGGTCACAGAGAAGTTGTTGTTTGATAGGGTAAAACTCTGCACCGGTCGGATAGGGGTCACGCCGGGGTTGTAATCGCCAGAACAGCAGTCCGATAGCAAGGACGACTCCACCGAGGGCCAGATAGCCAGTTTTCTGTCGCGCGTCCATGTCTGCTGCCCTCCTTCTCCTATGCCCGCTCTTTTGACTCAACGTGCCAACTCAGCCTCTCACTAGGGGTCTATCCGACTGTTTTGAAGAAAATACAGCCAGGCACAGAAGCGGTATGCCGTGCGCTTCTTGTTTATACCTCCTGCGTTATAGCTGCCTCTCAACAGTTATATTGCCAAAGCGCATCTCTAAACTCTTAGGCTTCTTTGCGTCGTTTGCGCCTGAGTCATCTGCATAAAAGGTAAGAGTACGCAATGTGCCAGGCCCAATTACGGTTGCCTGCAAATCTACCCCGTGAGGGATTGCCCCATCAAAGCGATCATAAGGTAATAGCGTCGGTAGGCTAGAATAATCATCGAATTTGAGTATTGGCACGGGTACGGGGCTTACTTGGTTTGTGTTATTCTGAACCTCCACCGTCACAAACCAAGAGCGCCGTCCTATAAGAATTGGCCCCATTTGTTCTATGTCAACCTTCTTAATAACAAATGGTTCGTTGACTGGTTGCGGTTTTGTGATGGGCTGTGGCTGTGTTGCTGGTCTGGCAATGGGGGACTTGTTTTGCGCTGGTGGCGCGGCAGGTTCTCGCTCATGTAGTATGGTTCGTCCGCCAACCACGCCACCTAAAATCGCAACTAAAACCAATAAACCGACCATAGCGGGCGCTAGGCCAGATTTTTGCCTAGCCACTACAGGTAGCTGATGGGCTGGCTGCTGTACGAGAAATGAGGGTTGCTGCGAGGGCGGACGCTGATCGGCCCCGCAGTGCTTGCAAAAGACATCAGTTGCATCGAGAGGCTGCTTACACTTGATACAGTAGACAGGATTGACCATTGCTGCTTGCTCTCCTATGGTTGTATGGTCGGTCTTACTACTGTGTCGGGTCGCAATCTCTCCTTCGATACAGGCCAGCAATTCTCCTGCATCTTTACGCCGTTTTTGTTATCTTCTAGAATGCTCTTTGCAGGCCGGGCAGCAATACCCTTGCGGAACATAAAACACAGAGGGGGGCAGCACGTCCTCTCAGGCATCCGCCCCAACCCCTTCATGCGCGCCAGTGGAAACTCTCCAAGTTGTCACATTATGTGACAAATGAGAAGGAGAAGCAGCTTTTTCTCTGTGTCCATCTTCTCCCTCTCCAGTCCCATCCTAGCCCCCACCCAGGGGTTAGCCCGCTGTATGGGGCGTGTGGAGTCAGCACGGGGTATCCTGGGGGCCAGAACGCTACGCCTCCTCCGGCTGGAGCAAGTCCCTCAGCCAGCCCTGGTACTTGTCCCAATTCTCCTGGGAAACGTCCTCCGGCTTGACCGCCTTCCTGATCGGAGTCGCCCCTGCCGAGTTCTCGGTAGACGGTGGCAAGTTGGGGCGCGTAAAGACGCTCACGCCTTCGGAAAATATCGGATCGTCGGGCGGCAGATGCTCCATCGGTAGAAGCGGCATCGGCGGCTTCGATGTGCTGGAGGTATCCTCCCTATCCGGCTGCTGGCCCAACGGCAGAAAGACGGTACACCCTTCCGTGAAGATCGGATCATCTGGCCCCGCCAACTCCATCGGCAGCATGGGCCTGGGGGTCTCCTGCTCTGCTTCCGGCACGGCGTTAGGCTTCTTCTCTGTGTCCATGTTCTCTCTCCTTATGTGGATGCCCCGCAGTGACTCCAGGATGGCCGGAGACGAGTCAAATACTTAGAGGGCTATCCCTCTTTTAGTTATCAGAGAAACCAAGCGCCGCAAAAATCTGGCTCAACTCCTCGTCGGTAAAGTGCCGCCTCAGAACCTCCGCTGCTCTCTCAGGTTTAGACGGGCATAGAAAATTAGAAACACTATTGCTCACTCCTCTGGGCGGTGTAGGCGTCGGAGAAATTGGGACACCCGCACAGCGCAGATCGTCGGGAGTGAGCAACACTACCCCTCTAGGGAAGCGTACTTTGAGCATGTTTTGGGCCGAGTTATACTCAATGCCCTCCGCATAGACTTTTTTCATCCCGCCACCCCCGCCATTGCTTAGACGGGCATCGCCAAGCCGCTTTCTCACCACCGTATCTACCAGGGATGCGGTTACTTTGCCCTCCGGCGACAACGCTTGCGCTTCCCGCCATGCCTCCGCCTGCTGATCGGGAGCCAGCTTGGTCAGGGGCCTGACCTGCGCTTCATTGGAGGGCGTGACACCAATTGGTGTCAAATTCTCTACTACCCCGGCAGCCGCTATCAGCCGATTCGCGTGGGTCTTGGTAAATCCCCACCGCTGCCCGCAGTACTCCTCAAAAGTTGAGTACTCACTGCGGTATAACCTCTGGTCGCGTATCGCCATGAGCGCATAGCCGACCTCGAAAAACTGTTGTAAGTGCTTACCTATAGTGGTCTCATATTCTGCCAGCCGGGCTTGCTCGGAGGGCGTCAATTCTTCAACTATAACCTGGACAAGCATATCAGCCATGTTGTATTGCCTCCTGACCTCTACCAAAACGTCGCTACAGCACTACTCCCAACTACGCAGCCCCTTTGGGCCATGCACTTCTAACTCCACCTGAGCCACATACTCTGCCAGCACCTCCGCCAACCCCTCCGGCCAGTCACCGCGCTCTCTGTCTACCGCCTCGGCTGCCTCCTGTGCGGCTCGCAGCGCCTCCAGCAGACGCCGGTTGGCCGGGCTGGTCAAGAGCGCCAGAGAGGTCTCCTGCGGCTGTGGCAGCGTGCTCACCTCCTCGGTGGTCATCTCCTGCTCTAGCGCCTGCGCACGCGCCGCTATCGGGTCATCCGCACCGGCCCGCACCAACCGCTTCTCCTGTGTCCAGTTGACCTGCCGGGCCTGGGTCAGCTTCTCTCCAGCCTCCGTGACATCGCCCCGCCGCAGGGCATCCTGAGCCGCAAGCAGCAGGCCGTTGACATGCAGGGCCGCCTGCGCCCAGGCGTTCAACTCCTCCTGGGGTACGTTCACGCCTGGCCTTCTCCTTCTGTGCTCGTCTTGCGCGGTCGTCCGCGTGGACGCTTGCCCTCGCTGCCCTGTTGGGCGCGTCGTCGCCCACCCAGGCGCATCCCGGCCCGCTGGTCATTGGGGATCGGTGTGTAGGTATCTACCTCCTTCTCCCGCAACACCCAATGCCCGGCGATCCGCTCGGCAGAGAGTCGCCCGCGCGCAATCGCGGCATAGATAGCAGAGCGGGAGACGCCTTTGCGGGCGGCAGCTTCAGAAACACTCAGATATTTAACCGGCACGTTGCCTGATGTCCTCCTTCGGTACTCTGGTACAGTGTACCCATGACGTAAACATTTGTCAAGTGCTAGACGTGTACGGATGCAAAGCAGAACAAGGTCATTAGTAGCTACGGCATGGAGCAAAAAAAATTCTTGGTGAACACTCAAAAAATATGCATTTAGACGTTGGCATATGAAAACGTCTTATGCTATAATAAGCCATCACACACAAGGAGGGAACACCCATGCAGACACTCTTTCCTCAGCCCAAGACCGCTGCCGAAGCCCTGCGCCAAGCCAACATCCTGGCCCGCGCCTCCTACCTGGAAGAACAGGGCTACCGCTTCGTCCAGCGCACCCGGCTCAACCTCTATGGCGTCTACAAGCCCGGCAACGCTGGCCCTCACAGCGACTACGTGGTAGACCGCACCCCCGGCCATGAAATCTGCACTTGCAAGGGCTTTAAGAACGACGGCGACTGCAAGCACCGGTTGTTCTTGGTCATTGAAGAGGAGATGATGAAAGACCTAGCGTTTCGCTGTGGCGTGGAGTGGTAAACGCGAAGAGAGGCTCAGATAGCTACCGACTACCTGAGCCTCCGGGCATGGAGTGGACAAGGAACACCCATCCTGTCCACTCCTATTCTAACACAGAAGAGGAGTTTAAGCAATGTCAAATGTCTACGCAACCTGGAGAGGCTATGGCCTCTCGGCTGAGGAGGTCAGCAGCAACTACCTCACCTGCGAAAACTGTGGCGCGCTGCTCATCAGCGATGAGGAGGTCGAGGCGGGCCTGTGCGACCCCTGCCTTGACCTGCCCCTCGGCATCACCGTCACGGAAGCCGGACACGCCCTGGCGGCGCGCACCGAAGCCGAGGCTCGCGCCGTGCTGGAGGAGCAGCCCCTCACCCGCCCGCTACAGGCGACCCGGCCCACATACCGATAAGAGAACACACTCACAGGAAGGAGGCGTTGAGAACATGAACACCCACAAGACAGGCTGGACAGAGGACGTGGATGCCGCTTACCGCGCGGTGGCCGAGATGATGCAGCGGGAGAACCTGCACATGATCGTACTGATCGCAGAACCGGGCCTGGAGAAGATAGACAACTTTGCGATGGTGCGCATGGATAAGTTTCTCCAGGGCCAGAAGGCGCAACCGCAGGCGGCGGGTTAAGGACGAGCACGGGAGGGGTGTGTTGGGTTCTCTCAGCGCCTCTCCTGAGTACAGGAGGCCACCATGCCCAAGCAAGAACCATCTGAACCCTGCCTGTTGAACGACAAATATCCTTCCTGGTCGGCGACAATTAGATTTCCCGTTGCCTCTTTTTCAGGATGGTGCGATTTCTGCTGCTTGCTGCTGGCTTTGCGCCTGCTCCATACGGTAACT
>Ga0070741_10012346_pt1 | contig 15465 bp, 15 predicted proteins | sample Coa_R1_4_FD_66440 | JGI IMG/M metagenome (GOLD analysis project Ga0070741, IMG submission 66440) | Surface soil microbial communities from Centralia Pennsylvania, which are recovering from an underground coalmine fire - Coalmine... | ecosystem: Environmental > Terrestrial > Soil > Unclassified ... | reverse complement strand
TCTTCACGTAGGCGATGTTGTCGACGCCGGGATTCGCGTCCGCCTTGACGCCGAGCTCGTACGCCCAGAACGAGTGGACGACGTCGAGCGAGGTGACGTGGAACGCGACCTCGACGCCCTGCGGGAGCACGAGTTGGGCCGTCTCGACGCCGCCGTAGGTCGGGTAGCGGTACGTGAACTCCCACTGCTGGCCGATCACCTGCACCGGCAGCACGGTGCCGCCCGGCTTCCAGGCCGGGCTCGGCCCGCCGCCGCTCCCCGACCCGTTGTCGGCGAGCAGCTCCGCAGTGCCGAAGATCGCCAGGAAGAGCACCGCGGCGGTCGTCGTGACGAGCCAGGCGACCTGGGCGCGGAGGTGGCCGCGCAGCGGCGGGCCGTCGCGCAGCTCCGCCTCGCCCTTCGGCGCCCTGAAGCAGACGAGCGCGTAGCCGAGGTAGACGAGGATGAAGACCGTGAACGGCGTCATCACGACGAGCAGCACCGTGTTGTCGACGACCTGACCGGCCGCGACCTGCGTCGCCTTCCCCGGCGGCATGTTCGGGCCGAGCACGAAGACGACGAGCGGCAGCACGATCGCCGTCCCGATCACCGTCAGGGCGGCGAGACGGCGGCCGTGCGAGCCCCTAGACCACATCGACGTACCCGTCCATGTAGCCGATCGTCTGCATCGGCCCGCCGAAGCCGTACACGAAGCCGGCCGCGCACGGCACGAAGCACTGCCAGCGGTAGTGGCCCTTCTTGCCCGTGTGGAAGGTGAACGTGATCGTCTCGTGCGCGTTCGACATCGGGCACGGCGCGAAGCCGCACTGGTCCTTCGCGTCGTCGGCGACGCCGTAGATCGGCACGATCACCCCGAGCTGCGGGATCGCGAACGTGTGCGAGGCGTCGTCCGGCTTGATCGTCGTCTGCGGCGGGCCCCCATCGATCCGGAACGTCCCTCCATCGACCCCGCGCGCCTGCGCGAGGAACGGGTTGCGCAGCCCGCTCCGCCCGTCGAAGTTGTAGATCGTCACGTGCACGGTCGCGTGCGCGGGCAGCGTCCAGACGGTGCTCCGGCGCCAGACCCCGTGCTCGCGGACGAGATAGGACACCCAGTTCGCGTTCGGCGACAGCTTCGGCCCGATCGCCGCGACCGTCATCAGCTCGAGCTGCACGACCTTCCCGCTCGCGCCCTGCGCGACGGGAACGCGGTAGGGCGTCGGGCCGCCGGTGAGGAAGCCGATGTAGATCCCGATCAGGACGCCGGCGGCTGCGACGCCCGCGCCGACGGCGATCCACCTGCGCCCCGTTGACACGGCGCGTGTCTATCGCACCACGTTGCTCCAGAGGAGGTTTGTGACAGAAGTGTCATTTTCGCGTCATCTGCGGGTCATCCACAGGCCGTCGGGCGCTGGCCGCGGCGCTTCCTGCGCGTTATCGTCGCGCTGGGGAATGCCGGCATGAGGGTGCTCGTCATCGAGGACGAGCCTCGGATCCTGGAGTTCCTGCGCGACGGGCTTCAGGCCGAGGGGTTCGTGGTCGACGGAGCGGCGGACGGCGCCGAAGGGCTCCGGCTCGCCCTCGCCGAGCCGTACGACCTCGTCGTCCTCGACCTGCTGCTGCCGCGGCTGGACGGCTTCCGCCTCCTGGCCGAGCTGCGCCGGGCGCGCGCCGACGTGCCCGTCCTCATCCTCTCGGCGCGGGGCGACCTGCCGACGAAGCTCCGCGGCTTCGAGCTCGGCGCAAACGACTACCTGGCAAAGCCGTTCTCCTTCGAAGAGCTCGTCGCGCGCGTGCGCGTCCACCTCCGGCGCGGGCGCGACGTCGAGCCCACGACGATCCGGGTCGGCGAGCTCGAGCTGGACGTCGCGCGCCGCCAGGCCGTCGCCGAGGGCCTTGCGATCGACCTCTCCGACCGTGAGTTCCGCCTCCTCTACCACCTCGTCTTCCACGTCGGCGAGGTGATCAGCAGGGAGCGTCTCCTGTCGGAGGTGTGGGGCTACGGGTTCGACCCGGGGTCGAACGTCGTCGACGTCTGCGTGCGGCGGCTGCGCAAGAAGCTCGGGCCCTCGTGGCCGATCGAGACCGTGCGCCACGCCGGCTACCGGCTTGCGATCGCCTAGCCCCCTCGAGGTCGGCTGGGGCGCCCTGGCGGCCGGCTGCGTCGTCGCCATGGTCGCGTGGCCGTCGTGGGAGACGATCCCCTTCCACGTCATCTGGATCACGCTGACGCTGCTCTACGGCTTCCGGGTGTGGTCGCCGTCCGCCACCTCCCTCGCGCTCGGCGCGGTGATCGTCGCCACCGGCGCGTCGATCATGGCCGACGCATTCGAAGGCATCCAGCTCTGGGGCGAGCTCTTCGAGGTGCCGCTGATGTCGGCGATGTTCCTCGCCATGGTGTGGCACGCCCGGCGGCGCAAGACGGCGCTCGAGACAGCCGCCGCGCTCGCCGACGAGCAGGCCCGCGTCCTCGAGCTCGAGGAACAGCTGCTGCACGACGTGTCGCACGAGCTGCGGACGCCCGTTACGATCGCCCGCCTGCAGCTCGAGCGGCTCGAGCTCGACCTGCAGGATCGGCCGCGGCCGCTCGACATCGCGTTCGACGAGCTCGGCCGGATCGAACGGATCGTCGAGCGGCTCCTGCTGCTGGCGCGGGTCGAGGGCGAGCGCCCGCTCGCCGCGCAGCCGGTCGCGCTCGTCCAGTTCCTCGAGGACGTCTTCATGCGCTGGGCCGACCTCGCACCGCGCGCCTGGCAGCTCGGCGACGTCGCGGACGTCACGATCGTCGCGGACGAGATGCTGCTCCGCACGGCCCTCGACGCGCTGCTCGAGAACGCGGTCCAGTACACCGACGACTACGACCGGATCGCGCTCTCTGCCCGCGGCGAGCGCGACGAGATCGTGATCTCGGTGGCCGACGCCGGCGTCGGCGTGGAGCCCTCGGCGCGGGAGCGCATCTTCGACCGGTTCGCCCGGTCGGACGAGTCGAGGTCGCGCCACGAGGGCGGGGCCGGCCTGGGGCTCGCGATGGTGGCGGCGATCGCGCGCGCCCACGGCGGCTCCTGCCGCGTGGCGCCGTCCTCGCCGGGCTCCGTCTTCGAGCTGCGCCTGCCGCTTGCGCACGCGGCCAGGGCCGACCTGGAGTCGGCGCCCGGAGCGCTCGCCGCGCCGGCATCTGCTTGAATCGACGGGTGGCCGCCCTCTACCGCAAGTACCGCCCGCAGACGTTCCGGGAGGTGGTCGGGCAGGAGGCGGTCGTGCGGACGCTCTCGAACGCGATCGACCAGGGGAAGGTGCGCCAGGCCTACCTGTTCGCCGGCCCGCGCGGCACCGGCAAGACCTCGCTCGCGCGGATCCTCGCCAAGTCGCTGAACTGCGAGCACGGCCCGACGACGACGCCCGACAACACCTGCCACGCCTGCGTGGCGATCGCGAACGGCACGTCGCTCGACGTGATCGAGATGGACGCTGCGTCGCAGCGCGGCATCGACGACATCCGCGACATCCGCGACCGAGTCGTGCTCCAGCCGGTCGAGGGGACGTACAAGGTCTACATCCTCGACGAGGCGCACCAGCTCACGGACGCCGCGTGGAACGCGCTGCTGAAGCTGATCGAGGAGCCTCCGCCCCACCTGCTGTTCGTCTTCTGCACGACCGAGCTGCAGAAGGTGCTGCCGACGGTGCGCTCCCGCTGCCAGACGTTCGTCTTCCAGCGGCCGCGGCTGTCGGACCTCGTCAAGAAGCTCCGGCTGATCGCCGACGCCGAGGGGATCGACGTGCCCGACGAGGCGCTCGCGCTCGTCGCGCGAGGCGGCCGCGGCGCCTACCGCGACGCCGAGTCGACGCTCGACCAGCTCGCGTCGGCGACCGGCGGCACGATCTCGCTGCAGGACGTCCTGCAGCTCCTGGGCGCGGTCGAGGACGAGGTGCTGTTCCGGCTCTGCGACCTCGTCGTCGACGGCGACACGCGCGGCGCGCTCCTCTTCCTGGAGGAGCTGTCGGCGCAGGGGAACGACCTCGGGCGACTCGTCACCGACCTGCTCGAGCACCTGCGGCACCTGATGCTCGTCCAGCACATGCACGAGGTGCCGGACTCGCTGCCGGTGACGGAGGAGGCGCGCGAGCGGCTGCGGGAGCAGGCGAACCAGCTGCCGGCGGCGACGGTGGTGCGGCTGATCGACCTGCTCGCCGTCGCGGTCGACGACATGCGCCAGGGCGGCGACCCGCGCCTGCCGCTCGAGCTGGCGCTCGTCAAGGTGACCCGGCCGGGCGCGGACCTGTCGCGCGAGGCGCTCGCACACAGGCTGGAGCTGCTCGAGCAGGGGCGGGGCGCGCCGCAGGCGGCGGCCGCGGAGACGACCGAGCCTGCCGCGCGCGCCGCGAAGGCGCCGGCGACCGTCGAGCTCGGCCAGCTGCAGGAGGCGTGGCGGCGGGCGATCCTGCCGGCGGTCGAGTCGCGCTCGATCCCGATCGGGAAGACGCTCGCCGAGGCGCACCCGGCGGCGCTCGCCGGCGACACGCTGACGCTCGAGTTTCCGCAGACGGCGTCGTTCCACCTGAAGGTGGCGGAGGACCCGAAGAACGCGGCGCTCCTCCGTGACGCGCTCTACGAGGTGACGGGCCGCAAGCTCGCCGTCTCGTTCGAGCTCGGCGAGCGCGAGGCGGCGGCGCACGCCGAGGACGCGCCGGCGAGCGAGGAAGACGTGGTCGAGCTGATGAAGAGCACCTTCGACGCAAGGGAGCTGGACGAATGAGCTTCGACGTGAACGCGCTTCTGAAGCAGGCCCAGGAGATGCAGGCGCAGATGGCCCAGCTGCAGGAGGAGGCGGCGAAGGAGACCGCGGAGGCCTCGTCGGGCGGCGGCATGGTGACGGTGGTGGCGACGGCCGGCGGGGAGATCAAGGAGCTCCGGATCGACCCGAAGGTGATCGACCCGGACGACCCGGAGCTGCTCGCCGACCTGGTGCTGGCCGCCGCGAACGAAGCGCTGCGCGCCGCGCACGCGAAGGTGGAGGCGAAGATGAAGAGCATGCTCCCGCCCGACCTCGGCGGCCTCCTCCCCGGGCTGTAGCGCTCCCCGGGCTGTAGCGCCCGTCACGATCCCGGCACACTCGCGGTGCAGTTCCGTCACGGTGGCAGCCACCGTCGCAGAAGTGCAACGCGAGTGTCACGGAAGTGCGGCCGGAGCCTGTCCGGAACGGGCGGGCACAATGGCGGCGTGTTCAGCCCGTCCGTCGAGAACCTCGTCGCGCAGCTGCAGAAGCTGCCGGGCGTGGGGGCGCGGACTGCCCAGCGGCTCGCGTTCCACGTCCTGCAGCAGCCGAAGGACGAGGCGCACGCGCTCGCGGCCGCGCTCGAGGAGGTGAAGGAGCGCGTCCGCTTCTGCCGCGAATGCGGCAACCTCACCGAGGACGAGACGTGCGCGATCTGCCTCGACACGAGGCGCGACCACTCGCTGATCTGCGTCGTCGAGCAGCCGGTGGACGTCGTATCGCTGGAGCGCACCCACGAGTACCGCGGCCTCTACCACGTGCTCGGCGGCGCGCTCTCGCCGCTCGACGGCGTCGAACCGGCCGACCTGCGCATCGACGAGCTCTTCCGCCGCGTCGAGGCGACCGGCGTCCAGGAGGTCGTGCTCGCAACCAACCCGAACATGACCGGCGAGGCGACCGCCGCGTTCCTCGCCGACCGCCTACGCGGACGTGTTCGCGTCACCCGGCTCGCGAGCGGGCTGCCCGTCGGCGGGGATCTCGAGTACGCCGACGAGGTCACCCTCGGGCGCGCCCTCGCCGGACGCCGCGAGGCCTAGCTCCGCCTCGACCACCACCCAGCGCAGGAACCGCTCAGTCCGGAGCGCGATCCAGAAGCACACCGCGGCCGCCGGCAGCTCCGCGAGCACCGCGAGCAGGAGCGCGTAGCGCCGCTCGTCCCAGTGGCTCGAGAGGACGACGTCGAACCAGGCGTCGGTGACGAGCAGCGTGCCGAGCGCGGCCGCGAACGCGCCCACCCACGGGGAGCGGTAGTAGGCGGAGGCGGCGGTCGCGACGAACAGCACGGCGAGCCCTGTGTCGAAGCCGCCCCACGCCAGATCCCAGTGGCTGGACTCGTGCGTGTTCGACAGCGTCGCCGAGAGCCAGGCCGTCCACGGGAGCAGGCCGAGGCCCGTCGCCCCGAAGGAGACGATCACCCACTGGCGTAGCGTCTTCGGGAGGTACCTCACGCCCCGCCTACACTGTCGCAAATGACGACCGTCGAGTTCGAAGCCATCCCTGCCGTCGCAAACCGGGGACGCACCCCCGGTCTCGTCGTGATGAAGTTCGGCGGGACGTCCGTCGGCGACACCGACAAGCTGAAGGCGGTCGCCCGCCGGCTCGTCGCCGCGCGGGAGCACGGCGCGAAGGTGGTCGCCGTGCTGTCGGCGATGGGCAAGACGACCGACGAGCTGATCCGCCTCGCCCACGAGGTCTCGCCGTCGCCGCACCCGCGCGAGTACGACATGCTCGTCTCGACCGGCGAGCGCATCTCGAACGCGCTGTGCGCGATGGCGATCCACGACCTCGGCCACGAGGCCGTGTCGTTCACCGGCTCGCAGGCGGGGATCGTCACCGACGAGAGCCACACGAAGGCGAAGATCCTCGAGGTGCGCGCGAACCGCATCCACGACGCGCTCGCCGAGGACAGGATCGTGCTCGTCGCCGGCTTCCAGGGCGTCTCCACCTCGACCCACGACGTGACGACGCTCGGCCGCGGCGGCTCCGACACCACCGCGGTCGCGCTCGCCGCCGCGCTCGGCGCGGACGCGTGCGAGATCTTCACCGACGTCCCCGGCATCTTCACCGCCGACCCGCGAATCGTCCCGGAGGCGATGAAGCTCGACACCGTCACCTACGACGAGATGCTCGAGATGGCCGCGTCGGGCGCGAAGGTGATGATGGCGCGGTCGATCGAGATCGCGCGCAGCTACGGTGTGAAGCTCCGCGTCCGCTCGACGTTCGAGGAGGGCGACGGCACCTGGATCGGCGAGGAGGACGGCGTCATGCTCGAGAAGGCGATCATCTCCGGTGTCACCCACGACACCTCCGAGGCGAAGGTCTCGATCATCGGCGTCCCCGACCAGCCCGGGATCGCCGCGCGCGTCTTCCGCGCGCTCGCGGGGGCGGGCGTGAACATCGACATGATCGTCCAGAACGTCTCGCAGCACGGCGAGGCGACGATCTCGTTCACCCTGCCGAAGACCGACCTCGGGGTCGCCGGGCCGATCCTCGAGACCGTGGCGGGCGACATCGGCGGGCGCATCGAGACCGACCCGGAGATCGCCAAGGTGTCGCTGATCGGCGCCGGCATGAAGAGCCACCCGGGCGTCGCGGCCGACATGTTCGACGCGCTCGCCGAGGCGGGGATCAACATCGAGATCATCTCGACGAGCTCGATCCGCGTCTCGTGCGTGGTGCGCGCCTCGCAGGTCGAGGACGCGGTGCGCGCGGTGCACGCCCGCTTCCAGGCGTACGCGGAGGAGCGGATCGGTGCCTGACCGGCCGTCGATCGGCGTCGTCGGCGCGACCGGCGCCGTGGGGACGGTCACGCTCCGGCTGCTGCAGGAGCGCGGCTACGAGCGCGTCCGCGTGTTCGCCTCTGCACGGTCCGCCGGCCGGCAGCTCGGCCCGCACACCGTCGAGGAGGCGACGCCGGAGGCGCTCTCGCGCGGCGACGTCGACCTGTTCCTCTTCTCGGTCGGCACGAGCGCCTCGCGGCAGCTCGTGCCGCACGCGGTCGCCGGCGGCGCGGTCGCGATCGACAAGTCGTCGGCCTACCGGCTCGAGCCGGGGATCCCGCTCGTCGTGCCGGAGGTGAACGGCGCGCGCGCCGTCGAGGGAGGCAGCATCGTCGCCAACCCGAACTGCTGCACGATCCCGCTCACCTGCGTCCTCAAGCCGCTGCACGAGGCGGCCGGCCTCGTGCGGGTGCGCGTCGCCACCTACCAGTCCGTCTCCGGCGCGGGCGCGCAGTCGATGGAGCGGCTGCGCAACGAGCCGCAGGCCGAGCACGACCTGCGCATGGACTGGGAGTTCGACGGCGAGGAGTTCGACGAGGAGTCGAAGCTCCGCGCCGAGACGCGGAAGATCATGGAGCTGCCGGAGCTGCCGATCCAGGCGAGCTGCGTCCGCGTGCCGGTGCTGGTCGGCCACGCCGAGGCGGTCTGGCTCGAGACGGAGGACGAGCTGACGGCGGACCAGGCCCGCGCGATCCTCGGCGACGCGCCGTCGGTCCGGCTCGACGAGTTCCCGTCGCCGGGCAAGGCGGCCGGGATCGACGAGGTGCTCGTCGGCCGCATCCGCCGCGACCCGACCGTTGCGAACGGGCTCACGCTCTTCCTCGCCTGTGACAACTTGCGGAAGGGCGCCGCCCTGAACGCGATCCAGATCGCCGAGCTCGTGGCGCAGCGCGCACGGGCCGCGGCGGCGTAGCGCTACGGCCTGGGCGGGGCGGGCGTCGGCACCGGCTCCGGCACGCCGAACGCGCTGCGGACCGCCGACAGCACCTTCTCGCGCCTCCCCTCCTCCACCGGCTGCAGCCCGCCGAGCTCGAGCCGTGCGAGCCCGATGCGCCCGGACGCCCGCACGACCTGGAAGCCGAAGTCGGCGAGGAAGTCCTGCGGGAAGACGGTGCGGTGCACGCGGAACCGCTCGTACGCCGACTCGCCCTCGGCGTAGCGGTACGAGAACGCCTCGAGCGAGCGGGCGCCGCGGTCGCGCGCCTCGCCGATCGCCGCCAGGAAGAGCGACTGCAGCACCCAGGGGCTGGACGAATCGACGAGGTACGCGCACGTGACGAGCATCGAGTCCTCCGACGGCGGGCCGCCCGGGAGCTCGTACGCCCGCGGGAACGCCTGCGCCGGCCCGTACTGCATCGAGCCGAGCACGCGCCCGTCCGAGTCGTAGTACACGGTGCCGAACGCGCCGAACTCGAGCTCGACGCGCTCCATCCAGCGGTCCTTGTCGGGCGAGCGCCGGCCGCGGGACTGCCACCAGATGCAGTCGTGGCAGACGGTCGGCGCCGTCTCCAGCGTCAGCTTCGTGAGCCCGGCGAGGCGCGGCGGCACAGCGCTAGCGGGAGACGTCCTCGACGAGGACGTCGACCGTCGTCGGGGTGACGTCCGCCATGCGCTGCAGGTAGTCGACGACGCGCCGCTGCACCTCGGCCGCGACGCTCGGGATCGTGGCGCCGAAGTCGACGACGAGCCGCACCTCGACCTCGCCGCCGCTGACGCGCGCGGCCCCCCGTTTCGTCGGGTGGACGCCCGGCACCTCGGCGGCGGCGTCGACCGCGTAGCGCGCGAGCACGTCCGGGGAGATCACGCTGTGGCCGTCCATCTCCCACATCGTAGGACGATCTCCGTCGCCTCGGGGCGGGCGAAGAGGCGGAACGGCACGAAGGTGGTGCCGAGGCCGGGCGAGACGTGCATGGTCGTCGAGCCGCGGCGGAACACGCCGCGGGCGTACCGCGCCGAAGGATGGGCGAGCAGCAGGCGGCCGAAGCCGTACGGCAGCACGATCTGGCCGCCGTGCAGGTGGCCGGCGAGGATCAGGTGCCAGCGCCCCGCCGGCACCGTCTCGAGGACGCGCGGGAAGTGGCAGAGCAGGATGCGGAGGTCGGCGTCGCCCGGCGGGAAGCCGCTGCCGCGCCTGGCGAGGAAGGAGCGCGGGTCGACGCCGCCGAGCTCGACGCTGCGGCCGCGCAGCCGCACGAGCGCCGTCTCGTCGGCGAGCAGCGTCCCGCGCGCGAGCTCGGCGAGCGCGGCAGGCTTCGAGAACGGGTCGCGCGAGTGCGCCCAGTCGTGGTTCCCGAGCACGACCCAGGGATGGTCGAGCCGCTCGAGCAGCGCTCGCAGCTTCGGCTCGCCGCGGGGACGCGAGAGCAGGTCGCCGGTGATGCAGACGAGGTCGGGCCGGCGCTCCGCGACCCAGTCGACCGCAAGCCGGGCGGCGCGCTCGCCGCGCGAGGGCATGCCGAGGTGGAAGTCGGAGAGGTGCGCGATCCGCAGCCCGTCGAGCTCGGGCGGCAGGCCGGGGAGCGCGACCTCCAGCTCCCGCAGCCGCACCCAGCCGGCCTCGAACGCGCCGTACGCGGCGACAGCCGCCGCGAGGACGGCGACGGCGACCGCGGCGAGCAGGATCGTCAGACTTCGAGCTTCTCGAGGACCGGCTTGACCGACACCACGTGCCGCTTGAACTTCAGCTCCGCCTCGGTGAGCCCGGCGGCGACGCCGACGAGCTGCGAGAGGTGGAGGATCGGCATCTTGAAGTCGCGGCCCGTCTGCGCCTTCAGCTTCGACTGCCAGGCGTCCAGCGAGAGGTGGCAGAGCGGACAGGGCGTGACGATCGCGTCCGCCCCCGCCTCGTAGGCCTGCTCGATCGGCTGGATGAGCTCGCCGAGCGCGGTCTCCTCACGCGCCTGGATGATCGGGAAGCCGCAGCACTTGATCTTCGCCGGGTAGTCGACCGCCTCGCCGCCGCAGGCCTCGATGATCCGCTCGAGCGACCACGGCCGGTCGGGATCCTCGAAGCCCTGGATCTTCGACGGCCGCAGGATCTGGCAGCCGTAGAACGGCGCGATCTTCAGGCCCTTGAGCCCCTTGTGCGCGGCGCCCTTCAGGAGCTCGTAGCCCTCCCCGTCGGCGATCTCCCAGAGCAGGTGGCGCACGTCGACGTCGCGCTCGTAGGCGGGCACGCCGACCGCGACGAGGTTCTCGTTCACGCGGGCGCGCAGGTCGGCGTCGCCGAGCAGCATGAAGTTCGCCTGGCGGAGGTTGAGCGTGCAGACGTTGCAGACCGTGAGCAGCGTGTCGACGTTCTCGGCGGCGGCGTACGACAGGATGCGCGCGTTCAGGTGCAGGTAGTAGTCGGGGTCCGCCTCGTGGATGTCGCCCGCGCCGCAGCAGGTGACCGACTCGAGCTCGACGAGCTCCAGCCCGACCTTCGGGGCGAGCGCCTGCGTCGCCGAGTCGAGCTCCTTCGCCGACAGCGACGCCAGGCAGCCCTTGTAGTACGCGACCTTCTTCACGCGTTCTCCTCCTCACCGGCGATGAACGGCCGGTGGAAGGCACCGGGCCTCTCGTAGATCTCCTCGATCGTCTCGGCGCCGACGCCGTGGCCGTGCGCCAGCCGCCCCAGCGCGCGCTCGCCCTGCACGTGGCCGGCGTAGCCGGCGCGGCCCTGGTCGCGCACGAGGTCGTGCAGGCGGCGAGCCTCCTTCACGTCCTTGGCGACGTGCGGCGGGAACGGCGGCGGCACCTTGCCGTGCCGCGCGAGGTCGAGCGCGAAGCGCGTCTGCTTGATCGCCGCGACGATCCCCTGGGTTTTCGGCACGAGCTCGGTCTCGCGCAGCCAGCCCGTCGTCTTCGCGGAGGTGACGAACCACTTCGCGTGCTTCGCCCCCATGTCCCGGTCGATGCCCTCCTTCATCGACTCGGCGCCGAGCTTGGCGATCGCGTCGCGCGGGTCGACGCCCTTCGGGCAGCGCTCGTTGCAGAAGTAGCAGCGGGTGCATTCCCAGACGCCGTGCTCCCCGTTCAGCGCCTCGAGCCGCTCGACCTTGCGGCCGTCGCGCGGGTCGCCGACGAACCGCATCGCCTTCGCGAGGGCCTGCGGCCCGGTGAACTCGGGGTCCGACTCCATCGCGTTGCACTCGGAGACGCAGCAGCCGCAGTTGATGCAGAGCGCCTCCTTGTGGATGACGTTCATGCGCTCCGGCTCGATCAGGTACTCGCGGCCGTCGAGCGGCTCCTCGTAGCCGGGCTGCAGGTACGGGTCGACCGACTGGAACTTCCGCCAGAACGGCGCCATGTCGACGACCAGGTCTTTCACGATCGGCAGGTTCCCCATCGCCGAGATGACGGGCACGTGCCCCGCCTGTGCGATGTCGTACATGCGTGTCTTGCACGCGAGCACGGCGGCGCCGTCCATCCGCATCCCGCACGAGCCGCAGATCATCATCCGGCAGCTCTTGCGGTAGGCGAGCGTCCCGTCGTGGCGGTCCTTGACGATGTCGAGGCAGTCGAGCAGCGTCGCCTCTTCGGGCGCGTCGATCTCGAACTCCTGCAGCTCCCGCTCCCCCGTCTTGGCGTTGAAGCGCCAGACCTTCAGTCCGACTTGCACTCAGTACTTCCTTTCCATGGGCTCGAACCTGGTGACACGGACCTCCTTGTAGGAGAGCTCCGGCTTTCCGCCGACGAGCCGGCTGATCGAGTGCTTCATGAAGTTCTCGTCGTCGCGGCTCGGGTAGTCGTACGGGCGGGCGTGGGCGCCGCGGCTCTCCTTGCGCGCGATGCCGGCCTGCAGCATGCACTCGGCGAGGTCGAGCATGTTCCCGAGCTCGATCGCCTGCGTCAGGTCGCTGTTGAAGACCTCGCCCTTGTCCTCGACCACGACGCCGCGGCCGTAGCGCTCCTTCAGCTCGGCGATGATCTCGAGCTGCCGCGCCATCTGCTCCTCGCGGCGGAAGACGCCGAAGTTCTCGAGCATCGAGGTTCCGAGATCCTGGCGGATCTGCCACGGCCGCTCGCCGGAGTCGACGTCGAGCAGCGCGCGCAGCTCGCGCTCGGCGTCCGCCTCGGCGCTCGCCGGCACGTCGATCGTCGTGTTCGAGAGCGCCCACTCGGCGGCGGCGTGGCCGGCGCGCCGGCCGAAGGTGATCGTCTCCATCAGCGAGTTGCCGCCGAGCCGGTTCGCACCGTGCACGGAGACGCACGCGACCTCGCCGGCGGCGTACAGCCCGGTCAGCTCGGTGAGCCCGTCGTTGTCCGTCTCGACCCCGCCCATGTGGTAGTGCGCACCCGGCCTGACCGGCACCGGGTCGTAGATCGGGTCGACGCCCGCGAACGTCATCGAGAGCTCGCGCGACCCCGGCAGCCGCTCGATGATCCGCTCGGCGCCGAGGTGGCGCATGTCGAGGTAGACCGAGCCGTTGACGCCGCGCCCCTGGTCGATCTCGGTCTGCTCGGAGCGCGAGACGACGTCGCGCGAGGCGAGCTCCATCGCGTTCGGCGCGTAGCGCTTCATGAACCGCTCGCCCTCGCTGTTCAGGAGGTAGGCGCCCTCGCCGCGGCAGCCTTCCGTCAGCAGGATCCCGGACGGATAGAGCGTCGTCGGGTGGAACTGCATGAACTCCATGTCCTTCAGCGGCACGCCGAGGTGGAACGCCATCGCCGCCCCGTCGCCCGTGCAGGCGTACGCGTTCGTGGTCGTGCGGTAGATGCGCCCCTGGCCGCCGGTCGCCAGCACGACCGTCTTGCCGCCGAGCGTCTTCAGCCCGCCGCCCATCAGGTCCCAGCAGATGACGCCCTGGCAGCGCCCGTCGTTCTCGACGAGCTTCCAGGCGAAGAACTCCTCGTAGACGGTGATGTCGCGTTTGACGAGCTGCTCGTAGAGCACCTGGATCAGGACGTGGCCGGTGATGTCCGCCGCATACACCGTGCGGGGCGACCCGGCGGCGCCGAACGGGCGCTGCGCGAGCCGGCCGTCGTCGCGCCGCGAGAAGAACGCGCCCCAGTGCTCGAGCTGGTAGATGTCGCCGGGCGCCTCGCGGGTGAAGATCTCGATCGCGTCCTGGTCGCCGAGGTAGTCGGAGCCCTTGACGGTGTCGAACGCGTGCGTCTCCGGCGAGTCCTCCGCCGCGTTCCCGAGCGCCGCGTTGATGCCTCCCTCCGCCGCGCCCGAGTGGCTGCGGGTCGGATGGAGCTTCGAGATCACACCGACGTTCGCGCCCGCGTCGTGCGCCGCGATCGCGGCGCGCATTCCTGCGCAGCCGGCCCCGACGACGAGCACGTCATGCGTTGCCTCCATGCGACGGACGCTAGCGGATGCGGCGGACCCGTCGCCTCGACTACACGCGCGGGCCCGCGGCGCGGATCCGGTCGTCGACGTCGGCGAAGCGCCGCGCGAAGTTGTCGGCGAAGAGCCCGGCGAGCTCGCGCGCCTTCACGTCGTAGGCGGCCGGGTCGCGCCAGGTGCCGCGCGGGTCGAGCAGCCGCGCGTCGACGCCGGGGGCCCGCAGCGGGACCTCGAAGCCGAAGAGCGGGTCGACCCTGGTCTCGACCTCGTCGAGGTCGCCGGAGAGCGCCGCCCGCAGCATCGCCCGCGTCGCCTGGATCGGCATGCGCCGCCCCTCGCCGAACGGCCCGCCCGTCCAGCCCGTGTTCACGAGCCAGACACGGGCCCGGTGCGCGTCGAGCTTCTCGCCGAGCAGGCCGGCGTAGACGGCGGGCGGCTGCGGCAGGAACGGCTGCCCGAAGCAGGTCGAGAACGTCGGCTGCGGCTCGGTGACGCCGATCTCGGTGCCGGCCAGCTTCGCCGTGAAGCCGGAGAGGAAGTAGTAGAGCGCCTGCTCGCGGTCGAGGCGGGCGATCGGCGGCAGGATCCCGAAGGCGTCCGCGGTCAGGAAGACGACCGAGCGCGGGTGCCCGGCGCGCTTCGCCGGCAGCGCGTTCGAGATCTGCTCGAGACCGTACGCGGCACGCGTGTTCTCGGTCTTCGAGTCGTCGTCGAGGTCGAGGCGGCCGTACTCGTCCATCGCGACGTTCTCGAGGATCGTCCCGAACGTGTGCGTCGTTGCGAAGATCTCCGGCTCCGCCTGCGCCGAGAGGCGGATCACCTTCGCGTAGCAGCCGCCCTCGATGTTGAACACGCCCTGGTCGCCCCAGCCGTGCTCGTCGTCGCCGATCAGGCTGCGCTCCGGGTCGGCCGACAGCGTCGTCTTGCCGGTGCCCGACAGGCCGAAGAAGATCGCCACGTCGCCGCCGGGCCCGACGTTCGCCGAGCAGTGCATCGGGAAGACGCCCTCGAGCGGCAGCCGGTCGTTCATCACCGTGAAGATCCCCTTCTTGATCTCGCCGGCGTAGAAGGTGCCGCCGATCAGCAGCTCGCCGCGGCCCGGGTGGAGGACGACGAACGTCCCGCTGCGCGTCCCGTCGGCGTCCGGCTCCGCCTCGAGATCCGGCGTGTGCAGCACGACGGCGTCCGGCTCGAAGCCCCGCTCGTCGCCGGGGGCGAGGTCGATGAACATCGTGCGCGCGAACAGCGCGTGGTAGGCATGCGCGGTGACGACGCGCACGCCGATGCGGTGCTCCGGGTCGGCGCCGGCCCACGCGTCGACCACGTACAGCGCATCGGCGAGCTCGAGGTGCGCGGTCACCTTGTCGCGCAGCCCCTCGAAGCGCGCCTCGGGCAGCTTCTGGTTCACCTCGCCCCACCAGATGCGGTCGGTCGACGACGGCTCGTCGACGACGAACTTGTCCTTCGGCGAGCGGCCCGTGAACCGCCCGGTGTCGACCGCGAGCGGCCCGCCCTCGGCGAGCCGGCCGTCACCGCGGCGCAGCGCGTGCGTGTAGAGCAGCGACGTGGATGGGTTGCGGTAGACGGGGCCCCTCGGGTCGATCCCGTGCCTGGAGAGGTCCACGGCGCCCGGTAGCTCGGTCGCGGTCATGCGAGG
>Ga0070741_10012345_pt1 | contig 15466 bp, 12 predicted proteins | sample Coa_R1_4_FD_66440 | JGI IMG/M metagenome (GOLD analysis project Ga0070741, IMG submission 66440) | Surface soil microbial communities from Centralia Pennsylvania, which are recovering from an underground coalmine fire - Coalmine... | ecosystem: Environmental > Terrestrial > Soil > Unclassified ... | reverse complement strand
CCAACACCGTTGGCGGCGCGACCGTGGATCCGCGCTGGGTGGTCTCGAAGCGCGATGGGATTTTGACGCCGCCTACGTCGATAAAGGACCGGTACATCGTCTCCCACGGGCCGCCCTGCCATTTCACCGGAAGCCAGGTTTGGCGGTCGATGAAGTACGTGAAGGTGGTGCTGTCGCGCAGCATAACCTGCACCTTGTAGGCATCGCGGCCTTCGACCTGCTCCGTGCCGGCGAGCGTCACTTTGTTGCCCTTCGCGGCGTAGTCGACGAGGCCGCTCAGCAAGTCGGCCTCATGCGAGATGTTCTTTTGCTCGGCCGGGGTCATGAGGTTCACGGGTTGGCCCGGGGCCTTTTGCCAACCCGTGCGGCCATCGTACCCGCGGACGAGGGTCTTGCCGCCGGACGTGATCTCCATGCGCATGGCATCGGGGAGCTTGCTCTCGATCACCAGGCGCGACGTGTCTTTGCCGTTGATCAGCAGTCCGGTCTGACGCACCGTGTGCAGTGCGTGAATCTTGTCCTCGCCGCCCCGCGCGGCGATATCGTGCTGAATGACGGATTCGACCGTCTCCACGGTCTGGCCGCTCGTCACCCACACCGATTCGTGCACGTATTCGAGCACGGCTTGGCGCAGCGAGGGAAATATGCGCGGGGCCTCGTCCACGTGCAGATCGCCTGGGGCGAAATGCGTCTGGACGAATATCGATGCGAACCGTGCATGAAAACCGTGCGCGGCCGTATAGCCGTTGGGATTGTCGCCCACCCAGCCGTCGAAATGGATCGTCGTGTGATGCGGGTTCGAGCCGTCGGCTACGTAGTGACCGAGAATTCCGCCGTCGTTGATAATGCGGGCTTCGATCCATTGCTTCGTTTTGGGATCGTGGGCGGCGCGCCATAAGCGGAATTCCTCTCGTGCGCCGGTGGGGACGCGCTCGAGATCGATATAGTGATCCGGCGCGAACGCATTGTCTTCCGCTGCGTCCAGCGTGCGCTCGGCCCGATCGCGCCAGCGGTCCGGCTCCGGGTTTAGATACGAGAGCTGGTCTGCCGCATCTCGGAAGAATGCCGGCATCTCGGCTGGGAGCGCGGTGGCGGCTGTCAGGCCAATGAGGCGGTGGCCTACCTCGCCCCAGTGGCTATGGGCATGGCCGAGTAGCGCGAGAAGGGCTAGGAGCGTTGGCGTCATGCGCGGTAATGTCGCGAAGCGACCAGAAGCTCGGAAGGCTGGCGATCGCCTACGGCTATTGTTACGGTCTCCTCATGAGGACCACACCAATCGCGGCGAAGCGTGATCGCGTGCTTGGTGCGACAATCGCAGATCCAATCGTGTAACGACTCCGTACCTATGGGGGGGACGCACAGAGGGCCTGCTATAAGAATGCTCGGGCAACGTTTCCCGCAAGCAAAACGCACCCAAATCATAGATTTTCCCGGCGAGATTCCCGTTTTTCTATGATGATCTAATTCTGTCCAATGAACGCGGACTTGTTTAGTTCCGAGCACGACTAAGCCTTCTCTCGGACGTCTCACCGTCCGGACAATGGCTGCTCCGAACACTTCAGCGGCTCCTTTTTCGTAGAGCGCGTTGGCGCATGCCGCCAGTGTCGCGCCGCTTGTCATGATGTCGTCAGCGACAATGACGGAGCGATTTTTTACGCGGCGAGTATGACGACGAATAACGCTATACGCGTCAGCGCTTGCCGCTCTTCGTGCGGCCACACCACCCAGTCTCGACTGCCTAAAATCGCGAACTTTTTCGAGCGCGGCGACTACGTGAACACCGGGAACCGATATCGACGAGCATAGGCGAGCGACGTGTGGGCGGCGGTTCTGATACGAGGGAACCGGAACCAAGATCGCGTTATTTGGAAGGCCGTGAACAGCGGTTATTTTCATAACAGCCGAGGCAAGGACTCCCGCCAGGACCGGGCGGAGAGAATCACCGCGCGGCCGACCTTCTTTGAAGTCCACGACCGCCGCATATGCGGCACGGAGGGATGGTCGTAGCGCACCGCGACGCCCGCGGTACTCCGCGACGGTACGGGGGATGTCGCGTCCCCGTATGCATTCGCCGCAAATAAGCCTCCCACTAACGATGACCCACGTCATTTCGGTCAGATCGTCCGAGCAACACGCCCAACACCGGCGCGCAGACAGGAACTCACCAAACGGCTGATCCTCCATGCGGGTACGTTGGCCCGCGGAACCAAAATGCCGTCATCGTCGCTTCACGAGCATGGTTCGTGCGACCTCGGGCGGGCTGGGAACGATCTTTCAGGTCTGTCTAGTCTCGAAAGCAGGAGAACGTATACGTGTCAACCACCCTCACGCGTCCGTTGGCAGCCGAATTAGAGGCTGAACTCCAAGACGCTCGCGCACGAACGCTCCTGCTCGTGAGCACCCTCTCAGATAGGGATCTCGAGGAGCAGCATGATATGCTCATGAGTCCGATTATTTGGGACCTCGGGCATATCGCGAGCTTCGAGGAACTGTGGCTGCTCAAGCAACTCGACGCGCCCGTCGAGTTCGGCGAGATGCCGGGGCTGTACAATCCGTTCGAGCATCCAAGGCGTGAGCGTGGTTCTCTCCCACTCCCTCGCCGAAGCGATGTACTCGCTGCGCTCGAACGCGTGCGTGAAGAAGTGTTGAAGCGCTTGGAGACCGTCGATTTCGATGCTTCGCCGCTGCTGCGCGATGGCTATGTGTATCGGATGGTGGCGCAGCACGAGCATCAGCACAACGAGACGATGCTGCAGACGCTGCAGCTGAAATTGGGTGGTCCGTATCATCCCGCGAAGAGACGTGAACTGCCCGCCGCGACGGAGATCGCCGAAGGGATGGTCGAAATCCCGGCCGGCGTCTACACGATCGGGACGCATGATAGAAGCGCCGCGTATGACAATGAGCGGCCGCGTCATCGCATCACGCTCGACGCGTTCAAAATCGACCGTACGCCGGTGACGAACGGTCAGTACTTGGCGTTCATCGCGGACGGTGGATACACGCGCCCCGAGCTGTGGTCCGCGAAAGGGTTGCAGTGGCTCGATCAGTCGGGCGCGGTCGCGCCGCTCTATTGGTCACTGACGGACAATGGCTGGTTCTCCCGGTCGATGGATCGCGCCGAGCACGTGGATCCGACGCGGCCGGTGTGTCATGTGTCGTACTACGAGGCTGAGGCGTTCGCCAAGTGGGCGGGGAAGCGGCTGCCCACCGAAGCGGAGTGGGAAGTGGCGGCCACATGGGATCCTTCTCGTGGCGCAGCGATCGCATATCCGTGGGGCGATGAAGCACCGACGACGGCGCTCGCCAATCTCGATCAGCTCGGCTTTGGTACCGCACCGGTCGGCGCCTATCCTCGCAATATCTCACCGCTAGGGTGTTATGGGATGATTGGGGACACGTGGGAATGGACCTCGAGCGACTTCGGACCCTATCCCGGCTACGAGACGTTTCCGTATGCCGAGTACTCGGAGGTCTTTTTCGGTAGCGAGTACAAAGTCTTGCGCGGCGGATCATGGGCGACCCGTCCCACGGTCGCGCGTTCGACGTTCCGCAATTGGGACTACCCCATTCGTCGTCAAATCTTTTCAGGCTTCCGGTGCGCGGCCAATGACTGAAACCATGAACGGCACGTCCGCCATCGCGGCCGAGATCTATGAGGGACTCTCGCGCGACCAGAAGGAACTGTCGCCCAAGTTCTTCTATGACCAGCGCGGCTCGCTCCTGTTCGAGGAGATCACGAAGCTGCCCGAGTACTACCTGAACCGGGCCGAGCGCGGTCTGCTGCACGCGGTGGCACCGACGCTCGTGGCGTCGACACTCGTGGAGCTCGGCGCCGGCAGCGCGGAGAAGACGCGCATTCTGCTCGACGCCATGAGCGAGCTCAAGGCTTACGTCCCCGTGGATGTCAGCGCCGCGTTCCTCGAAGAGACGGCGGCGCGGCTGCGCGAGGAGTATCCGCGGCTGCGCGTGCAGCCGATCGTCGCCGACATCACCGACGGCGCGCCCGCCGCGCCGGCCCGGCCCGCGCTCTACGCGTTCCTCGGTAGCACCATCGGGAATTTCTATGACGACGAGGCGGTGTCGCTGCTGTCCAAGATTCGATGTCGCATGAAGCCCGGCGACCGGCTCTTGCTCGGCGCCGACCTGGTGAAGGATCACGCTCTGCTCGACGCGGCGTACAACGATACGCGCGGTGTGACGGCCGAGTTCAATCGCAACATTCTCTACGTCGTCGGACGCGAGCTCGGTGTCGATTTCCACCCCGAGGCATTCGAGCACCTGGCGTTCTTCAACGCCGAGGCGGGGCGGATCGAAATGCACCTCATGGCGACGCGCGACTTGTGTGTCAACATCCCCGAGCATGGATCGGTCTACATTCGCCACGGCGAGTCGATCCGCACGGAGATCAGCAACAAGTACGATCGCCGGCGGCTGACCGCCATCCTCGGCTCGGCCGGGATGCGGGTGACCATGTGGAATGTCGATGAGCGGCACGGGTATGCCCTGGTCGTCGCTGAGTAGTCTGTTCGCGCCAAACTCGAGTCGGCTCATCGGAGCCGAGATCGAGTTCATCCCGGTCGATCGCGTCACGCGTCGGCCGGAGCCGATCGGCGTGTCCCTGCGGATCGCGCGCCGGGCCGCGGTGCGGCTCGGGCTCGAAGAGTTCGGCGGACCGTACTGTATTCCAAACTTCTCGGACCAGGATGGGGGCTCGATCACGTTCGAACCCGGCGGCCAGATCGAGTACAGCGCGCCGCCGTTTCACTCGGCGTCCACGCTCGCGGCCAGACTGCGCGAGGCCGAGGCAATTTTCCAAGAAGGCGCGGAGATCGAGGGCGTCGAGCTCCTCGCGCTCGGGATCGACCCGTGCAACGCCGTCGAGAATACGCAACTCCAGATCGGCGGCGCGCGGTATCCGCTCATGGACAAGTACTTTCGCACGATCGGGCTCTATGGTCCGCGCATGATGCGGCAGACCGCATCGTTCCAGGTGAGCCTCGATACGAGCGACGATCCGAAGACGCTGTGGCGCGTGCTCAATGCGGCGGCGCCGACGGTCATTAGTTTGTTCGCCAACTCGGCGATCTATGAGGGAAAGGCCACCGGGCACCGAAGCTACCGCGCGCATACGTGGCGGATGCTGGATTCCAAGCGAACCGGTATCCTCCCTGGTGGCGACGATCCGGTCGCCGAGTACGAGGCGTTCGCGCTCGGCGCGCCCGCCATGATGCATCCGGATGACGACGGGACCTATCGGTCGTTCGGCGAGTTGCTTGCGGCCGGTCGCGTGAACGAGCACGATTGGGCGGTTCATCTGACGACCCTCTTCCCGGAGGTACGCGCGCGTGGGACCTTCGAGGTGCGGTCGGCTGACGCGGTGCCCGCCGAGCACTACATCGTGCCGCTCGCGCTGCTCGGCGGGATCGCGTACGACCCCGAAGCGCGCGGGGCCGCGCTCGAGCTGCTCGGCCCGCCCGACGCGTCACGTCTCGCGGCCGCGAGTCGCGAGGAGCCCTCGCGCGAGCTGCTCGACATCGCGCTCGCCGGGTGCCGGCGGCTCGGGTCGGCTTTCTTGGATCCGGCGGACGCCGAGAAGCTGTCGGAGTTCAGTCCGGGCTGAGCACCGGACGGACGCGTGACGGCCGCGCTTCGCATCGAAGGCATCACGAAGCGCTGGTCATCGACGATCACGGCGTTGGATGGCGTGTCCCTCGACATCGCGTCCGGGGAGTGCGTCGCGCTCATTGGCGAGAGCGGCTCCGGGAAGACGACGCTGCTGCGCACGGTGAACCGCATGGTCGAACCCGACGCCGGTGTCATCTGGTTCAACGACCGGCGAACCTCGGACCTCGATCCCGTCGAGTTGCGGCGGCAGATGGGATATGTGCCGCAGGACGGCGGGCTGTTGCCGCACTGGCGCGTGCGACGCAACGTGGGGCTCGTGCCGTGGCTCACCGGCAAGAACGGCGGCGAGGTCGCGGATCGTGCGTTGAGTCTCGTCGGGCTCGATCCAGCGACATTCGCGACGCGATGGCCGAGTGATTTGTCCGGCGGGCAACGGCAGCGAGTCGCCATCGCTCGCGCGCTTGCTGCCGATCCCAAGGTTTTGCTGCTCGACGAGCCGTTTGGGGCGCTGGACGCGATTACGCGTGCCGAGTTGCAGGACGCGTTTCGTGATTTGCGCCGGCGGCTTGGGACAACGGCCATCTTAGTGACGCACGATCTGCGCGAGGCAATTGAGCTCGCTGATCGCGTGGCTGTGTTGCACCAAGGACGACTGGAACAGTACGCTCCGCCTCAGGACTTGCTCGCTTCGCCTGCGACAGAATACGTGAAGACGCTTTTCGAGCGGGCTCACGTGCGATGAAGCGACATCTCATCGCCATTCTAGCGCTCATCGCTCCCGCAACGACACCGAGTGAGTCTCGACCCGTCATAGTTGGGTCGAAGCCGTTCGGCGAATCGTACATCTTGGCCGAGATGTTTGCCCAACTCCTGGAAGCTCGGGGATTCCGGGTCGAACGTCGGTTGGGGTTGGGTGCCACGCTCATCGCGTATCCGGCCTTAGCAAAAGGCGCGATAGACGTGTACCCCGAGTACACCGGCACCGGCCTCCTGGCGATTCTCGGCGATAGTACGTCGAGCACTGACCCCAAAGCCGTCTACGCGCGAGTATCGACCGAGCTCGAGAAACGAGACGGCGTGCGCTGGCTGGCGCCGCTCGGCTTCGAAAACACGTACGCCATAGCGGTGCGAAAGGCGACCGCGGATTCGCTGCATCTGACGACGATCAGCGATCTCGCGCGCGTTGGGTCGGGGCTGCGCGGCGGACTGACCGCGGATTTTATCGGGCGGCCGGATGGGTTGCCGAAGCTGGGCGCGGTGTATGGGCTGCATCTGGCCGAGGTGAAGGCGTTGCTGCCGGCGGTGAAGTATCAGGCGCTGGCGCAGGGCGCGGTTGATGTCATCGATGGGTACGAGACGGACGGGTCGATCGAGCGGTATCACGTTGTCGTGCTCACTGATGATCGGCACGCGTTTCCGCCGTATGAAGCGGTCGCCGTGGTCAGTCCCATGCTGCAGCGCGATCTGCCAGGGGCGGTGCTCACACTTTCTGAATTGTCGGACCGGATCGATGTGGCTCGCATGCGCGCTTGGAATCGGCAACTTGAAGTTGAACGAGTACCCGTCGCCACGATCGCTCATCAAGCGTTGGGCTCGCTGCACCTCTTAAGTGATTCTGCTATGGCGATCAGGCCCAAGGCCCAGCGCGAGAGTGAAATCGACTATGGCCATCTCGCGGCGCTCACCGGTCGTCATCTGGAGCTCGTCGCGATCTCGATGGTGGCCGCCATTGTGTTCGCGATTCCGTTGGCGTTACTGCTGACGGCTGCGCCGAAACGAGCCGAGACGGTGATCCGGGCGGTGGGTGTGCTGCAGACGATCCCGGGGATCGCGCTCGTCGCGTTCATGATCCCGCTATTCGGCATCGGCGTATTTCCGGCGCTCGTGGCGCTGTGGCTCTATTCGCTGTACCCGATCGTACGCAACACGTACACCGGAATACGCGATGCCGACCCAGGTGCCGCCGATGCCGCGAAGGCGCTCGGCATGACCGGCCGCCAGGTCTTGATCTACGTGCGCCTGCCGCTAGCGGCGCCGGTGATCATGGCAGGCATACGCACGGCCGCCGTGATCGACGTCGGCACGGCGACACTGGCGGCATTCATAGGGGCTGGTGGACTCGGCGACCCGATCGTGTCAGGCCTCGCGCTGTCCGACACGCGCATGATCCTCTCGGGCGCGATCCCGGCCGCGCTGCTGGCGCTCGCGGTCGATGGGGTGCTAGCGGTAACGGAGCGGGTGGTGACTACGGGCAGAGGACGTGCCCGTCGCTCACCTTCACGGTCCCGATGACCGTGTCGACGCCCACGCCGACATAGCACGTCGCCGCGCCCGCGTTGGCCGTCGCGTTCCAGCCACGGCCGTCAGCCAAGCCACCGCCGCCGACGGTAATGTGCATTTCCGGCGGCACATGGTACTCGAGCGTCGTATCGCCGATCGTGGCGTAATTGTGATGCTTCGCGAAATGCGCATCCTCGGCGTCACGCAGCAGCTCCAACGCGTGCCGCGCGTCGTAGGCCGCCTGTTGATGCCCCTGTCGCGTGAACCAGGGGAACGCGATGGCGACGAGCAGGCAGACGATGGCGACGATCAAGACGATCTCGACCGTCGTCACCGCTCTTCGCCCGCGTCGCCTTCGCATCAGTTGACTGGCAGAATGACGGTGAACACCGTCGATCCCGGCGACGACTGGAGCGTGACCGTTCCCTCGTGCCGCCGCACGACAATGCGTCGCACGATGTCCAGGCCCAGTCCCGTGCCCTGCCCGACTTCCTTCGTCGTGAAGAACGGCTCCCAGACGCGCTCCTGCAGATCCTCGGGGATCCCCACGCCGTCATCCATAACGTCGATGCGCACGTGACTCGCGCCGTCGCGGCAGCCCATGAGGGTAATGTGCCCACCCATATCCACGGCGTCGATCGCGTTGGAGATCAGGTTGGCCCAGACCTGATTCAGCTCACCGGCATAGACCGACACCTGCGGCAGCTCGGCGAACTGCCGCGAGATCGTGATGTGCTTCTCCTCGAGCCGCTGCTGGAAGATGGCGAGACTCGCCTCAATGCCCTTCCGCACATCGACGAATTCCTTGGCGCTCGGCCGGTCCATCTGCGTGTACGCTTTGACCGCGTTGACGAGATCCGACACGCGTGCCGTCGCCTGCGAGACCTCGCGCACGAGCGTGTCCGTGGCGACCGCCGCGGCCATCCAGCAAAGCACGGGCTTGAGCGCCGGTTCCGGGATGCAGTCGCTGGCGTCGCGCAGCTCGTCGCAGGTGATACCCGCGCCGACGAATGTCGCGGCGCTCACCCATGGCTCAGGCACGCCCGCCTCGGCGAGCCGATTCGTCATGGCCTCTTCGCGCTCGCTCCGCTCGACGGGGTCGAGCACGACGGGGCGGCGACTGGCGACCTCGAGCCGCTCCCGGTTCAGCCCCTCGAGCGCGGCCGCATCGACGCCGACTTGGACCATCTCGATCGTGAACCGGTGGATCGCGTCAATGCGATCGCGCAGCTCCGTCGAGGCCTGACGGGCGGCGGCGACGGGGTTGTTGAGCTCGTGCGCCATGCCGGCCGAGATGCGGCCGAGAAGGCGGAAGCGCTCGTACTCGTGCTCGCGACGCTCCGTCTCGCGCACGCGGTCCGTGAGGAGCGACACGAGCCGTGGCTCGAGGGCCGGGATGCGCTGGAGCAGCTCGGCGAACTGCGATGCGGGAAATAGTGCCGCGCGCGCATCCGTGAGCGCCCGTCCCTGGCCCGCGATGGTCTTCATGCGGGAGAATGGGATGCGTCCCGTCGTGGCGCCGGCGCGGGCGACGAAGTTCGGTGCGTCGGCCTGACGGTCGACGCGCCGCCACTCCAGGGCGCCCGCGAGGAGGAAGTACATGTACTCGGCGGGCGTGCCCGGCACGAATACGATTTCGCCGGCTTTCGCCGTCTGCTCTTCGCAGCGCTCGGCGATCCACTGGCGGTCATCGTCCGGCAGATCGGCCAGAATTTCGATGACTCGGAGATCTTCCGCGGTAATCACGCGTTGACTTCCATGTTGTCGATGTAACACCACCCCCAGTCTTCACCGCGCTCGAACGATTTCATGATGGGGTGATGGGAGGCATGGAAATGTTTCGTGGCGTGCTTGTTTTTGGACGAGTCGCAGCAGCCCACATGGCCGCACGTCCGGCAGAGTCGCAGGTGTACCCACGAATCGCCCGTTTTGAGACACTCCTCGCAACCCTTAGGCGTGCGGGGCGCGACGTCCTTGATCTGGTCGAGATGGTGGCAGACGGCTGCGCTCATTTTTTCGCCTCGTCGGCAAGCGGGAGTCGAACGGTGAATGTCGTGGCACCCGGCTCAGGCGAGACGGCGACGGTGCCCTCGTGTCGTGTCACGATGCGCCGTACGATCTCGAGGCCGAGGCCGGTCCCTTTGCCGACTTCCTTGGTCGTAAAGAAGGCCTCGAACAACCGGGGCAGCGCTTCCGGGGGAATCCCGGGGCCGTCGTCGATCACATCGACTTGGGCGCAATTGCCGCTCCGTGACGTCCGTACGGTAATCGTGCCGCTGGGTTTCGGCTTGGATGAATCTGTCGTGATCGCGTCGATCGCGTTATCGATCAGATTCGTCCACACCTGGTGGAGCTCGGCCCCGAATGTCTTGATCTTTGGCAGTGTCCGGTCATACTCGCGATGGACGGTAATGTTGGCCGAGCGCATCTTGTAACCGAGCATGGTCAGCGTGTTCTCGATGGCCATGTGCACGTCGGCGTTCTTTGGTGTGACGCGATCGGCGTGCGAGTAGCCCTTGACCGCGGCCACGAGCTCGGAGATGCGGCCCGTGCTCTGGCGAATCTCGCCGAACAGCTGGCGGAGTCGGGCGTTCGCCTCGGCCCATTCCAGGGCGGCTTGGAGCTCGGAGGGACTGACGCCCTCTGACAGCTCGCTCAGACGGTCGGGCGTGAATCCCGCCTCGACGAGTGACGGCGAGCACTCCCACGCATCGTCGATGCCGTGTTCAGACAGCCAGTTCGCCAGCGCATCTTCGCGGTCGCTGCGCGCGACCGGATCCAGGGCCGCGACCTCCTCGTGCATCTCGAGCGCGTGCAACGCTCCGTCGTCGTCGAGTGCTTGGACGAGGTTCAAGCCTGGCTCGCTCCATGTGCGTTGCACGAGGCGGCGGCCCAGGTCGCGGTACGTGTCCATGATTTCTTCCGCCTGTGTGACGGCGCGGGACGCGGCCGAGGCGGGGTTGTTGAGCTCGTGCGCGAGGCCGGCGGCGAGCGTGCCCAGGCCGGCGAGCTTTTCGCGTTCCTGCAGGAGGATCGTGTAGCGTCGGACGCGATCGACGAGCGCCCGCATCACGGCGGCGGCGACGGTCGGGCACGACGCCATCAGGCCGCGGAAGGTGGTTTCGGGGATGCGAATGAGGCGTGTCGGCGCGATCGCGCGGATCTTTACGAACGCCTTTTCGCGCGTCAGGACCGGGATCTCTCCGAAAAACGCGCCCGCGCCCTCGCGAGCCAGAATATCCTCATCAGCAAACTTTTTGACGGCTTCGACTTCGCCTTCGGCAATGATGTAGACGGCGTTCAGCACGTCTTGTTCTTCGAACAACACCTGGTCCGCTTCCAGCCGTTCTTCTGATCCGGTCGCGAGGACGGCGTCGATTTCGGCCTTGCTGCAGGATGCGAGCAGGGGCGATCGGCGGAGGACGGCTTCCGTGAGCACTGGTTCGGTGCTGTTTTCCATTAGGCCTGCGCTAGGTACTGGTGCGTGAACTGGACGGCGATGGATCCCTCTCCGACCGCTGATGCCACGCGCTTGATCGATTGGTGCCGCACGTCGCCGGCGCAGAAGATGCCGGGGACGCTCGCTTCGAGTAAGAATGGATCGCGATCGAGCGGCCATCCGGCCGGGCGCTTGCCGTTCACGATGAGATCGCCGCCGGTCAGGATGAATCCATTCTTGTCGCGGACCACGGTGTCACTGAGAAAGTCGGTGCGTGGGGCCGCGCCTATGAACACAAAGAGCGAATTGGTGTTGCGGGTCTGCTTCTGGCCGTCGGCGCATTCGACCGTGATGCACTCGAGATGGTCGTTGCCGGTAACGGACGTGACCTGGGTGCGCGGCTCCACGCGAATGTTCGGCGTGGCCGCGATCTGGTCGATCAGATATTGGGACATCGTCGCGCCGAGTCCGTTGCCGCGCACGAGGATCGTGACCTGGCGCGCGAACTGGGAGAAGTGGACGGCGGCTTGGCCGGCGGAGTTGCCGCCGCCGACGATGTAGACGTCTTCGTCCTTGCAGTTGATCGCCTCGGCGGTCGACGCGCCGTAGTACATCCCCGCGCCCGTGAGTGACTCAGCGCCAGGGATATCGAGCATGCGATAGGACACGCCGGTCGCGACGACTAGACATCGGGCGCTGATTTCGCTGCCGTCGCCCAGCGTCAGGACGCGATACTGGCCGTCGATGCGGACCTTGCGGACTTCCTGCGGATTTAAAATCTCCGCGCCGAACTTTCTCGCTTGCGCGACGCCACGTCTCGTCAGATCTGCGCCTGAGAGACCGGCGGGGAAGCCGAGATAGTTCTCGATGCGCGAGGACGTGCCGGCCTGGCCGCCGGGCGCTTCGCGCTCCACGATGATGGTCTTGAGGCCTTCGGACGCGCCGTACACGGCGGCCGCCAGGCCAGCGGGGCCCGCGCCGACAACCGCGAGATCGTAGAACGGACGCTCGGCGCGCGTTTTGAGGCCAACGCGTTCGGCGACGGCTGTTGGCTCTGGATCGCCGAGTTGCGTTCCGTCGGAGAATAGCACCAGTGGCAGCTTTGGACGTTCGCCGTTCGCGGCCTGGGCCGCGCGTTCCACGAGGGAGGGACCCTCGGGCGAGGCGTCGAGGTCGACCCACTGGTAGGGGATCAGGTTGCGGCCGAGGAACTCGCGGAGCGCGTGGGACTGGGGCGACCAGCGGTGGCCGACGACGCGGATGCCGTCGAACGGCGGGCGGTTCGCGCCCTTCCAGTCCTCGAGCAGATCCATGAGAAACGGATACAGATTCTGCTCAGGCGGGTCCCAAGGCTTGATGAGGTAATAGTCGATGCGGACGGCGTTGATCGCCTTGATCGCCGCGTCCGTGTCGGCGTAGGCGGTCAGGAGGACCCGCTTGGCCTTTGGGTAGATCTTGAGCGCCCGCTCCAAGAACTCCACGCCGGTCATGACCGGCATGCGTTGGTCTACGAGCATCAGGGCGACCTGATCTCCGCGCAGCGTCAACTTTTCGAGTGCGTCCAGGGCTGCTGGACCCGACTCGGCGCGCATCACACGATAGTCGCCACCGAATTTCCGGCGGAGGTCGCGTTCGACGGCCCGGGAAACTTCCGGATCGTCGTCAACCGATAGAAGAATGGGTTTTGCCACGGTATAAACCTAACTGAATAGAAGAAGGCGCCAGAAATCCCGCATAGTTCCTGGCAGGGCAAAGGCCGCCCTGCCAGAGTCGATCAGCCCCGTGCGATGCCTGAGGGAGTCTTAGCTTTACTACAGCGCCTTGGTATTGCCTATTCGGATAGGTTTAAACCGCGTCGGAGAGCGACGTAAAGTTGAAATCGTGCGCTTTAACTGCTGGCATTACAACGTCTCCGCCGATTTCGGTGCCAGCGAGCCGGACCGCAGGGCCGAGTGCCTCGGCGTTCGCCATTAAGAACAGCGGCGAGTCGTTGAACCGGAAGTTCTTGACGGCCTTTGAGATCTTGCCCTGCTCGATCAAGAACGTCCCGTCGCGGGTGAGGCCCGTGATGAGCAGGACTCGCGGATCGACCATCCGCAGGTACCAGAACCGCGTGACGAGCACGCCGCGCTCCGTGCCCTTGATCATGTCCTCGATCGAGGTCGTGCCGCCGGCGAGCTTGATCGGCGCGCCGCCGCCGAACCCGCCGGGGAACGGGTTACCGCGGAACGGCTTCCCCTGTTTCTGGGCCCAGAAGCGCGTGTAGGACAGCTCCTTCAGCACGCCGTTCTCGATCCACGCTTGTCGGTTGAGTGGAAAGCCGTCGCCGTCAAATGGTTGCGAGAGCAGCTGGGGATCGGCGGGGTCCGAAAAGAGCGTAATGCTCTCGGCCGCCACCTTGTCGCCGATCTTGTTTCCGCCGCCCGATTTTGAGAATGGGCTCCGGCCTTCGTCGGCCGTGCGAGCCTGCAGGCCGAACGCCGTCAGCTGGACAAGGTCGCCGACGGCCTGCGGCTCGAGGATCACGGTATAACGGCCGGGCTCGATCGCGACGGGATTCCGGCTCTGACGTGCTTTGTCGCTGGCGCGCTGGGCGACCGCGGCAAAGTCGATCTTGCTCCAGTCGTCGTTGTCGGCGCCCGCCCAGCCGGAGCCCGTGCCGTCCGTGGTGCGGACGGTCAGTGTGTAGTTTGCCGTCGTGTTGCGGTGATAGGCGGAGAGACCGGCTTTGTTCGCGTGGAGGCGTGCGTGCGAGCCGGTGTTGATGAATCCCGCGCTCGTGATGCCTTTGTCTTTCCGCGTCATCTCGAGCGCGGTCAGCGCGGCCTTGGCGCGATCGGCGGCCGTGAGGGCCGCCGTGTCATCGAGGTACGCCGGCACTTCCGTGAACTGCTGCGCGCCGAGCTCGGGCATGCTCTCTGGATCGTCCGGCGCGAGCTTCGCGATGACTTCGGATTTCGCGACGGCGGCGCGGAGGCCGTCGTCGCTCAGGTCGTTCGTCGACACGACGGCGTGCTTCGGGCCGAAGTGGCTTTCAATCGCGACGGTCGTGTCGCTGATCTCGCCGGAGGTCGAGAGTTGGTTGGCCGCGAAGCGAGTGTTGCCGGTGACGCTCGACGTGACGATCACGCTGATCGAGTCGGCTTTCGAGGCGCTGATCGACTTTTCGACGACCGACTGCATCTCATCACGCGAGAGGACCGCGAATGCGTCGCTCATTACGACTTCCTCCCGGTGTTGATGACATTGACTTGCGAGAATCTCGCTGGGACACAGCCATGACTGACCGCGTTGGCTTGCGGCGGTTGACCTTTGCCATCGGTAAACGCACCTCCCAACTCATAACTACTCTTGCCGCCGATCATGTTCATGGAGTTCCAGAAGTCCGGCGTGCGGAACTGGTACGCCACGTCTTTGAGCATGCCGACGATCTTGCCGCCTTTGATCTCGTAGAAGCACTGGCCGCTGAACTGCGCGTTGTAGCGCTGTTGGTCGATCGAAAATGATCCATCGCCGATGATCGCGATGCCGCGATCGGTCGCGGCGATGAGATCCTCCCACTTGTGATCGGCTTCGCCGGGGAGGAGCGAGACGTTCGGCATGCGTTGGAACTGCACGTTCTGCCAGCCCTGAGCGTACGAGCAGCCGTGTGACCGTGTGGGCTTACCGGTCTTGTCATACCACCACTTGAGCCAATTGGCTTGCTCACGTGTGGTCTGATAGTCAGAGAAAATGCCCTTCTTGATGATCATGAACGTGTCGGGCTTCACGCCTTCGTCGTCGTAGCCGATCGTGGAGAGGCCGCCGACCTGAGAGCGGTCGCCCTGAATGTTCATGAGCTCAGAGCCGTATTTGAGTTGGCCGAGGACCTTCGCAGGTGGAGACACGAAGCTCGTTCCCGCGAAGTCGGCCTCGTAGCCGTCCGCTCGGTCGAGCTCGGTCGGGTGGCCGATCGACTCGTGGATCGGTAGCCAGAGCGTGGACGGGTGCAGTACGAGGTCGTAGCGTCCCACTTCGACCGGCTTTGCCTTGAGCTTCTCGGCCGCTTCCTCCGCCCATTTCTGCGCGTGGCCGGGGAGATCGGTCGAGAGGACGTACTCCCAGCCTTTGCCCATCGGC
>Ga0070741_10012344_pt1 | contig 15466 bp, 17 predicted proteins | sample Coa_R1_4_FD_66440 | JGI IMG/M metagenome (GOLD analysis project Ga0070741, IMG submission 66440) | Surface soil microbial communities from Centralia Pennsylvania, which are recovering from an underground coalmine fire - Coalmine... | ecosystem: Environmental > Terrestrial > Soil > Unclassified ... | reverse complement strand
ATTCAACTCCTGATTGATGTCTAATTTAATGGCTAAATCTCTAAGTTTCCATCCAATCGGACTTTCTTCTCTAGTCACTAAAATATATCTAATATTTTTGTGCGTTTCCTTTTTTAATCGAGAAACCGCTTCCAAACCTGCCCATAGATTTTTTCGTTCCTGGTTATCTGCTACGGTTAAAATCACAAACTCGTTTTCATCTATTCCCAGCCCTTTTCGGAGAGTCTTTCTCTCGTCAGGAACGGGAGGTCTCCATAAGGACAGATCAACTCCCAATTTAATATGCTCTGCTTTGTTTATTCCAGCCTTAATTGCCTCATTTTTACCCAGTTCAGATATAAAGAATACTGAATCCATATTAAACATTGGTGCCGCCCATGATAAGGTAAGTGGGCCGTTTTCTAGCGGGGTGATTGCTATATATTTTTTATTATAAGAAGAGAGTTGGGAAAAAAGAGAGTTTTGAATGGGAATATCCATTGCTACAAGAATAATATCTGGATTCCATAAATATACTAAATTATTCGTTATGGCTATACATTCCTGTAATTCTCTCGCTGGAATTATGGAAAAGGGGAAATCATACTCTGCCCCGTTGTAACCAAATCCTGCGACCTTTATTTGATGCCCTAGATTTGAAAGTCCAGTAAATAAAGGAACAGAAAGATAGAAATATCCCGAACCATTAAAATCCATGTCTGTAATAGCCACTATTTTAGCCATAAAACACCTCTTCCCATTTTTTCATAATGGTGTCCAATGAAAATCTTTTCATAGCCACCTCTTGTAAATTTTTTGATTTTTCATAAGTCATCGGATTGGTCATGGATTCTATCGTTATCCTTACAAAATTCTCGATCCACGATGGTTCTTTAGGATTTCCATGAAGAATTATTCCCATATTGGTAGTAGACAATGCTCCCATTCCAGATGTGATTGGAAGGACTCCCGCCACCTGACTCTCTGCAACAGAAATACAAAATAATTCATCATAAATACATGGATATAAATGAATCTGCGCCCTTGATTGTTCTTCTATAAGACGTTTACGATTGACTGCTCCAAGATAGGTAACATTTGGAATTCTGGCGAATTTCAATCTGTATTCTTTGGTCATTTCATCATTTGCCCAATCCACCCATAATCTCCAATCAGAAGTAATCACCAAAGACGCATCAGGAACTTCTTTTAGAATGAGATTCCACGCATCATACAAAGGGAGAATCCCCCTATCAGGAATTGATGTAAATATACATCGGTGAGAAATTTTTTCGGTTTGATGGGGATATTCCCATGTACGAACAGGGAGGTCTATTGACTCTGTGTCAATTATTCCATACATTTTTCTAAAATATTCGGAATGATAACGAGAAATTGTCACAATTTTATCAACAGATTTCGAGAACTCTTTGAAGTTTCCAACGGTGAACTGGTCGCATGACCACCAAATTTTCTTTCCTTTGGAGTTAATCGCCAAAGGATTTGGGCTACGAAAAATAATAAGAATATCCCTTTCATCATTCGGATTGAACTCAGAAATAAATTTTTGTTCAAAAGATGAACGATTTAACTCTCTAGGATTATTATAAAGAGTTACATCATGTCCAAAGTATCTCCATGCAGAACACATGGTTAGAAGAGCCAATTCCGCCCCTCCGACCCCCAAGCGAGGAGGTATTTTTCCGTAAATATCATCCTCTACAACCCCAAGAGGAGAGCCATCATTGCAAATCACATCTATTTTCATTCCCATTATTTTTTCTTCTCCGACATTAATCTGTATTCCGTTGAATTTGAGTAGTCCTCCCAAATGACGTGAAATCCCGCTCGTTCAAGAAGAAATTTCCACTGGTCATTATATAATACACTATAATGATTTCTTCCAACTCTTCCGTAATGGTCTGGATTAGGAACGATAAGACAAAAAAACATATTGCATACTCTGTGCCACTCCATAAGAGTAATAAGTGGCATGGGACTATGTTCCAACGTATGTCTCGCCCAAATTAAATCAAATGAATTATCGTCAAACTCAAGAAAGTTCATATCCATATTCAATACATTTTTCCCCCTTTTTCGGGCTACAATGGCTTCCTTTCCCAATGTTATCCCCGTGTATTTTATGTTCAATTGCTCAAAAAAGGGCTTTGCAATGGCTACCTCTCCACATCCAACATCAAGAACATTCTTTACCCCTATCAACTGAGGTATCCAATTTGTAAAGCATTCTCTAAGCATTTGAATGTGCCCTGCATCTGGAGGTTGACTATATAAATCTCCAAGTAGGGAATTTAAATAGATGTCTATATTTCCATAATCTCTGCTTGTCATGTGTTCTCCCTGATAAATTCATCAAATACCGAAAGCATGTAATTTATCATCTTATCGTTTATTCCTGGATGGACTCCAATCCAAAAAGCATCCCTCATTATAATATCTGTATTGATTAACTCCTCGAATTTTTTATGTTGTATTTTTTTATATGCAGGTTGATGAAGAAGATTTCCTCCAAACAACAATCTCGTTCCTATCTTTCTCGACTCCAAAAAAGATATAAGTTGATGTCTGGTAAATGGAGATGTCTCTTTTACAATTATGGAAAATCCAAACCAAGAAGGTCTCGCTCCGCTTAAAGATTTTTGAAATCTAAAATATTTTTTATATTTGGATAACCCATAATATAAATTTTTCCAATTCTTTTCTCTTTTTTCCTTGAACTCATATAATTTTTTAACTTGACTGACCAAAAGAGATGCCTGCAAGTCCGTTATTTTTAGATTATATCCTATTCTTGAATATACATATTTATGGTCATATCCGTAAGGCAATCCATCAAAATTCCAATCAAATCTTTTTCCACAAGTATTATCTTTTCCAGGAATGCACCAACAATCTCTTCCCCAATCTCTATAACTATTAAGAACTTTTTCCACCATAGGGGATTGAGTAAGACATGCTCCACCCTCCCCGCTGGTTATTTGATGCGCTGGATAAAATGACAAAGTTGAAATATCACCGAAAGAACCCAAAAATCGGTCATTTATTTTTCCTCCCAATGAATCGCACGCATCTTCAATCATCCAAATTCCATATTCATCACAAATATCTCTTATGGATTCTGCATCAAATGGATTCCCCAAAGGGTGTGCCAAAATTATCCCTTTTGTTTTTGATGTAATTGCAGTTTCTATAATTTCAGGATTTGGGGTAAAAGTATCCAAATCCACGTCAACAAAAACAGGTATTAAATTATTTTGAATAATTGGATTGACTGTTGTAGGAAAGCCTGCGGCAACCGTTATGATTTCATCTCCTGGTTTTGCTCTTTTCTCACCAAACACAATATCTGTTATAGTGGTAATTGCTAAAAGATTTGCACTCGATCCGCTATTCGTAAGAGAGACATGCCTGATAGTATTTTTAAATATGGTTCTTAATTCTTTTTCAAATTCTTTTGAATACACCCCATCAGTCAAAGACATATCAAATACGGAATTTAATAACGATACAAAATCATCTCCATCAATTAATTTTGATGTTGATGGAATATAAGTTTCATTTGGAACAAAGTCTGTTTTTATTTGATTGTCATACCATGCTCTAGCCTTTTCTATTATTTTTTGCCTATTCATGTAATTCTAACGATAGAAACCTTTTTAACCCCTCGGAATAAGATGGAATGGAAATTCCAACATTTTCCAAATCATAACAATCTAAACACCCCATCTTTGGTCGGGGGGCTACCTGTTTTAATTCTTCAGATTTCAAGCCGACTATCAAATGAGAAGAGTCGAATTTTTCTGCGATTTCTTTTGCTATCTCATACTTAGTCTTGCATGTATCCCCTGCAACATGCCAGATTCCTGTATGCTTACGAGACAATTGTATGGTAATTCTTGCCAAATCTGACGATTCTATTGGGTTCATCCACTGGTCGGACGGGACAAAAATAGTTTTTTCCGATACTATTCCCTTAATAATTTGACTTACAAAATTTTTCTTTGTTTTTTCTCTTCCAAAAACCCCCATAGTTCTAATTATTAAATAATTGGCGTTGGAAGAGAGGATCATTCGCTCAACAGTTTCTTTTTGTTTTCCATAATTATTGATTGGATTAGTTTCTTGGTCTGGAGCATAAGGCCATTCCTGCTCGCCATCAAAGACATATCCAGATGAAAAATAAACAAACTTGCACTCAAAAGATTCACATAATCTAAGAACCGTTACCGCTCCTCTTATATTTACTGCATTAGTTTCCACATTCTCACAAGCATCTACATTAGTAATTGATGCGGGAAGATAAACAACATCGGGACGATAATTCTTGAAGATTTCAAATAATGTCTCATATTTGAGCAAATCTGCGTATAACTGAAATTTGGTGGAAACTGGTTTGGACGAATGAACTGTTTTTATGGCATTTGGAAGTTCTTTGCTTAAAGCCGTTCCTACCAAACCATTCGATCCTATAATTAATGATTTCATCTATATCTTACTCCCCAATCATAAGGAATTTGAGGGTCATCATAAGGGAGACGAGTAATTCTATCCTCCGAAAATTTTTCGCTTGCTATTACTACAATTGTGGAAATTGGCCTGGCAATTCCTTTAAACGCATTAAAAACTCCAGGAGGAATTTCGACTGATTTATAATTCAAATCTCCCAAGAAGAATTCATCTACTTTGTTATATGTGGAAGAACTTTTCCTAGAATCCCACAACACAAGTTTTACCATCCCTTGAGGAACACAATATCTTAAAACTTTGCTTTTGTATCCGTGCCATCCTTTAATGATTCCATCATAAATTTGAGTTATATAGCATTCTCCAAAATGACCAATATCATCTTCAGTTACAAAATGCCTTACAACTCCTCGTTCATCTGGGATGGACTTCAAATCAATCACTTTAACTCCCTGAATCATTTTGGCCTCCAAAATAGGATTTATACCAATAAAAGGTCTTTTCCAGTCCAACATTTAAGGGAGTCTTTGGATTCCATCCGATATATTTTTGTGCAAAAGAATAATCCAAATGCTGATAATTGATTTCATTGCTAACTCTATCTTCTATTATAGGAACCAAGTCCACTCGTCCAGCCAAGCCTGCCAGTTGGTCTACAATCTCCAAGACTGAATACGGCTTGTCCGACCCGAAATTAATGACTTCCCCACTTTTTATTTCTTTTTTAAGAATGGATGCGGATGCCAAAATTAGTCCATTAATTGCATCATCTATATAAATATAATCTCTCTTCAATTTACCATTACTGCGAATTTTCGGTCTTTGTCCCATTAACAAATCTCTGCTAACTCCTGGAATAAGTCTGCTCCAATGAAAATCCGCCTCTCCATATATATTTCCACTACGGACAACCACAATAGGTAAGTTAAAAGAATTTGAGTACATTCTTGCTATATATTCTCCGCAAAGTTTGGACAAATCATAGGGATGATGTACTCCAAGAAGGGGGTCATTTTCGATTATAATATCTTTAGTCTTATCTGAAAAATTCTGCTCTCCGTAAACTTTATCTGTACTCATCCAAACTATCGCAGATGGGTTTCCCGCTTGGCGAATAGCCTCCAGCAAATTATACGCCCCTCGAATATTTACCTCCATAGAATTAAATGGAAATCGGGAAGCGGACTCGACTAAAGGTTGTGCCGCAAGATGAAATATAATTTTCGGAGAATGTTGAAGAATCAATTGCACACAATCATAAAAGTTCAACAAATCAGAATGATATGTTCCAGATTTTACTTTTGAATGAGACAAGAGTACGACATCTGCTCCAAGTTTTTTTAAACGTTGAGACAAATGGCTTCCTATAAATCCAGTCGCTCCCGTTATCAATATTTCAGCCAAATTGCACCTTCTTCTTTATATATTTTATTGAGTTCATCTAAATCTCGTTTTGTATCTACACACATCCAAAAATCATCGTGGACAATGGAGTGGACATTATGACTTCGCACATAATTTGGAAAAACATCCTTTTCCAAATTATCATTATCAGAATTAATAAAATCGAAAATATCCAATGAATTAAATTTTATAAATCCGCCATTGATATACTCATTTTTTATGGGTTTTTCTGAAAAATCCAAAACCCTAAAGTTTTCTGAAATATCTATTTTTCCAAATCTGGATGGAGGATGAACTGCTGTAAAAATCAAATCTGCTTTTGAAGAATTAAAAGTATTATATTTCCTAAAATCAATATTTGCCAATCCATCCCCGTAAGTCAACATAAAAGATTCAGAAAGAAATGGTCTAAGTCTTTTTAATCTCCCTCCAGTTTGGGTATCCAATCCAGTATCAACAATTGTTACAGTAAATTCAGGGCTGTGAAATTCTAACGGCTCATCCAAGTTATTTCCAGTCCATGTAATTCCCTGTTCCCATAAGGAAAGAAAATGGGCGATAATATTTTCCTTTTTGTATCCAACGGGAAGAATAAAATCATTAAAACCCTGAGAAATATAAATATCCATAATGTGTCGAAGAATAGGCTTATCTCCAATCATCAACATGGGCTTGGGAATTATATCTGTATATTCAGATAAACGAGTTCCCCTTCCCCCGCAAAAAATTACAGTTTTCATTGTGACCCATCTCCATGACGACCAATTTGAGCGTGGGAAAGACAAATCAGCATCGTTCCTTGATTGGAAGCATCATTTTTATAAGCATCGTACCCAACAATAACTGCTGGAGAACCGCAAGTACACATTGTGCTCCACCTTCCTCTGATTTTATATGCCATAGGGTCAAGATAAATGAAATGATTATCATACGATGCACACAAAATTCCATTTGGAAATTCACTAATATAAGATTTTAAAATAATACGTTCATGTCTGGTTATTTTATATCCATCCAAAGTTTCTGCATCATTTTGGGTTCCTCTATGTTTGATAACTGCAAAGGAAAATTTAGACGTTTTTATAGAATTATTTTTCATATAAATTTAGTTTCTTTCAAAATTTGACTAATCCGAGAATCATAAGTATGAGGAAGAACTTTAGTGTATGCTTTTTCCGCCATTTCCTTTGCTTTATTCGGATTGTAGAGCAAATATTCCACTTGTTCTACTGCTTCATTCAAATCGGAGAATCGGCAATAGTCCACTCCTCCAACAAAAAACTCATCCAAATCTGGGACATTGTTAGTAACAAGACCCATTTTCATAGCCATAATTTCAAAAACTCGTGCATTCATATCCAGCATACTAGACCAATTTAGACCTATTTTACCACGATTATATAATATTCTAGCATCATCAAAAACAGGGCCGTTCTCGAAAATAACTGAAATCTTCCTTTCCCTAAGGGCGTTCACAAGTTGTACCCTATTGTCGTAAGGCATCCCAATAAGAACTGCATCGGAATCCTTTGACACTGCGTCATCATAATAGTGATATTCAGGAGAGTAGGCGTATGGAAGGTAAATATCCGAAGATTCCATATAGACCCTCTGCATATTAAAGAACTTGTCTGAAATTGAACGGGCGTATGAGTAATCAAGAACATGTGGGTCTGTACCAATGGTAACAACAATACCATCAGTAGGTTTGTAAGTCCAATTAATACCAGCATCAATCGAAAGAACAATATCTGGAATCCACCCCTTAGGAAGTTGAGATTTGACCAATTCATAATTAACCTTGCCTACATTAGGACGAAAAGGAAGAGGGATAGTTGGAGGGATAGAATATTTGGATGGCAATGACATTCCCCCCATCCAGGGAATCCAACTTCCTGTAAACGGGCCGGTAGTAATTAAATCAATATCTTGTCTTTTTTTGATTGCCGTTTCAAAATAACTTTTTATGGCAAAAGGGTAATGAATAGAAAGAAGAAGTACCTTTATTTTAGAGACCTCAAATTCGACATACTGTTTTTTGTCTAATTTTATTAATTCATCTATCATTTTTTACCCACTTTTTTCTAAATTTTTCTCTATTTTGTATAGTAAGTTTTTCCCGTTCTGCCCCATAAGATAAAGTTTGAGAACCAATGTGTAAAACCTTTGAACTTCCCAACTCAACCAAAGAATATCCCAAAGAAAGGGCTTTAGTAGAAAAATCAACATCTTCATAATCATTAGGAATAAAAATCTCATCGAATCCTCCTATTTCCTCCCAAGCCTTTCTTGTAAACGCCAAAAGCCATCCCTCTAAATAGGGAAATACTTTTTCTTCAAAATCATTCCAGCCAGTAGATTGAAGATAGTATTTTCCTCCAACGATGCTTTTAGACTTAGACAAAACATCCACAATTTTATTAGTGATATTTTCTCTTATTCTTACATCATTACTTAATAAAATAACTATATCTCCCCTACTCGCTCTTACTCCTGCATTGCAACCTCTAATAAATCCGATATTTTCATCTAATTCAAGGATTCTTAATGGAAGCATCTTACTTTCCCTCCACCATTCCATTCCTTGATAATATTCAACATCCGTGCTTCCATTATTTACAACCAAAACTTCTAAAACGTCCCGATTGAACTCATATAAATCAAATAAAATTTGATGACATAAATCCCAATGATTATAAGTAAGAATGACAAAAGAAATATTTTTTTCATTCGTATTTTTCATTTTATTTCTTTCATTTTTTCCAATCCATCAATGTAAGAATATAAATCGAACCCCAACTTCTTACTTAGCCCAACATCTAATCCCCCCTTTTTTGGTCTCGGAGTTGTAAAAAGTTTGGATTCATGTTTTCTCGGATAAATTCTTTCTTTATCCATCCCGAAGATTTCAAATGCTTTTGACATAAATTCAAACCAAGAAATAGTTTCACTTCCACTAATATTAAGAAGTTCAGGCATCTCCCAAAAACGTTCAATATATTTTTCCAAAGATTCTATAAAATGATGAACATACATAAAACTTCTATAAATAAATGTAGGATATTCCATTTGAGTCTTATCTCCAAGAACATTCAAAACAGGAGTTAGATAAGGCAAATTCAACCGTTTTTCATCAAATAAATAAGAAGTTCTAATGATTTTCATATTAGGATAGGTCAATTGTAGGGATTCAGAAGCCAACTTTATTTCCCCATAAAAATTGACTGGAATATCGTACCCAAATAAAGTCCTTGCAAATCTGACTTCTTTGTACGGCCCAGATTTTCCCCCAAACACTTGGTCACTGCTCAAAAAAATCATTCCGCAACGTTGTTTTGATGTTGCGTCTGCTACAAATTTAGTTCCAATAAAGTTCACTCTCAATGCTTCATCTTTATTCTTTTCACAATAATCAACATTAGAAATAGAAGCGAGATGGACAACCACATCAGGACTTGCATGACGTATAGCCATCTCAACTTCTTCATATTTGGTCACATCGCAAATAAGAGGTTGACACCCTCTCTCAACAAGCAATGAACCTATTCGCCCTTTATACCCAGTGACAAAAACCTTCATTATTTTATCCTAATCTATTTTCTGCTTTTATTTTTTATTATTGAGGAACTTGAGGGACTTGAGGGGCTTGACGATCCTTGTATGCTTTATACAAAGCCAACAAATCATTCAAAACATTTGACCCCAAAGATGCAAGAACTCCCGTCACCGCACTTCCAATTTGGAAGGACGTGACGGCTCCCCAATAATTCGGGAAGTAAAGTCCCACCGCCGCAAAAATATTCACCTCCCATCCCACACAAATAAGAGATGATAAAACAACAGAAAGACCTAAATCAATGTATCCTTGATATTTTTTGGTTGGTTCTCGGTCTGTATATCCAGTGACTTTTTTAATAAATGCAACAGCCCTTTGAACCAATATTGCGATTACACCTAATTGCTTTAAAACTTCTCCTACCATATTAACACCTCTCACCTGTTTCCCATAAGCAAACATTCATTTGACTGGCATATAAAAACTTTGCCTTCATTTTACCACAACATATCTTTGCCTGTATTTTTAATATGGAATCCACATCTTCTGGACGAACCCATGCCAAACTAACATTGTGTCTAGGAACAAAAGAGTAGTCATTTCCAGTAGATTCAATTCTTACCGTCACTGGATTCGATGTAAAATGCTGAATGGCTACCCATCCATCCTCTCTTGTGATTGGAATTGAAGTATTCATTTATCTTGTATGAACTACACTTTTCAATCGTTGAATCGAATCCTTGAATTTGAAAGCATTAACCATCAAAACTCCATTCACATACTGATTTTCCCACAAATCCATATTGGAGTCAAGATTTCCAGTATCTGAATTATCCAATTCAAAAACCATGTGTCTAGGGTCGGATTTGTCTACACTTTCCAATGTAGCCCCCAAAGACATCAAAGATGCCGCAAGATAAATATCCGTAGTCAATTTTTTGTTCATATACTCTCCTAACCGCCAAATATTAACTGTTAATTCAAAAATAAACAGTTAATATTATACACTTTATCAAAAGACTGTCAAATAAATATACTAATAAAAATACAAACAAAAGGCTGGATTATCCAGCCTTTTGTTTTACTTATTTTCTTTAGCCTTGCTAACTTAACTATTCCAATTAGCCTATTGTTTAACCTATTGTTGGGCAGGTGGTCACACTACGACCAGTAAACAATGACGTGTATCTTCCATGAGCACATCTGGCCTTCACAATCAATGCGGTCTTAGCCCACACCTCAAATTGAATTGAAGTACAACCAGGAACAAGGTCACGGAATGAGAAGGGGATTTGGGTTCTTTTATAAACCAAAGGCTCACCATTATGAACAAGTCTCAAAGCAAAGATATTGCTTTGGAAACTTGTTGCGCCGGATGGAGTCTTGGTAAAGTTTTTATCTGCAATGACTTTTAATGCTCCAATTCCAGTATTAACCTCACCAGCAAAATTAAAGCCGGGAACAAGACGATTCCCACTGTCATTGTAAATGATTTGCGAACCTTGAAATCCCAACTGGAAATACGCTGACATCAATTCCTGAATAGCCTGAGGATGACCCGCCAGAGCAGTAGGCTTTGCACATCCCTCACTCAAAAATCTATCGAAATTAGATGCAGAAAAAGTTCCACTTGCTTCTGACGAAGCAGAAACGTGCGCGCCATTTCCAGAAGTCAAAATTGTTTCAAGACCATCAAATTCCAGGGAGTTGCTTGAAGAATTTCCAGACACCAACAATCTATCCCATCCGTTCAGAACCAATGTAGCCGCAAGAGCCATTTCTTTTGCCTTTAAATCCGCCACTGTTTCGGCCAAGAACGTTCCTTGATCGTTGCCGCCCGGCATTCCTTCGCCAAATTGGAAACCTCCAATTAAACGATTAATGCCGTTCCAACCAGCGGCGGCAATAGCCGCAGAGTGCATAATATCTGAAATTTCCAGAGATTTATGCGCCCCAATGTTCTTCAAGTCAACAGTAGTATTGCTTCCATCATGGTAGTATTCTTCAGGACACGCCCCATCTGCAAATGAAATATAAGCAGATCCTGACGTGAAGGCCAAAGCGTTCAACTCCCTCCAAGTTTCCTGCTTCAAAGCCGTAGGAAGTTCAGGAAGTGCTTTCCAAAGTCCAATTTCCTCACACATTGTCACAAGTTCGGTTGTATCGAGAGGGGTAGGATATTGACCAGCAAAGTCTTGGGGGGTTGAAATATTATTTACTGCGGGATCGGTAGCGCGACTAACAAAGGCTTTTTCCTTCAAAGCCTCGCTTCCCAAATTCAAAATTAATTCACTCATATATGCCATCCTTTTTGTGTTTGCGACGCCGAAGATGGCTTAACCGCAAAATTATTAATTTAATTATAAAATAACCTGCTTACTCGTCAACAGGCAAACCCGCACTTTTTCTGGCGATTTTCTCAATTTGAGAAAGTTTATGAACAGGCTGATTTGCTTGCGACTTATCTAAAAGCAAACGACTCATTGATCTGGGCGTGGGAATGGATGATTTTGTGGGGCCGCCAGTCGGATTAGAATTAATTTGTGCTTTTAGAACCGCCACTTCTTGAGCCAAAGGCGCAACTGCCCGTTCTACCGCCGCAGAGATGTCATCCAAAGTAAATCCAGAATCTTGAGATTTATCGGTCAAAACTCCATCAATGCTTTTAGCATACTCATTGAGCAAAGGTTGAAGTTCCTTTTCTGCATCTCTTCCTGTAATTCCTTTGGAGCGAAGTTCAAGAACTTTGGAATTAATTCTGCCTGAAAGAGTTGACAAAGATTTTTCTTTCTCTTCCTCGCCTGGATTGTCATTCTTTTCATTTTCATCTTCATCCAGCATCTTAGCCTTTGCCTTATTAGCAATAGATTTTTTCTGATTCATTTCTTCGGGAGTGGCATCATTTTCAGTTCCCTCTTCATCATCAAAACGATCCACTTCATCGGGTTTGACTTTCTTTTCCTTTTTTGCTTCTGCCATAGATTCCTCCATAAGTGACTTCTTTTCTTCAAAATCCATTCCGTGCGATTTATAAAGAGAGCGAAGTTTTGCTAATGCTTTTGCTTTATCAGGGCCGCCATAGGCTTTACCTCTATGATTGCTAGTTAGAGCCGCCTTAGCCGCTCCCATTAAACCTGTATCCAATTTTCCATTCTTTTTGACTGGTAAATGCCACGTTGTAGGATGTTTGGGGTCGCCTACAACTAAATAACTAGATGCAGGTTCATCCCCCCACTCCTCTGATTTGGTGATCGCCTTTTCCATCACATCAGATTTCAATTCGGCATTCATTTCTTTCCTCATTGATGGAAGGTGTCCCATCATTAAATTATCAACGCATTCTTGGTCGTAACTATCCGTATCAGGATCATAGCATTTATCCATATTATCGGGAATATCCATAGGGGTCGGAGTAGTCCCATCAGCCTTAATTACAACAACATCCGCCGAATCACTTGCCAAAGATTTTTCCTCCAACTCTTCCTCGACTAAATCTTTTCCGATAATGGATGACGCATCATCTTTTTTGGTTATAATAGTATTCATAGCCTTGTCTACCTCCATCAGAGTTCTGGGATTTACAGGAACTCTGGTGAGAGCCAAATGAACCAATTGCCCTTTAGTATAAATTTTACGCCCAACACCAGAAGAACACAAATGGCAAATTTGACCTAAATCCGTTCTATCAAAAACAGTCTCTGTTCCATCATCTAAAAGGTGTTTGTGTTGCAGATCAAGAAATCCGATAGAAATTCTTATTCTTTTGTCTTGGGGAATCTCAGGAGAGCCATCTGATTTTTTAGAATACAAATCCCTGTTCAACGCATAAAATACGGCTCTTCCAAGTTTATTATCGTAACAAATCCCCGTACTTTTCAAAACCTTTCCATCAATATAAACAGATTCAACCGCTCCAGGAACATTTCTAGAATTTGTCCCGCTTTTATAATGAGCAATGGATAAATAGGGCATTCCTCCGCACCAACTATCCTCACAAACAATGGATTTAAATGGTTCGGGAATGGGAGTGTTGTTTTCAATTCTATTTATAAAATCTTTGAACAACTCATCGGACATCTGTTCTTCATACAAATCGGGGTCGGTATCAGAATTTACCGACCTCCATCTCATCAGATTGTTTTCTTTATCAAAAGATGCTCTGATAATGCTCATTGAAAACTGAGCAAATTCCGACCTTCCTTTTACCCATTCCCCCGATTCGTCCTTGTAATATCCAGCACCTTTTAGTCCAGCCCACGCAGTTCGAGCGGCTCTTTCCTTATCTCCATTATACTGCTTCAAGGCTTTATTATAAATTTCTTCAAAAATTCTGGCAGGCTCGCCTCGAAGTGTGGAGTATGGCATATTAATTAATGATTACCTCACTAGAAAACTTGGTTTTCCATCCGATTGAAAATATATGAACTATAAAAGAGATAATTCCCCCGCTAACCCCCTCATTCAATATAGGAAAATAGGGTAAACCAAATAAATTAAGTAAATCCATTCTAAATATCAACGCGGCCAAAAAGTAAATCCAAACTCCAGAGCACAAGTCGCATTCATGCAAATCACTAAAAAATTTCCATTTTCTTGGAATGGGAAATTTCTGCCATAAATATATTATTACTTTTCCAAGAATAATGTACCCAATCCAACTACTCATATTTCACTAGAACAAAGCCAATTTGCAGAAAACCTTCGGGTTGCTGAACTCCAAGATGGAATACATCCTTTAAATCGTATCCCCTATCGAAAAATGATTTTAGATAGGATTCCAAAGTTACTCCACTTACAACCGCCGTCTTTGGGTCTCCAGGCATCTCATCCGAACTGGATGGACGAATCGCTCTAACAATTATTTTAACATCAGAAGCCTTAGCCATTTGTATTATCCTTTCGTATTTCATCAATCATAGTATTTATTTCATTCATCAAATGAACTTCAATGAACTCGTCCAACGAATTTTTCAATCTACGTTGGACTTCCCCAACAATATAATCATACCCATAGGTCATTTCGTTGTCAAATGCTAATTCATTTGACACGACATCCGCAGTAATAACCGCAATGCTTTGTGCAAGAAAAGTATCTACATCATTTTGTATCCTTTCTTTCAAGTTCTGAATGTAGTATTGAATATTTTTGACACTGTGTAAATTACTGGAAAGAACGGACTCCATATCCTTATCGAAATCATCTCTCCAGATAAATTTTACTGAATTGCCCTTCAAAGTTTTCATTATAGTTGAAAACTCCAAAAAGTCAGATTCATCCATCAAAGAATTTGTAACCATTGACTTTGCCAAATAAAGTTCATCCTCATTCAACGGTAAAACTATTTTCTCATAAATATTTTTCACAATTTCATTCATCAATTTGTTCAATTTAAGTGGATAGACTCTCTTCGTAAACGATCTGAACGCCCGAATTTCTCCCTCCCCTCCAGATGAAGGAGGGGTAGGACTCCCCAATGCTCCAGGACGCTCTTGAACTTTCCCCTGAGGGGTGGGTGTAACATCATCTGGAAGTTTATCTGGAATTGCAACAGAAATAAGGCCATCCTGCAATGCCTGACTTCTAAGTTCCTGAGGACTAAATGCTCCCATCGTACTCCATATATTAAAAGCAGTCGCCGACGCAAGTCTGGCGCGACCCATTGCAACATTCAATTCATCGTCATAATCCACCAAATGAAATTCAAGAGAATCAGGAAGAATGTTGTCCCAAAAGGCTTTCCATTTTCTTTTTACTCTTGCAAAACCAGTCTTTTTAGTTTTGCGCTCCTGACGAATTGACCCTGCAAGAGTTTCTCCGCTGGAAGATGTCGTTCCAAGTCCTATATCTCCCAAAGTCATTCCATAAGCGGCGGCAACTAAAGCGGCGTACTTCAAAGTAATTCTATCAAACATCAAATCATTTGGAATTTTCCCAAACGGGATAAATTCGACTTTATTATTATGCTCATATAAAACAGGAATCTTGAATGATGTAGTAGTATCATTCACAAAGGTTCTAAAACTATTTATCCATTCCTGAGC
>Ga0070741_10012343_pt1 | contig 15468 bp, 13 predicted proteins | sample Coa_R1_4_FD_66440 | JGI IMG/M metagenome (GOLD analysis project Ga0070741, IMG submission 66440) | Surface soil microbial communities from Centralia Pennsylvania, which are recovering from an underground coalmine fire - Coalmine... | ecosystem: Environmental > Terrestrial > Soil > Unclassified ... | reverse complement strand
CCGGGTTAAATTGATTTCATTTAGGACCTTGTCTAGCAGTTTCCCTGCCGCACCAACAAAAGGTTTACCTTGCTGGTCTTCGTTAAAACCCGGTCCTTCGCCGATACATAAAATTTTGGCGTTTGGGTCACCTGTGCCAAATACTAATTTAGTTGCACCTTTTTTAAGCGGCAAGGAGTTATCAGCTTTCATTTCATCCATTAATTTCAAAAGTTGTTCTCTTTTTGTCATACTATTGAGGCAAGTATTGCTTAACATTAAGCGGGGTAAGCTTGACGTTTTGCGTTTTTCCCTCCACTATTTCTCTTGCTACTTTTCTGACCACCCCGTCGATAGTTCTTTCGAGTGTACGTATACCGGCATCAAAACCGAGAGGCCTTACTATTTGAGGCCAGACGTTATCGTCAAACATTAACTGAGTTTCGCTCAGACCTGCTTCTTTCATTTTCTTTGGCAATACATATTGTTTTGCAATCGTTATTTTTTCCTGGTCTGTATAACTTGGCATCATTATAGGTTCGAGACGATCTAACACAGCTGTTGCTATATTTGTCGTATTATTTGCGGTTGCTATGAATAGCACTTCCGATAAATCGAAAGGATAATCAATATAATGATCGACAAATGCCGAGTTCTGGCCCGGATCCAAGAGTTCTACTAAAACTCCCATTATGGAGGAACGGCCTTCCGCGGCAACTCTGTCGATTTCATCGAGGAGAATGACGGGATTTTTGCTTTGGACATTGCGCAGCGCTTTTATAATCTTCCCCGGTTCCGCTTCAGGATGCATTCTGCTTTGGCCACGAAGATCAAGAGGGTCTCCCATTCCTCCGAAAGGTATACGGGCAAATTTTCTGCCCATTGCCTCCGCGATACTGCTTGCAATTGTAGTTTTTCCAGTTCCGACCAGTCCCACGAAGCAAAGGATTGGCGCTCGCGCGATTTCCTTGGAATCCGCACCTTTTAATTTCATGACTGAAATATATTCATAGATCCTATCTTTAATTTCCGTAAGGCCAAAATGATGCGAGTCCAGGACTTTTTTGGCATAAGTTAGATCCAAGATATCTTTGGTTCTTGTATTCCAAGGCAGGTTTACTATCCAATCGATATAACTATTTAGGCGATCGAGCTCACCTAAGAAGGCTTCAGTGCCTGAAAGTTTATAGAGCTGGTTGATTTTAATTTCTATTTCTTCTTTTAGCCCTTGCGGCAAATAAACTGCTTTTATTTTTTGTTCAAGGAGTAATAAATCTTGATTTGCAGGCATAGCTATTTAACTATATCACGAGGAGGTTACTCGTTGAAGTTTTTTCTGTATCTTGAGCGATCATCTTGCATTAACCTACTTGTTGGAAAATGAGGGCCGCTTTCTCTTCTTGATTCTCCAAAATTTCTTCTACCTCTATCTCCACTGTTAAAATTTCTTCTTCCATTAAAATTCCTTCCTCCACGGTTTCCTCTTCCGAATTCACCGCGGCCTCCTCTGTCTCCTCCACCATCAGATTTTGGCTTGTCTGTTCCTGGGTCCATTCTCATTGAAAGATTAATTCTGCCCATTTGGTCTACTTCTTTGACTCTCACTTTTACCTTGTCGCCAATTTTGACTTTGTCTTCAGGCCTACTTACAAATTCGTTTTCTGCTCCCATATCTGAAACATGGACCATCCCTTCTTTGCCCGGGAGTATTTCCACAAAGGCACCAAACGGCTGAATTCTTTTTACAGTCCCATCGTAAATTTCACCTGGCGCAATTTCTTTAACAATCCCTTCTACCCAAGCAACTGCTTTTTCAAGATCCTCTTCTTTTACCGCGGCGATATTAACTGTACCGTCGTCTTCCACTTTTACGTCCGCGTGCGTTTCCGCAATTATTTTTTTGATCACTTTACCGCCGGACCCGACTACTTCGCCAATTTTTGCCGGATCAATTTTTATTGATTTTATCTTTGGAGCATATTTTGAAACGGCTTTGCGAGGACTTGGAATTGCTGCGATAATTTTGGCTAAAATTTCATCTCTTGCAACCTTTGATTTATCCAAGGCGACTTCTAAAATTTTTGGGGTTAGGCGCAAGGTTTTTACATCCAATTGGAGCGCTGTGATCCCTTTACTTGTCCCGGTAACCTTGAAGTCCATGTCTCCATTGAAATCTTCAAGACCAATAATGTCTGTTAGTACCGCAAAATTATTTTCATCTTCTACTACCAGGCCCATTGCAATTCCTGAAACAGGAGAAGTAATGGGAACGCCAGCGTCCATTAGCGCCAACGTGCTTCCGCATGTTGATGCCATTGATGTACTGCCGTTTGAACTCATGACTTCTGAGACTACTTGTATTGTGTAGGGGAATTGTTGAGGTTGAGGTATGACCGGCTGAAGAGCCCTTTCTGCCAGCGCTCCATGACCGATTTCTCGCCTATTTGGGGATCCAACTTTTCCGACTTCACCTGTCGTAAAAGGAGGCATCGAATAGTAGTGCATATAGTGTTTTTCTTCTTCTCCTTCGGGGGTTTCAAGCAATTGAGAAAGGGAAACTGTTCCCAGTGTTGCGATACTCAAGACTTGTGTTTGTCCCCTTGTAAAGATCGCGGACCCGTGTGTTCTTGGTAGCACCCCAACTTCTATCGAGATTGGGCGGATCTCGTCTTGTTTCCTTCCGTCGGGGCGTTTACCGGATAGTAAGATTTCCCTGACTGCTTTTTTAAACAGCGATTCGAAAATTTCTGCGGCTTCAATTTTTTCCGAAGGCGTTTCAAATTCTCCAATTATTGTATTCTTTAATTCAACGAAACCTCCACCGGCCATTTCCTTTGTTGCCATCTCAGGGATAATTTCGTTGAACTTTTTGCCAATTAGTTTTTTGACTTTTTCCTCGATGGATTTGTCATAAACATGTTTGATGACGATTTGCTTTGGTTTTCCAGCAACTTTTGCAAATTCTTCAATAAAATTGATTAGCGCAATACCCTCTTTTTGCGCGTATTCGATCCCGCCTAAGATTTCCTTTTCGCTTACTTCTTTTGCGCCTGCTTCTATCATTACGACAGCTTCTTTTGTCCCTGAGACTATTAGGTCCATCTCAGAATAGGCGAGTTCGCTGTCGACCGGATTTGTAAAATAAACACCATCACGAAGGCCGACTCTTATTGGAGCGATGGGACCATTCCAGGGCACTGAAGATATGGCAAGCGCCGCTGAGACTGCAATGGCACCAACTATATCTGGGGAGTTTTCAAGGTCAACTGATAACACAGTAACGATTATTTGTACCTCATTTCTGTATTCTTTGGGGAAAAGCGGACGGATTGAACGGTCAATGAGGCGGCTAGTTAGGATTTCCTGGTCTGTAGGCTTTCCATCGCGTTTTACCCAACGGCTTCCTTTTATTCTTCCGCCAGCGTAGAGTTTTTCCTGATAATCGACTGTTAAAGGAAGAAAATCTACTGCTGCTTTGGGGGTTGCTGAGACAACAGTTGCAAGACATACTGTTTCACCATAGGTTGCTAAGACTGCTCCGTCTGCTTGCCCCGCTATTCGTCCTGTTTGAAGCGTTAATTTTTTCCCTCCAAACTCTATCGACTTCTCTATTGTTTTATTTTTCATTAGTTTTATTCTTTAACCCTAGTTCTTTTGTAAGGCGATCAAAACGGTTTTTGTCCCGTTTTTGAAGATAGCTTAACAATCTTCTTCTTTTGGCAACCATTGCCAAAAGACCTCTCCTTGAATGAACATCTTTTGGATGAATGTTCAAATGTTTTACCAATTTGTCAATTTGATAAGAGAGTAAGGCGATTTGTACTTCGGGCGATCCCGTGTCACCTTTTTCTCTGGCAAACTGCTTGATTATATTTTTCTTTTCGTCTAATTGTAGCGCCATGTCGTCATCTGGAACAAAGTAAGCTTATTTCAAAGCAAACCTTGTAAAGATCTTAGGTATGATAGCATGGATATATTCAAAAGACAAATCAGCTCACCGATGTCCCTTTAAAGATTTTTGGTTCTGTCCATGAGGACGGGACGTTTGTGGGTATTTGGTTCGTTGTAAAAGAACGGTTTTCTGTCAGAGCTTCTTTGATTCGTCTTCCTCCCGCTCTCATTAATTGGGCAATTGTATCGAATGTGTCTGCCGACATCGTTTGACTAGTGAAAGAATTGCTCGCGTTTTCAATTCCCATTAATAAATTGGTTGCAATATCGTTGTCAATTTTGAACCCGGCGTCTTTGATTATCCCAAATACATTTTCTGATACTGAGGAGACTGCGGATGCAAGGGAGGCTAGCGTTCTTGCGGTTACGCGCAATTCTTGGGTGCCTATATGAGCTAGATTTACATCTTTCAGATCTTCTCCTTTTATAGCTGGGAATGAGTTTTCGTCTTTGCCGCCTATTAGTATGGCAAGGTTTGCCGCCACGCCTGAATATGAAATAATTACCTGGTCTTGATTTGGAGGGGCGGCATTTACTTTTGGAACAACGGTTAATTTAAATTTGCCGTCATCAATATCCCATGAGACTGTTTCAATTCCTTGAGGATTATAGTCGTGGAAAGTTATTGCAAGGTTTTTGTTTCCAAGCTCGTTTTTGATTTTATTAACCCCAACGAGATTATTGAATTCAACAGTCATAGGAGTCGGGCAATAAATATTTACTTCTTTGGTTTCTTTGAGCACCTCATACAAAGATGTTGCTCCTGCGACTTCGTCGAAGGTTGGGTTTTCAGGAAGCAAAATTAAGATTGATTTGCTTGGGGCAATTAATGTTTTGAATGAATTTTGCATAATTTTCGAGTATGTCTTACTGCTTTGAGACCGATAGTAACATATCGCCACTTACAAAATCAAGGTTTGGCTCGAACAAGATGCCACATTCCTCGCCTTGCCTGACTGACGAGACTTCTTCTTTTTGTTTCCTGATTGAAACTACTTTTACTTTTCCGATTTCAACGCCATTCCTCATTAATTTTAATTGAGAGGTTTTTTTAATTTCTCCTTTTATGATTTTGCATCCAGCAACCTGCTTTTTTTCGAACGGAAAGCTCGCGATAATTTGAGCAGAACCTTCTATTACTTCCCTGTCTTTTATTAATAATTCTTTTAATTTCTCGATTAGGTCATAGACAATATTGAATCTATTGATTTGCACTCCTTCTGTGACTGCCAGTTTTTTTATACTTGGGCTAAATTTTGCCTCGAAGAGGAAGATTGGGGCATTTGCGGCTTTTGCCAGGAAAATATCTGATTCAATTACGTCCCCGACACCCGACCCGATTACTTGAACCTCGTTTGGCAGATTTGCTATTAGCGCTTCTAAGCTTCCTGCAGTTTTTGCCTTTACAAAGATTTTGAGTTTTGGCTCAACTGTTACTTTGGTATTTGAGATTTCTTTGGAGGTTTCGCTGGGGGAAGATGCTATCTTTGCCCCTATTTCCGGTAATTCATTAAACCCTAATATTTGAGCCGGGTAACCTGCACCTACTTCTTTGATGGGTTTTTGGTTATCATTAAATAGTCCTTTGACTTTTGCTTTGATTTTATTAGCATATATTTCATCTCCAATTTTTATACTGCCGTTTTTTAACACTACTGAAACCAACTGGCCTTTTTTGTCTTTTGAGGTCTCAATCACAAATCCTTCGAGTTCACCTTTGTTACTTCCTTGAATTTCATAAACTTGTGAAACTATGTGAATTAACTCCAAGAGTTCTTTTAGGCCGGCGCCTGTTTTGCTTGAGACTCCGATATATGGAACTTCTCCTCCTCTTTTTTCAAAATAGACCCCTTCTTTTTCAAGGCTTTGAAGGGCATTTTCAATATTGGCGCTTGGTAAATCGATTTTTGTTAAGGCAACAATAAAGGGTATTTTTGAACTCTGAAGAAGTTTTATCACTTCTAAGGTTTGAGGTTTTGCTCCATCGTCCGCTGCTACCACAAGTATTGCCAGGTCTGCAATTGTGATGCCGCGGGAGCGCATAGCGCTAAAGAAGGCATGACCAGGAGTGTCGATAAAACAGATATCTTTATCCTCACTTTTTACTATACTTGCCCCGATTGACTGAGTTATTCCCCCAGCTTCTTTTTTGGTGACGGATGTTTTTCTAATTGCGTCCAAAAGAGATGTCTTGCCGTGATCAACATGGCCAACTACTACTACAATTGGTGGACGAGCGTTCATAATTTTGAAATTTATTTGACATCTTCAGGCGTTTTGGTTTCTTCGTTTTCTTTGGCATTGGCTCCAACAATATCAATTTCCCAATTTGATATTTCGCTTGCTAGACGAACATTTTGTCCATTTGCGCCAATAGCAACAGAGAGTTGATCGCCTGGAACTTCTACAGTTGCTTTTTTGGCCTTCTTGTCTAATTTAACAGAGACTACTTCAACCGGGGAAAGGCTTGCTTTGATAAATTCTTTTGCGTCTTCGGAATAGGGAATTATGTCAACTCTTTCTCCGCTGAGTTCGTTTGTGATTGTTTGGACTCTTACTCCTTTTTGGCCCACACAGCTTCCTACCGGATCAATTCCGGGTTCTTTTGATCTGACTGCAATTTTTGTCCTCACACCAGCTTCACGGGCAATTCTTTCAATAACTACATTTCCAGACGCGATTTCCGGGACTTCTCTTTCGAAAAGTTTTTTGACAAATTCTTCACTATTCCTTCCTAGGATTAAATCTTCCCCATGGGGAGTTTCTTTGATTTCTTCTAATAAAAATGTAACTCTTTGGTTGAGGTTTAATCTTTCGTTTGGAATTCTTTTGTCAAAAGGCATGACGCCCTCAGCTTTTCCTATTTCAACGCGGACGTCGTTGCCGTCAAATCTCAAAACCATCCCTGAGACAAGGCTGCCGACTTTGCCTGTGAATTCGGTAATTACCGCGCCACGTTCCGCTTCGCGGATCTTTTGATGGATGACTTGCTTTGCTGTTTGAGCCGCAATTCGACCGAAACCTGGAGGTGTAACGTCTTTCTTATTGTCCGGGGTTTCAAGGGGCCAGGCAAAGATTCTCATTTCTCCTGAAACCGGGTGAATCTGGACTTCGTATTCAAAGGAGTCAACGTCGACACCCTTTTCCCTTGCATCTCTTTTATAGGCTGCAATAACGGCGTCTTTGACTTTCTCGATAATCACGTCGACGCCAAGGCCAGTTTGTGTTGAAACTGCCTTTAGTGCTTGCGCGAATTCTGTTCTAGCTGTTTGTGCTGGCATATCTTAGGGCTTAAAAAAAATGGCAGGAATTTCTCCCGCCATCTCATATCTAATCCTCTAGGAGTTTACTACTAAGTCCGGATGAAGTCAATGATTATAACTTTGCCCGCCTTGTGATTTCAGCTTCCACCAGCCTTGCGTCCTTGCCGTACCTTAACCTGCTCATTTCCTTGATGATTTCGGCAACGCGTTTATTGGCTTTTTCTTTTTCAGCTTTGATGTCTTTTGTTGTATCAATTGAAAATGGGGTTACCGGCTCGTTATTGACTATTGTCTTCATAAAGGCGTGATAGCGTTCGACATTTAACAAATCGTCTTCGCTAAAAACAGGAGTGAATTCATGGGCCAGATAGCTTGCATCGGTCACGCCGACACGGAAGGCTATTATAGTTCCAACATTGCCAAAGATTGCATTTTTAACTTCTTCTTCTACCTGGCCGATAAATTGGTTTGCGACGCAAAGTCCAAGCCTATATTTCCTTGCCTCTGAGAGAATTACCGCAAAATCCGGGGTTGCAAAATTTTGGAATTCGTCGACATACAAAAAGAAATCCCGTCTTTGTTCCTGGGGAGTGTCTGCCCTACTCATTGCTGCCATTAGAATTCTCGGAACTAATATTAATCCCAGAAAATTGGAATTTTCTTCGCCGAGAGTCCCTTTTGATAAATTGATGAGAAGAATTTTGCCCGTGTCCATCACCTCGCGAAGGTCAAAGGATGATTTTGATTGACCGATGATGTTCCTAACTAATTTGTTGGTAACGAATCTTCCGAATTTGGAAGTGATGTAATCAAGAACTTCTGATTTATGGAAATCGGAGGTTTGAGCGATCTGGTCTGTCCAATAGCGTCTGACTATCGGATCTTTGACTTTTGGCAGGATTTCCTGAACGTATCTTGAATCGGTTAGGATTCTCATTACTTCAACGAATGAGGTTTCTTCTTCGGACATCGCAGTAAGCATCGCATTTCTAACTGCATGCTCGAATCTCGGACCGACAATCCCTGTTTTATATGGATCAAACAGTTTATACATCATATTGATCACTGCCGTTGCGGCAAAATGTTTCTGGTCTTCCGTTTTGGCTTCAAGGAGATTTAGTCCAAGCGGACGGTTGGTGTCACTTGGGTTAAAATAAATCACGTCTTCAGCCCGCTCTGGAGGAATTAACTCTAAAATTTGTTCAACAGCGTCTCCGTGAGGGTCCATAAAACACAATCCTTTACCTTCATTAATGTCTTGTAAGATCATTTGCTTTAAAAACTCTGACTTTCCAGTTCCTGTCTTTCCTATAATGTACATATGGCGAAGGCGATCTTCGTTGCCGATATAGACGGGACGCTTTACTCCGCGATATGAACTTACTCCAAGATATAGGCCAGAAGTCGGAATCTCGGCCGGAGCCGGGGCTGTTTTGGCATTTACCCAAAAGATATGGGGAGTTGTGATTTGCTTATTGGGAAAATGGAATATGGTGGCAAGTTCTTCCGCATTTAAGACCGATTTGTGATTGCCCCTGATATTGTACATTGGCTGATAACGGTACAAAAAGTCTTCCATGAACATCTGTTTATTGAAAACTTTTCTTCCACCAAGACCGTTTAATTCACCATTCATTTGTTCGAAGGCGCTTCCGATGTTTCCAAGGTGGACTTTCGCGGACTCTTCCGAACCTGCCACGACAACCGCTCTGATGGTTGTTTCGAATCCAGGTTTACTTATTTTTCCTTCGATTGCCTCCAATGTTTTACCTGTGACACTAAATTTCGCTTTTTCAGGGTCGGATTCTTGCTTTTTGGTCTTACTGATAAAATCTTTACCTTCTTTTTGCCAGGGAATTTCCGCCGGAGAAATGACTATTTGGATGCTTGCGGCTTCCCCGGGACCCATTTTGGCTAAAGCCGAAGTCAGAGAAGAAAGAGGATCTGTCGCCAATTCTTTATAAACTTTTATTGGGTAATAATTTGCTTTTTTTAACTGCCAAGATTTGTAGGCGACTTTGCCATCGGCGTTAAAAATATTTACTTCTTCAACTTCTTTTATTTCCGCATCCGGGTAGGCTCCGTGAATTTGTTTTTCGACAAGGTCGACCAGTTTTTTGGGCGTCCAGACGTAAAACCTAATATCTTCATGGCGGGCTATTATCTCAAATGAAATAACGGGTTGGACGTCAAATTTTTGTTTCCATCCCCCTTTTTTAATAGAATTTAAACTTGAGAAGAACTGCTCCATCGCATCAATCTTTATGTCATTCCCTTGCGGGACTGCCACCTGGAGGAGAACTGATTTTAACGACCTTTCTTCGCGATGACGGTTTTTAAAGAGTGTGAAGGCTACAAAACCGGCAATAACTAAAACTAAAACCAAGACACAAATAGTCAATATCCCAAAAAAAATCAACGGAAAATTTATATTTGGAATAATTCCTAACAAAGATAGATCTAAATTGTCCGTTTGAACTGGCATTTTTTAATCCTCTCCGGCTTGCAGAAGGGCTTCCCCCTTTTCTTCTTTATCTTTCTTTCTTATTAGAAATCTTGCTAGCCAAGTAATTGCATCGTTAATTGATCTTTTTGCAATTTGCCACAAAGATTTTTCATCAGATGGAAGCTGAATTTTAACAGACTGACTGTCTTGCGGAGTAATAACTGGTTGGCCTTCTTTATCTGTCTGAATTTTTATCTGAGGAGTTGCTTCAAGCGCTTTTAACTCGGATTGCAACTCCTTCGGAACATTAAATTCTTTAGGCCTTTCTTGAATTGATGGTTTGATTTCTGGCGTAACGGGCATAGTTAACCCATTGTATCATTTTTTTCCAGTCCAGATTTCTTCTTTTCGGCCTTCTTTGAAGTTTACAAGACGACTCATTTGAAACATAAAGTCACTTAGTCTGTTTAAGTACATTTTGATGTTATCGTGAACTGGTTCAATCTCTGAAAGCGCTGTTAATTCTCTTTCCGCTCTTCTTGTTGCTGAGCGGCAGACATGGAGCTGAGCTCCTAGACTTGTGCCATCCGGGAGAATAAAATTTGAAAGTTTTGGAAGCTCTTTATCCCATTTGTCGATTAATCGCTCCAACTTTGTTGTTTTCGCTTTAGAAAATTTTAGTCCTGAGCCTGCAAGGTGCGATCCGATTGTTAACAAATCACGCTGTATGTTGGATAAAATTTTTGTATAGTTTTTATTTGAAGTGAAAGATTTGGCGAGACCAATAAAAGAATCTAATTCGTCGATTGCGCCTATCGCACGGACTTTTAGGGAAGATTTTGAAATCCTGATTTTTTCATCCACTTTGGGCGAGAAGAGGCCTGTTTCTCCTTTGTCACCTTTTTTGGTGTAGATTGGCATCAGAGAATTTTACCTAACACTCACTATATCCACAAGAGTGGCATTTTTTACATCCTTCTTCAAAAACCAATGTTGCATTACCACAACTTGGACATAGGTCGAATTTTTTACCAACTTGATTCGTATCGAGCGTGAGCTGCATAGTCTGGGATTCCTTATGGTTATCTTCTTTTAGGACATTGCCTTTATTTGCGTCCTCTTCGTGGTTATTTAATAACCCAAAGTGCATCGAGATAGCTTTTGCTACCGCGTCTGGGAGTGACCTAATTTTATTTGGGCCAAAACCCACGGAACTACCTCCCCCGATCCCTTTAAGTTGTTCAACTAAATTTTTAGCTCTTTCTATTGGAGAGACGTGATTACCGTATCTTAAATTGCTGGAAATTAATCTTCCCATTGCTTCCGCCATGGCGGCTACTTCGCTGCCGGCTTTTCCTATTGCTATAAAGACTTCAAAGGGATTACCTTCCGCGTCTTGATTGACGGTGATAAACGCATGGCCCATTGGGGTTTCGATTTTGTAAGTTGCACCTTCAACTTTTACCGGGCGAGGCTTGATTTGGGTCTTAACTTCTTTTGGTTCATCAACTTTTTTGGCTTCTTCTTTTTTGACACCTAAATTTAAAACCTGTTCACTTTTGCAACCATCGCGAAAAACCGTAATTCCACGACATCCTGTTTCCCAAGCTAACATATAAGCTGCTTTGATGTCATCAACTGAAGCGCTATTTGGGAGATTGATTGTTTTGCTTACTGCGTTATCTGTGTACTTTTGGAACGCGGCTTGCATTCTGACGTGCCAACTTGGAGCTATTTCGTGGGCGGTGCCGAATATCTTCCTTACGTCCTCAGGGATTTCCGGAATTTCCCTGACGGTGCCGTGTTCGACAATTTTTTTCATCAATTTTTCTGAATAGAATCCGCGTTTTTTTGCTACTTCTTCAAAATATGGATCCACAAAATTGAGAGTTCTATTTTCGGACTTGACTATGTGCTGATAGGCAATTGCGAACATTGGCTCGATACCAGAGTAATTATTTGCCAAAATTCCGATTGTTCCAGTTGGCGCGATTGTCGTAACTGTTGAATTTCTCATCGGCGTGTCTTTGTAAATTGAATCTCTTATCATCGGGAAACTTCCTCTTTCTTTTGCTAAATTTTGACTTTCTTTGTGGCCTTCCTCTTCGATAAATTGCATGACTTTTTCCGCTAGATCGAGAGCTTCTTCGCTGTCGTAGGGAATTCCTAGTCTTACCAACATGTCCGCCCAGCCCCCGACGCCCAGTCCAATTCTTCTTATCTTTTTTACAGTGTCTGATATTTGAGGGAGCGGAAAAGGATTCATCTCTATAACACTATCCAACATTCTTACAGAAATGTGTGTAACTGTTTTCAATTTTTCCCAATCCACTTCTTTTTTCCCGTTTTCGTCTTTGACAAAATACTTGAGGAAGATGGAACCTAAATTACACGCATCGAATGGGTAGAGTGGTTGTTCGCCACATGGATTGGTTGATTCGACTTCCCATCCTTCTTTCCTTATAGGGTTTGCTGGACTTTGATTGATTCTGTCTATAAAAATCATTCCTGGGTCACCGGACTTCCAGGCTCCTTGAGCAATTTGATCCCATACATAGCGTGCTTTTAGTTTTGCAGCAATTTCTTTTGTTTGAGGGTTAATTAGTTCATACTCTTCGTCTTTTGCCAGAGCTTCGAAGAATTTATCAGTAGCGGCTACTGAGATGTTGAAATTCGTAATGCTTGCGTTATCGTCTTTGCAGTGGATAAACTCTAAAACATCGGGGTGGTCGATTCTTAAAATTCCCATGTTAGCTCCTCTTCTCATACCGCCTTGTTTAATTTGCTGGGTCGCTTCGTTATAAATTCTCATGAACGAAACCGGGCCTGAGGCGACTCCCATCGTGGATCTAACTCTTGCTCCAGCGGGGCGAAGACGACTAAATGAAAAACCGGTTCCTCCTCCTGATTGGTGAACTATCGCCTGATATTTGATTCCGTCAAAAATCCCTGTCAGGGAATCCTCTACAGGGATTACATAGCAAGCGCTATATTGAAGACCGTTTCCTTTGCCTGCGTTCATTAGAGTCGGAGAATTTGGAAGGAATTCTCTTTTCATCATCAATTCGTAATAAGTTCTTGCGTAGGCAATAACTTCCTGGCGGGACTTTCCGAATTTAACTTCACTTCTTGCTAATTCCCAAGCAACCCTCCAACACATTTGAGGGACATTTTCGATTGGCTCCCCTTTTTCGTTTTTTAAGAAATATCTTTCTTTTAGAACCTGCATTGCCTGAGGAGACCATTCTATAACGGGGAGATCTCTTGGAATGTCGGGTTTGGGGCCTGCGAGCTTTTCGACGAGTTTTATCATCTCGTCATAGGATAATTTGTCCCAGTTAATGATTCCGCGTTTTTTTGACCCTTGCGTTTCCTTGTGTTGTTTTTTATTTGTAGTTAACTCTGGCATCGTCTTGCGATTTTCATGTATGAAAAGATAGATTCATGATAAAGAATTGATAAAAAAGGTCAACTATTAATTAGTAACTCAAAGGGAATCAAAAGGATTTTGAGGCGCAATTAGACCAGCTTCTAAAAGATTATTCCTTGCTTCGTTATATAGGTTTTTGGAGTAATCTTGCGATTTGACCATTATTGGTTTTGCGTCCTCTGGGGCTATCGATATTAAATCATCAATTACTTCTCTGTGTTTGAGGGCCGCAATGGCAAATCTGTTAAGATAGCTATTGGTATTCATACCTTTTTGGCGCGCTATTCTTTCTTCCGCATGGGCGAGTTCAAGGTATTTTTCTCCTTTTGTCAGGACTGAAACGGCTAGGTCAGGCTTTCTTCTTTCAAGAAGGGATTTTGCGTAAACCAATCTCTTGTCGGACATCATTAAGTAGAGATCGGCTTTTTTGGCTGGGTTAATTGTAACTACGAGCAGGATTTTGTCTCTGAGCGCCTTTAGGGGCCAAAGAAGATTATCTGGTTCAATTTTGCCACCTTCGGGGAGGGAATAGTTTATTGAGATATTATCTTTGCTTACCGGGGTGGGATTTGGAGATTGACTGAAGACGTATTTAATCTCCGCAATTCTAAAGATTGAAATAATCAAAATTAATGAAGATAGTGTGAAGCTTACCAAGAAGAGGAGGCCAAGCTTTGCCAGCTTCACAGAAAAGAGATTATTAAGCATTGGGTATGGTAATCGTATCAAAATGTTACCAACTGAGTCAAGACAAAATAAATGCGAATTTTTATCTAAATAATATGATTGGCCATTCCCAGAGGACGTGGAGAAAGATTGATGAACCGATATTTTTTGTTCTACCGTAAAGAAAAGCTGAGCCAATTCCAAATATAAAAGTTAAGAACAGATAGATAATCGCGGAAAGCGGATCTAGTTTGTTCACAAAGATTGTTATGGGGATGTGTAATGCTGTCCAAGCAAGACTTGTAATAAGATTTGCCTGCCATTCACCATATCGGGATTCGTCGCCTAGGGCGCGCCAGAGCCTTGTAAAAATATAACCTCTAAATGTAATTTCTTCTGAGATTGCCGTTGCAAACGACAGACCTAGTGATAAAAATAATCCTTCATTACCTAAATTGGCGCCAAAGTTTAACCTGCCGTATTTAAAGTAGTTTAGTGTGACCGCAACCATTACAAAAACTGAACCAAGAATCAGAGAGATGTAAACGCTTCTGAAAAAATTATCAAATGTTATTCCAATAGTATTTAACCCTAATTTTTCTTTTTTAACCAAAAATATTACCGGTGTGATCCAGATTAGTGGTTTGATTATTATCTCTTCAATGGTGTCAGGGAGTTTAATTAGGAGTCTATAGCTCCCCCAAACTATGAATAAATATATGAAAAGAAAACCAACGTGCCTAAGAAGAGATGTTTTCATTCTTATTCATTTTACACTCCTTGTAACTTTCATCAATAGCTTTTATAACCAAAGCTACTCTTTTTTTGGCTTCTTCAAAATTTATAGCGCTTTTTTCATCGGGAAACCAATGAAAGACCAAATTGCGGCAATTTCTCCAAGTATTCCAGAGCAAATCTCCTAGATAATTATTGCCTAAATGATTTCTTAATTTATCGTATACACTTTCCAGAGGGCGAAATCTTGGCTCCAACTGAGGGTTTAGGGCCTTCCCGATTCTAAAACGCCTTCCATAATAATCACCTTCGCTGATAAAACCAAGGTCGAGGAATAATTTTTTGAGATAGCCTTCATAAGCCTTAGCCGCTGGAAAAACTACAAATGAATAATCGTGGTAACCGTTTTGCCATTTGGAAACTTGATTTAACAACACGAAGGATTCTGATATTAGTTCGCCTAGATCTTCTTCAAGGTAGTTGTACCATGGTTTTTCTTTTAGATTTATTTCCATCGCTGGTGATTTTTTGTAACTTTTTGATAGTACAACTTTAGAATGGGAGCTGTAAATAGTATAATTGAGGATATGGTCAAGGATCAGAAAGAGAAGATCTTGGAACACGTTACGCAAAAGAAGCGTTATAAAACCATCTTTCATAAGTTTCTGCGAGATGTACATTTTCGAAAGAAGATAATTTTTTTGAGTGTTGTTGCTATCGCGTTGGTTTGGTTTTTTTGGGGGATACCGCTGCCCACAAGCTTGGGACAGCAAGAACCTGTTTCGTCTCAGATATTTGACCGAAACGGAAAGCTCATTTATGAAATTTATGCCGACAAAAGGCGGAGTCCGATTAAATTAGGGGATCTTCCGGATTATGTTAAGAATGCAACTGTTGCAATTGAAGATAAGGATTTTTATAAACACAGCGCTTTCTCACCTACCGGGGTGATCAGGGCAATTTATAACACTGTACTTAAAAGAAATGTTCAAGGGGGC
>Ga0070741_10012342_pt1 | contig 15468 bp, 15 predicted proteins | sample Coa_R1_4_FD_66440 | JGI IMG/M metagenome (GOLD analysis project Ga0070741, IMG submission 66440) | Surface soil microbial communities from Centralia Pennsylvania, which are recovering from an underground coalmine fire - Coalmine... | ecosystem: Environmental > Terrestrial > Soil > Unclassified ... | reverse complement strand
AACTGCATCATCTCCATGTCCTTGAGTGGCACGCCCACCCGGAAGGCCATGACCATGCCGTCGCCGGTGCAGGAGTAGGCGTTCGTCGTGCCGACGTACAGGCGGCCGGCGCCGCCCGTGGCGAGGATGACCGTCTTCGCGCCGATCGTCTTCAGCCCGCCGTGCAGGAGGTCCCAGCAGATCACCCCCTGGCAGCGCCCGTGCTCTTCCACCAGCTGCCAGACGAACCACTCCTCGTACACGCGGATGTCGCGCTTCATCACCTGCTCGTAGAGCACCTGGATGAGCACGTGGCCGGTGATGTCGGCGGCGTACGCCGTCCGCGGCTCCCCGGCCGCCCCGAACGGGCGCTGCGCGATGCGGCCGTTCTCGTCCCGCGAGAAGACCGCGCCCCAGCGCTCGAGCTGGTAGACGTCGCCCGGCGCCTCCTCGCACAGGATCTGGATGGCGTCCTGGTCGCCGAGGTAGTCCGAGCCCTTGACCGTGTCGAACGCGTGCTCCTCGGGGCTGTCCTCGGAGGCGTTCCCGAGCGCCGCGTTGATGCCTCCCTCGGCCGACGCGGAGTGGCTGCGGACCGGGTGCAGCTTCGAGACGATGGCGACGTCGGCACCCGCGTCGTGGGCCTCGATCGCCGCACGCATGCCGGCCAAGCCGCCCCCGACGACCAGCACGTCGTGCTTCCCGTCCATCTCGCGCTCACGCTATCGCAAACGGGGCGTAGCTCGTCGCCCCAGCCGCCTTCGCTTCCGTCAGCGGCCGGCGAGCCGGCGTAGGAGCCGCGCGAGCGGGTCGTAGGAGCGGTCGACGACCCGCTCCTTGAGCGGGATGATGGCGTTGTCGGTGATGTGGATGCCCTCGGGGCAGACCTCGCTGCAGCATTTCGTGATGTTGCAGAGGCCGAGCCCGCCCTCGCCCTGGAGAAGCGCGCGCCGGTCGAGCGCGTCGAGCGGGTGCATCTCCAGGCTGGCGATGCGCACCCAGAAGCGCGGCCCGAAGTAGCGGTCCGTGAGCTGGTGGTCGCGCAGCACGTGGCAGACGTCCTGGCAGAGGAAGCACTCGATGCACTTGCGGAACTCGGCGATACGGTCGACGTCCTCCTGCCCCATCAGCCACTCTGCGTCCGGGCGCGGCGTGAACGGCGGGATGAGCTTGTTCACCTGGTAGTTCCAGGACACGTCCGTGACGAGGTCGCGGACGATCGGGAAGGTGCGCATCGGCTCGACGACGACGGCCTGCCCGGGCGGGAAGCGGTCGAGACGCGTCTTGCACATCAGGCTCGGGCGGCCGTTCACCTCGGCGGCGCAGGAGCCGCACTTGGCCGCCTTGCAGTTCCAGCGCACGGCCAGGTCGTGCGCCTGCGTGCGCTGGATCTCCCGGACGGCGTCGAGCACGACCATCCCCTCCTCGGCCTCCACCTCGTACTCGACGAGCCCGCCGCCGCTCGCGTCGCCGCGCCAGATGCGGAACTGCCTCGCGCTCACGAGGTCGCCTCCTTCGCCTTGCGCGCCTCGACGAGCGGCACGAGCTCGGGCACGGTCACGACCGGCCGCGGCTCGACGACCATCGCGTCGCCGTCCCGTCTGACGACGATGTTGTGCTCGCCCCAGAAGCCATCGTAGGCCGGATGGTCGAGACGGCTGTGGGCGCCGCGGCTCTCGGTGCGCAGGAGGGCCGCCTCGGTCACCGCCCGCGCGCAGGTGAGCAGGTTGCGCAGCTCGTGACAGAGGTCCCAACCCGGGTTGTAGACGCGACCGCCCGCGTCCACGCGTACGCTCGCCGCCCGCCGGTCGAGCTCGTCGAGCCTCGCGAGCGCCGTCTCGAGCGTCTCCTGCTCGCGGTAGATACCGACGAGCTCCTGCATCGTCGCCTGCAGGTCGGCGTGGACGGCGTAGGGGTCCTCCCCGCCTGCGCGCTCGAGCGGGGCCTCGAGCTCTCGGCGAGCCTCCTCGATCTCGCCCTCGTCGGGCCGCGGCTCGGGCGCCTGCGCCGCGTGCCGGGCTGCACCCTCGCCCGCCCGCTTGCCGAAGACGAGCAGGTCGGAGAGCGAGTTGCCGCCGAGACGGTTGGCGCCGTGCATGCCGCCGCTGCACTCGCCGGCCGCGTACAGGCCCGGCACCCTGCTCGCCCCGGTCTCGGCGTCGACCTTGATCCCGCCCATCGCGTAGTGGCAGGTCGGGCCGACCTCCATCGGCTCGCGCGTGATGTCGACGCCCGCGAGCTCCATGAACTGGTCGACCATGCTCGGCAGCTTCCGCCGCACCGCCGCCGCGGGCAGGTGCGAGACGTCGAGGTAGACGCCACCACGCGGCGAGCCTCGACCCTCCTTCACCTCTGCGTAGATCGCTCGCGCGACCACGTCGCGCGTCGACAGCTCCATCCGCTTCGGGTCGTAGCGCTCCATGAAGCGTTCGCCGGCGCCGTTGCGGAGGATGCCCCCCTCGCCGCGCACGGCTTCCGTGACGAGCAGCCCGGCGACACCCGGCGGCCACACCATCCCGGTGGGATGGAACTGCACGAACTCCATGTCGACGAGCTCGGCACCCGCCCGGTAGCCGAGCGCGTGGCCGTCACCCGTGTACTCCCACGAGTTCGAGGTGATGCGGTAGCACTTGCCGATGCCGCCGGTCGCGAGCACCACCGAGCGCGCCCGAAAGACGATCGCTGCTCCGCTCGTGCGCCGGTAGCCGAACGCGCCGCAGACGCGGTCGCCGTCCTTCAGCAGGCGCGTGATCGTGACCTCCATGAACACGTCCACGTCCTGGTGCACGGCCTTGTCCTGGAGCGTACGGATGAGCTCGAGGCCGGTGCGGTCGCCGATGTGGACGAGCCGGCGGTGCGTGTGCCCGCCGAACGCGCGCTGCGACATGCGGCGGTCGGGCAGGCGGTCGAAGACGCCGCCCCAGCGCTCGAGCTCGCGCACCCGCTCCGGCGCCTCCTTCGCGTGCAGCTCCGCCATGCGCCAGTTGTTCAGGTACTTGCCGCCGAACAGCGTGTCCTGGAAGTGCGTCTGCCAGCCGTCCTCCGGCTCGACGTGGCCGAAGGCGGCGGCGATGCCCCCTTCGGCCATCACCGTATGCGCCTTGCCGAGCAGCGACTTGCAGACGAGCGCCGTGCGCGCGCCGAGCGCCGACGACTCGATCGCCGCCCGCAGGCCCGCCCCGCCGGCGCCGATCACGACCACGTCGTGCTCGTGCGTCTCGACGGCGGCCGTCGCCACCTCAGACGATCCTCGGGTCGTGGAAGACGCCGGCTGCGGCGAGCCGCACGTACAGGTCGGCGAAACCCACGGTGGCGAGGCTGATCCAGGCCCACTGCGAGTGGCGCAGGTTGAGCACGCTCACCCAGCGCCACAGCCGGTGCCGCCGGCGTGCCGCGCGCGAGCAGGTGAAGCAGTCGAGCCGTCCGCCGACGAGGTGCCGGAGCGAGTTGCAGCCGAAGGTGAAGAGCGTGAGCAGGACGACGTTGGCGAGCAGGACGAGCGTCCCCACGCCGAGCCCGGCCTCGAGCGAGCCGTCCGGCCCCCGGAAGAGGAACGCGCGGCCGGCGTCGTACCAGAGGAAGCAAAGGACGGCGATGCCGAGGTAGAGGAAGTACCGGTGCACGTTCTGCAGCACGTACGGGAACGAGGCCTCGCCCCGGTAGCGGCGCCGCTTCCCGCCGACGGCGCACGCGGGCGGGGCGAGGAAGAACGCCCGGTAGTAGGCCTTGCGGTAGTAGTAGCAGGTGAGCCGCAGGCCGAGCGGGGCCCACAGGACGAGGAAGGCAAAGGAGAAGGGGATGTCGAGGCCGAAGCCGCGCAGGTCGGGCGAGTAGAAGGGAGACAGGTAGCGCGCCCCGCCGCCCGTGTACAGGTAGTCGCCGTTCTGGGCGGCGGCGACGATCGCGTACACGCCGAACACGGCCAGCCCGAGCGCGGTCGCAAGCGGCGGAAGCCACCAGGCGTCGCGCCTCGTCGTGGCGCCGAGCGCGCGGCGCTCTGGGGCGGAGTGCGGCCGGACGATCACGCTTCGAGGGCCTTGCGCGGGGGGGTCATCGGCATTCGTCATTCTCCGTGCGCGCCCGCGGTCGTGCCGTGCGCGAGGCGGGAGCCGGGCGGCTGCGCGCGCTCGCGTGGACGGCGCCGCCGCTAGTCGGCAAGCCGCGGCCCGGCGGCGGCGACGGCCGGGTCGACGGTGTCCTGGAACCTCCCGAAGTTGTCGCAGAACATCCGGGCCAGCTTCGCTGCCTGCCGGTCGTAGGCGGCCGGGTCGGCCCAGGTCGAGCGCGGGTCGAGGAGCGCCCGCTCGACGCCCGGCACCTCGACCGGCACCTCGAAGCCGAACACCGGATCGATCCGGTAGCCCACGCTCCGCAAGCCCTCCTCGAGCGCGGCGCGGAGCAGCGCGCGCGTCGCCGCGATCGGCATGCGGCGCCCCTCGCCGAAGGGACCACCCGTCCAGCCGGTGTTGACGAGCCACACGCTCGCGTGCGGGTGCTGCGCGAGCTTGTCGCCGAGCATGTGCGCGTACACGGCCGGCTCGAGCGGCAGGAAGGGGGCGGCGAAGCAGGCGGAGAAGGTCGCCTGCGGCTCGCTGACGCCGATCTCGGTGCCGGCCACCTTGGCCGTGTAGCCGGACAGGAAGTAGAACATCGCCTGGTCGCGCGTGAGCCGCGCGATCGGGGGCAGCACGCCGAATGCGTCCGCGGTGAGCATGACGACGGCGCTCGGGTGGCCGGCGCGCTTGGCGGGCAGCGCGTTCTCGATCTGCTCGAGCTTGTAGGCGGCGCGCGTGTTCTCGGTCTTGGAGTCGTCGTCGAGGTCGAGGATGCCGTTCTCGTCCACGCTCACGTTCTCGAGGATCGTCCCCCAGCGCCGGGTGGCGGCGTAGATCTGCGGCTCGGCTTCGGCTGACAGCCGGATCACCTTCGCGTAGCAGCCCCCCTCGACGTTGAACACCCCCCCGTCGCCCCAGCCGTGCTCGTCGTCGCCGATCAGGTGCCGCTCCGGGTCGGCGGAGAGCGTCGTCTTCCCGGTACCGGACAGACCGAAGAAGATCGCCACGCGCCCCTCGTCGTCGACGTTCGCCGAGCAGTGCATGGGCAGGACGCCCTCGAGCGGCAGGCGGTCGTTCATGATCGTGAAGATCCCCTTCTTGATCTCGCCGGCGTAGAAGGTGCCGCCGATCAGGATCTCCGTCCGGGTCGGGTGCAGGACGACGAAGGTGCCCGAGCGGGTGCCGTCGGCGTCGGGATCGGCCTCCACCTCGGGCGCGTGCAGGACGAGCGCCGCCGGCCGGAACGACGCCAGCTCCTCGTCCGTCGGGTCGATGAACATCGTCTTCGCGAACAGGGCGTGGTAGGGGCGGTCGGTGACGACCCGGACGGCGATGCGGTGCGCCGGGTCGGCACCGGCGAAGGCGTCGACGACGTACAGCTCCTGGGTGTCGAGGTGGGCGACGACCTTCTCGCGCAGGCCCTCGTAACGATCCTCGGGAAGCGGCTGGTTGACCTTGCCCCAGCAGATGCGCTCCGCCGACCCCGGCTCGGAGACGACGAACTTGTCGGACGGCGAGCGGCCCGTGTAGCGGCCCGTGTCGACGACGAGCGCCCCACCCTCGGCCAGCACCGCCTCCCCGCGCAGGAGCGCGCGGGTATAGAGGAGCGACGTCGTCGGGTTCCAGTGGATCGGGCCCTCCGGGTGCAGGCCGTGCTCGGCCAGCTCCGCCGGGCCTCGCAGGTCGATCTTCGTCGTCGTGGCGATCGCTCTCCCTCCTCGTGCTCGTGGGCGACCAATCCTAGGCCGAAGCCGCCACCCCTGCGCCGCGCAAGCATGCGTCGAGGTATCGGGCCGGAGCGACGGCGGCGCACGCCGAGCGCCGCCCGGCCGTGCCGGCCCTGAGAGAGCCGAGGATCGTTCCGATCCCCTCGTAGCAGCGCGCCCGCAGACGGGTGGCCAGTCGAGCGCAGAGGACGGCGGCCCGGCCGGCGCGGGCGTCGTTCGCAGTCATGTCGCGGACCGCCCCGTAGATGCAGTCAGCCTGGAAGCGCCCGGCGATCCTGCACAGCGCCCGCACCCGCGCGGGATCCTGGCGCGTCGTGCCGTCGGCGTCGCGCCCGTACGACTGGAAGCAGGTGGCGACCCACACCGCCTGCACGCGGAAGCAGATGTGCGCGGTCGCCTCCCAGTCGTAGCCGTTCGCGTTCAGGATCCGCGACGTCACCATCAGGTAGCAGTAGAGCCGGTGTCCCTTCGTCACCGGCGCGTCGCATGGGTAGACGAGGTCGCTCGCCTTCAGCCACGGGCTCTTGCCGCCGTAGGCGGTGCCGTTGGCGGCGTTCACGTTCTCCATGTACACCCCGCCGGTGCACGACGTCTGGTCCCACGGGGTGGCCAGCCGGTCACACACGTGGAGGGAGAAGGGAAGGTCGTAGCCGGTGGCGATCATCAGCCCGTGGCCGAGCCCGTGCACGCACTGGTAGAGGAGCCACTGGTCGCGCCGAAGCGTCGGGCTCGAGCAGACGCGGCGCGCGGCACGGATGAGCCCCGCCTCGGTGGTCACCCCCACGAACGACCGCTCGAGGATGCCGTGGTAGTAGCCCGACCAGCAGATCGACGAGCCGGCGGCGAACGCTCTCGGCACGTCGCCGTGGTAGCGGGCGAGCACCGCCGAGCCGATCACATGCGCGATCCTGTGGCAGCCCGCCTCGATCCTCGGATTGTCGGTCATCTCCTTCGCGAACAGCGAGAGCGCGGCCTTCGGCCCCTGGGAGTAGGCGATGTTGCCGAACGCCTGCTCGAAGCAACGCTGGTCGCCGCGGCAGGCGGAGAGCTTCGTCCCGTCCGGCCGGAAGCTGCCCGCGATCGGGTGCAGGTCGACCGCGCCCGCCCCGCCGGCTGGCCCGGAAGCCGGAGCGCCGGCCGCGCTCTCGCGGCCGCCGCCGCGCGAGGCAAGGACGGCGCCGGCCACGGCGCCGCCGGTCGCGAGCCCAACGACGAGGACGGCGACGACGAGGAGGCGCCGACTCACCTCTGCGCATGGTACGCGCCGACTACGCTCGCTGGATGCGAATCGAGCCTCCGAACCCCCCTCTGAGCGACGGCGTCGTGCTCCTGCGGCCGTGGGAGGAGCGGGACGTACGCGCGATCACGACGGCGTGCCGCGACGACGACATCGCCTGGTGGCTCGACCAGGTGCCGCAGCCCTACAGCGAGTCGGACGCCCGCGCGTACGTGGCCATGACCCGCCGCGGCTGGAAGGAGGGTTCGCACTGCGCGTTCGCCGTCACGGACGCGCCGACCGGGGCGGTGATCGGCTCGATCGGCGTGCACTGGCTCGACCCTGAGCAGGGCGTGGCCGAGATCGGCTACTGGGTGCGCGCCGAGGCGCGGGGGCGGGGAGTGGCGACGCGGGCGACGCTGCTCGTCTCCCGCTGGGCGGTCGAGCGTTGCGGCGCGAGGCGGCTGCAGCTTCGTGCCGACGCGCGCAACGTCGCCTCGCAGCGGGTGGCCGAGCGGGCGGGATTCCACCGGGAAGGGGTGCTCCGCTCGGTGCGCTTCAACCCGCGCCAGGGGCGGCGGGTCGACTTCGTGCTCTACTCCCTGCTTCCGGACGAGCTTCCCGGCTGACGGACTCGCGGGCGGCAGGCAGGCTCCCGCGCGGCCGGGTCGAACTGAGCGGGCGTTGGATACGCAGGCCGCGATCGAGCGCTTCCTCGCGTCCCCGGCGCTCGCGCCGGGGACGCGACGCGCCTACCGCTTCGACCTCGAGCCGTTCGCCGCCTGGCTCGCCGCGCGCGGCGTCCGGCTCGCGGACGTCGACGTTCGCCTGCTGTCCGAGTACGCGGCCGAGCTCGGGCGGGGGCGCCCGCGCCGGCTCGCGCCGGCGACGATCGCCCGCCGGCTGTCCGCGGTCCGCTCGCTGCTTCGTTTCACGCTCGGGCCGGAGCGGGTGCCGCAGGCGCGCCTCGCGCCGCGGCGAGGGCGCCGTCTGCCGCACGCGCCAAAACCGGCGGAGGTCGATCACATTCTCGCCGCCCTTGAGGGCGACGGCCCCATCCCGCTCCGCAACCGCGCGCTCATCGAGCTCGTCTACTCGGCCGGACTGCGCAGCCAGGAGGCGGTCGCGCTCGACCTCGCCGATGTCGATTTCGAGCGCGAGAGCCTGCACGTGCGCGGGAAGGGCGGCAAGGAGCGCGTCGTGCCGCTCGGCGAGGAGGCCGCCTCCTGGCTCGGGCGCTACCTGCGCGACGCGCGGCCCCAGCTCGCCGCGGGCGCCTCGAACGCGCTCTTCCTGTCGGCGCGCGGCCGGCGCCTCGACACGAGCACGCTCCGGCGACTCGTCCCCCACCCGCACCGGCTGCGGCACGCGTTCGCCACCCACCTGCTCGAGGGCGGCGCCGACCTGCGCGTCATCCAGGAGCTCCTCGGGCACAGCTCGCTCTCGACGACGCAGGTGTACAGCCACGTGGACGGACGCCGCCTGCGCAGGATCTACGACCGTGCACACCCGCGATCCTGAGCTCGAGGCCTTCCTCGCTCTCTCCCGGGCTCGGCTGTCGCCTCGCACGGTCGAGAGCTACCGGCGCGACCTCGAGCACGTGCGGGCGTGGGCGGGCCACCCGCTGCTCGAGCTCGCCGCCGGCGAGATCGAGCTCTATCTCGCCGAGCTGCGCGCGGAGGGCCGGTCGAGCGCGACGCTCGCGCGCCGGCTGTCGGCGCTTCGCTGCTTCTTCCGACACCAGGCGCTCGTCGGTGCCCGCCCGGACAATCCCGCCGCCGCCGTCTCGCCCCCGCGGCGAGGGCGGGCGCTGCCGCGCACGCTCTCCGCGGGCGAGGCCGAGCGGCTGATCGAAGCCGCGAACGGCACCACGCCGCGCGCGCTCCGCGACGGCGCCCTCGTCGAGCTGCTGTACGGGGCGGGGCTGCGGGTGAGCGAGGCGCTCTCGCTCGAGCGCGGGTCGGTCGACCTGGAGGAGCGGCTCGTGCGCTGCCTCGGCAAGGGAGGCAAGGAGCGGGTCGTGCCGATCGGGCGGCAGGGAGCGGAGGCCGTCCGCCGCTACCTCGCCCGCGGGCGGCCGTACCTCGACCGCAGGCACCGGCCGGAGCTCTTCCTGAATGCGCGCGGCGGGGCGCTCACGCGCGCCGGCGCCTTCCTCGTCCTGCGCCGGCTGGCGGCGAAGGCGGGGCTGGAGCCGGAGCGCGTGCACCCGCACCTGCTCCGGCACTCGTTCGCGACGCACCTCCTCGAGGGCGGCGCCGACCTTCGCTCCGTCCAGGAGATGCTCGGCCACGCCGACCTGGCGACGACCGAGTTGTACACGCACGTGACGGACAAGCGCCGCCGGGACGCGTTCTTCGCCGCACACCCGCACGCGCGCCGGCGGCGGCGCGGCGACCCGCCGGATGAAGCCGGCTAGACCCTACTTCCCCCTGAAATAGTCGATGCCGCTTGAGGTCTTACGAAGCCTCGAAGGCGCACAGACCTGGGTCGCCGGCATCACCCTCGCCCACAACCTGCAACCGATGGCGCTCCCCACCTAACCCGAGAAGAGCAGGAAGCGACAAGCAACCAATCCGCACCACCCACCACACTCGGCGAACGCTCAACCGTCTTTCAGGGGGAGGTTCGGCCCTAAGACCCTAGCGAGCCGCGGGCGGAGGCGGGCCGTGCCGGACGATGCCCAGCTCACGCTCGACCGCCTGGATCCGTTCGGCGGGCAGGCGCGGGCCCTCAACCGGCGGCTGGAGCCAGGGCCAACGCGCCGGCTCACCGAGCGCGCGGAAGTACTCCTCGATGCCCGCCGGGGTGCTCACGCCCACCACCCTCGCCGTGTCGGACTCGACCCGGAAGGTGTGCGGCGTGCCGGCAGGGGCGAAGACCAGGCCGCCGGTACCGCACGGCTCGGCGGACGCGAGCCAGTCTCCGGCCGCCACGCGGTCCGGCTCCGCGACCCAGACCGTCAACGCGCCGTCGACCACGTGGAACGTCTCGTCCTGCGGATGCGAGTGGAGCGGCGGCGCGGCGCCGCGCGGAAGGACGATCTCGAACAGCGCGAACCGGCCGCCGGTCCGGGCGCCGTCGAGCGGGATGCGCACAAGCGTGCCGAGGAACCAGAGCGGGTCGGTCGGCCCCGGCACGACCCGACCCGCAGGCGGCTCGCTCACGCCGTCGCGGCGGCGCCGATCCCGATCCAGGTCAGCCCCTGGTCTCCGGCGACCATCTGCCGGCGGGCCTCTGGCGAGCAGAAGACGAAATGTCCGGGCATGAGCGCGATCTCTTCTCCGTCGACGCGCAGGACGCCGCTGCCGGCCACGACCGCGTACACCTCCTCCTGACCGTCGGCCGCATGGTCGTGCTCCGGGCCTTCCGCGCCGGCCGGGAGCTCGATGCGGTTGACCTTGAACGCGGTCAGGCCAAGCGGCTCGCTCAGGGGACGGAACCTGCCGTGCAGCGCTTCGATTGCCTGCGCGTCGACAACGGCGTACGCCATGAAGCCTCCTCGGATCGGTGCGGCCCGGCCGCGGGAGCGGAATCGGAACCCGATCAGTATCTCATCGCGCCGGGCCCGCGCGCTTGCGCAGCTGCGCAGCCACCTTGCCGGCGACCTCGCGGAGGTCGCGGTCGAGGCGGTCGTCCTGGGCGAGCCCGGCGAGGAGCACGATCGTCTCCCGCTGCGGCGAGCCGTTCCGCAGGCAGACGGCGGCCAGGCGGCGCACGGCCTGGTTGGCGTCCTCGTTGACGAGCCGGTGCAGGAGCGGTCGCACCGCGTTGACGACGCCGGGGCTCTCCCGCGACAGGCGCTCGAGCGAGACGAGGGCCGAGCCGCGGCAGGAGGGGCTCTCGTCCTCGAGCCCGCGCCGGAGCAGCTCTGTCTTCTGGCGGAAGCGGAACTGGCCGATCGCCCGGTACGCGACGGAGCGCTCGCGGTAGTCGGCGCGGCGCACGGCGGCCTCGATCTCGTCGCTCCACTCGGCCCGCAGCGTGGCGAGCTCGCGCTCGGCGCCGGCCTCGGCGAGCGACTCCGCCCTGGCGGCCGCCTCCGCGAGGGTCAACCGACCGAGGCGAGGCTGCGCGGCGGCGGCCCGACGTAGTTCGCCGACGGGCGGAACAGCTTGCCGGTGCGCTTCTGCTCGAGGATGTGGGCCGACCAGCCGGCCACGCGCGAGCAGGCGAACATGGCCGGCGTGAGCTTGGACGGGATCCGGGCGACGTCGAGCACGACGGCAGACCAGAACTCGACGTTCGTCGCCAGCACGCGCTCGGGGTGGCGCTTCGCGAGCTCCGCGAGCGCGGCCTCCTCGAGCGCCTCGGCGACCTCGACCCGCTCGGAGCCGAGCTCGCGTGCGGTGCGGCGGAGCAGCCGCGCGCGCGGGTCCTCGGCCCGGTAGACACGATGGCCGAAGCCCATGATGCGCTCGCCGCGGTCGAGCAGGTCGCGAACGTAGCGCCCCGCGTCGCCGCTCGCCGCGACACCGTCCAGCATGGGGATGACGCGCGCCGGCGCCCCCCCGTGCAGCGGGCCGGAGAGGGCTCCGACCGCGGCCGAGAGGGCGGCGCCGCAGTCGGCGCCCGTGGAGGCGACGACGCGCGCCGTGAAGGTGGAGGCGTTCAGGCCGTGCTCGGCGGTGCAGATCCAGTAGGTGTCGATCGCCCGCACGTGCCGCGGGTCGGCCTCCCCCCGCCAGCGCAGCAGGAACTTCTCGGCAGCCGTCTCCCCCCGCTCGACGACCTCGTCGGGGACGGAGTCGGCGTGGCCGTCGGCGACGCGGGCGGAGCGGGCGACGATGGCCATCATCTGCGCCGACAGCCGGCCGAGATCCTCGCGCGCCTGCTCGTCGCTGATGTCGACCAGCTTGCCGAGCCCCCACGCGGCCGACAGGTGCGCCGTCTCGGCCTGCAGGTCGGATGGCGCGTCGCCCGTCAGGAAGCGGGGCTCGTACGGCTCCGGGTCGGGCATCCTCGCTTCGAGCGAGTCGTCCACGAGCAGGCCCCACACGGTCTCGTAGGGGACGTGGCCGACGAGATCCTCGATGTCGATGCCGCGGTAGCGGAGGGAGCCGCCCTCGCGGTCCGGTTCGGCGATCTCGGTCTCGACCGCGACGACGCCTTCGAGCCCAGGCTTGAGGTCACCCATCTCGAACGGAATCTAGCGGACGGTTGCCTGGCGGGACTCGGGTAGAGTCACGCGCCGGTGGCACACCGCGTCACGCTCATCCCCGGGGACGGCACCGGCCCCGAGCTCACGGAGGCGACGCGCCGCGTCCTCGAGGCGACCGGCGTCCGCTTCGACTGGGACGTGAGGCAGGCCGGCGTCGGGGTGATGGAGGAGGCAGGCACCCCGCTGCCGGAGGAGACGCTCGCGTCGATCCGGGCGAACGGGGTCGCGATCAAGGGGCCGATCACCACTCCGATCGGCACCGGTTTCCGCTCCGTCAACGTGGCGCTTCGCCACGAGCTCGGCCTGTACGCCTGCCTGCGGCCGTGCAAGACGTACCCGGGCGTGCGCTCACGCTACGAGAACGTGGACGTGGTCATCGTGCGCGAGAACACCGAGGACCTGTACGCCGGCATCGAGTTCGCGTCCGGGACGGCGGCGGCGCGCGAGGTGATCGCGACGCTGAACGCCGCCCAGCCGAAGCAGATCGCCGAGAGCTCCGGCATCTCGATCAAGCCGATCAGCCCGGAGGCGTCCGAGCGGATCATCCGCTACGCGTTCGAGTACGCGCGGGCGCGTGGGCGGCGCGCAGTGCACTGCGTGACGAAGGCGAACATCATGAAGCACACGGACGGCCTCTTCCTCGCCGTCTTCCGCGAGGTGGCGGAGGACTACGCGGACGTCGAGGCGCGTGAGAACCTCGTCGACGCCCTGTGCATGGGCCTCGTGCAGCGGCCGGAGGAGTTCGACGTGCTCGTCCTGCCGAACTTGTACGGGGACATCGTCAGCGATCTCACCGCCGGCCTCGTCGGCGGTCTGGGCGTGGCACCGGGCGCGAACATCGGCCCGGACGCGGCCGTGTTCGAGGCGACGCACGGATCGGCGCCGAAGTACACCGGTCAGAACAAGGTGAACCCGATCGCGATGATCCTCTCCGGCAAGCTGATGCTGGAGCACCTGGGCGAGACGGACGCGGCGGCGCGGCTCGAGCAGGCGGTCGCGGAGGTGATCCGCGAGGGCACGCGCGTCACCTACGACATGAAGCCGAGTCGGGACGACCCGACCGCCGTCGGCACGAGCGACGTCGCCGACGCCATCATCGAGAAGCTGGGGGCGAGCTAGATGCGCAGGAAGGTCACCGTCATCGGGGCCGGCAACGTCGGCACAACCGCGGCGCAGGAAGTCGCCCGGCGCGACTACGCCGACGTCGTGCTCGTGGACATCGTCGACAACCTCCCGCAGGGGAAGGCGCTCGACCTGAACGAGGCGGGCCCAGTGCTGGGCTACGAGCCAACGATCATCGGCACGAACGGCTACGAGGAGACGGCGGGCTCCGACGTGATCGTGGTCACGTCCGGCAAGCCGCGCTCCCCGGGGATGAGCCGCGACGACCTCGTGACAACGAACGAGTCGATCGTCGGCGCGGTGACGCGCGCGGCCGTCGAGCGCTCGCCGGATGCGATTCTCGTCGTCGTCACCAACCCGCTCGACGCGATGTGCCACGTTGCCAAGCACGCCTCCGACTTCCCCAGGGAGCGCGTCTTCGGCATGGCGGGGATCCTCGACACGGCCCGCTTCCGCGCCTTCATCGCCTGGGAGACAGGAGCGTCGGCGAAGGACGTGCAGGCGGTCGTCCTGGGCGGGCACGGCGACCAGATGGTGCCCGTCGTGTCCGCGACGACCGTGGGCGGCGTGCCGCTCGCGCAGCTCGTGTCCGCCGAGCGCATCGAGGCGATGGTGGAGCGCACGAGGAAGGGCGGTGGCGAGGTGGTCGATCTGCTCGGCACGTCGGCCTGGTACGCGCCGGGCGCGGCGATCGCGCAGATGGTCGATGCGATCGTGCTCGACCAGAAGCGTGTGCTTCCGTGCACCGCGCTGCTCGAGGGCGAGTACGGCATCGACGGGCTGTACATGGGCGTCCCCGTGAAGCTGGGGGCCTCCGGCATCGAGGAGGTCGTCCAGCTCGAGCTGACGGGCGCGGAGCAGGCGGCGCTCGCGGCGTCGGCCGAGGCGGTTCGCGAGGTCGTCCGCGTGCTCACGCTCGGGTGAGACCCGCCGAGGCACCAGCCGGCTCGCCACACATCCGGCACAGCTGCGTCACACACGCGCGCGGCCTGCGCCGATACGATGAAATCGGGTGGTGGGCCGGGGTGCCCCGGGCGGAGCCGCCGAGGGACGAATGAACGTGACGCTCGCAGGCCGCACCGCGATCGTCGGCGGCAGCTCGTCGGGGATGGGGCTCGCGGTCGCCGAGGCGCTCGTCGCAGCCGGCGCGAACGTGGCCATGTTCGCGCGACGCCACGACCTGCTCGAGCGGGCGGCGGAGCGGCTCGGCGCGCTCGCGGTGCGCGGCGACATGACCGTGCCGGCGGACCTGGAGCGGCTCGTCAGCCGGACGGTCGAGGCATTCGGCGGCATCGACATCCTCGTCAACAACGGGGGCGGGCCACCGCCCGGGCCTGCCGCGGGCCTCGAGCCGGAGGCGTACGAGCGCGCCGTCGAGCTCCTGCTCATCCCCTTCGTGCGGCTGACCAACCTCTGCCTTCCCCACCTCGAGCGCTCCGGGTGCGGCCGCATCGTGCTGATCGAGTCGAGCTCCGTCCGCGAGCCGATCGACGGCCTGGCCCTGTCCAACGCCGTCCGCCCGGGCGTCGTCGGCTGGGCGAAGACGCTCGCCCGCGAGGTGGGACCGAAGAGGATCACCGTCAACACCGTCGCCCCCGGCCGCATCGAGACCGACCGTGTACGCGAGTTCTACGAGGCCGGCTCGCGCTCGCGCGAAGCTGACGTGGCGCACATCCCGCTCCGGCGCTTCGGTACCCCGGACGAGATCGCCCACGTCGTCTGCTTCCTCGCCTCCGACCTCGCGAGCTACGTCACCGGCGCGGTCGTGCCGGTCGACGGCGGCCTGACCCGCTTCCTCCTCTGAGACGCGGACGGCGACGAGCCCTCGTCTGGGCCGGACGGGCGGCAGGCGCGCTCGTGCTGGCCGCCGGTGCCGCGTTCGTCGTCCTCTGGCTGTATCCCTCCGACCGCTACCTCCTCCTACCCGACAAGGCGCATCCGCTCGCTGCGGTCGTCTCTTTCCGCAACGCCAGGCCGCAGACCGGCCCCGGAGGCATCTACTTCCTCGACGTGAAGGAGCGTCGGGCGAGCCTGCTCGAGGACTTCTTCCCGAGCTTCCGCGACGCGGGCGCGTCGATCGTCCCCGCCTCCGCCGTCCTCGCTCCCGGCGTGAGCGAGAGCGAGAGCCAGAAGATCGACCTGAGCCAGATGGCCCGCTCGCAGGACGTCGCCGCGGCCGTCGCCCTGCGCACCGCCGGCTACCGGGTG
>Ga0070741_10012341_pt1 | contig 15470 bp, 12 predicted proteins | sample Coa_R1_4_FD_66440 | JGI IMG/M metagenome (GOLD analysis project Ga0070741, IMG submission 66440) | Surface soil microbial communities from Centralia Pennsylvania, which are recovering from an underground coalmine fire - Coalmine... | ecosystem: Environmental > Terrestrial > Soil > Unclassified ... | reverse complement strand
TGTTGGTGTGGTATACGGCGCCAAGATCTGGACCGGAGACCGAGTGGTGGATACGACCGGCACGCCGCCTTGAGCGTCTCGCACGACCCGGCAACCATCGATCGAAATATTTCAGTCTAGTTTGAAGCTCGAGTGGTCCCTGAACCAAACGTAATCAGTATCAGGCGAGGGCACAAACCCGCCGTGGACGCCGCCCTTGACAGCCGGCCGAACGGTGTCAGGAATCCAGCGGCGGCGCTCCACATGACCGTCGGCCCAGGAGAGATTGGCGGCGCGGTCGTGAAAGGATGCCGGCAGGTTGCCCCACTTGATTTGATCCCACGTATTGACGAAATATCCATCATTAATCGTGTCGGGGTGCTCCTCGATAAAAACGTAGAAATTTGAAGGGCCGGGGAACTGACTGGTTTTGAGGAACTGGCACCACTTGGGATTAAAGCGATTGGGGTTGATCATGGGGTCACCCACCAAGGCGTTCATCGAGATGCTGCGCAGCCGGGCGCCGTTTTGTGCCATCGACTGATCCGCCGGGCACTTGTAGATGCCGATGTTGTTGTTGACGTAAACGGCCAGCTTGCCGCTCCGGATGTAGCTGGCGTTTGTGTTTTCAACGCTCATCGCCCAATCCTGAATGTTGTTGACCCAACTCTGACGGAAGGTGCGTGTGTCAACCATGCTGCAGTTGTTGACCAGAAGCCCCTGGTTGTCGTCTGCGTACAGCAACCAGCCCACCTCCAACTGTTTGATATTGTTGGCGCAAGCGGTGGTTTGAGCGCTGGCTTTGGCGCGGGAAAGCGCGGGCAGCAACATGGCGGCAAGGATCGCTATGATCGCTATCACCACTAGTAATTCGATCAGCGTGAATCCCTCGCGATCCAATCCGCAACTCTGGCGCGCCTTCATGTGTGGATAATTGGATGCCGCCACCTTCAATGCGCCTCACCCTTGTTTGCCAAAACCTTACCCGCAATTGCCACGGGAACGCACTTCCCGGACGGCCGGCGCTGGCTCCAGCCCAGCCGCTCTCCGGAAAACCCAAGCTTTGCTGCAATTCGCGTTTATTGGCGTCCATTCGCGGTTGCCTGCCTCGCTTCGCGGTACGGCTTGCCCGCGCGGTAAAATTCAAGCAACTCGCGGTTGCGCGCGGCCGTGCCTGGGTCCCCCGCTTTGGTGGCGCGCGCGCAGGCTTGCTCAGCAGCGTGGATGGCATCTGAGAAACGCCCTGCTTCAGCGTAGGCCGCCGCGAGTGTGCCCAGCAGGAACGGCAGCTTGGAATCGAGCGCGCAAGCATGCTCGGCCAGTTGCACGGCTCTCGGGCCGTTCCGTATCTCGGTCTCCGGACTGGTCGCCATAAGCCAGGCCATATTGTTTAGGGCTTCTATAGAGTTCGGGTCCAGTTCGAGCGCCCTCTCAAAATGAGCGATGGCCTCCTGCGAACGACCCACATGGGGCAGCGCGCTGGCGAGATTCAACTGAGTCGGCAAATCAGTTGGATTCTCTCGCGCGGCGGCCAAATAAGCCTGCACGGCCTCGGGCCAAAACCCGTCGGTTCGGAGCAGTTGGCCCATATTGTAGTAGGCTTTGGCGTAATGGGGATCAATTGCTACAGCCACTCGATATCGCACCATCGCTTTTCCTCCCTGTCCCTGCCTTTCCAACCCAACGCCCAGCGCGAACTGAGCCGAAGGATTGTCCGAGGTTACGGCAATGGTGTGGTCGAACAGCGTCACGGTGTCCTGCCAGTAAGCCAGTTGATTCCTGGTCAAAATCACCAGGACCCCTACCGCTAGCAAACCCGCCAGCGACTCGAAGTTCATTCCTCGAAATGCTAAGCGGCGGCTCAACCTTCTGTGCCTGATCCAGGACACGATCGCGACCACTGGACCGATTAGCGGAATGTACGTGTAACGATCGGCCATCGCTTGCTCACCAACCTGGACGAGTCCGATAACCGGTATGAGCGTCCCCAAAAACCAAAGCCATCCGACCAATAGACACGGACCCCGCTGGGCCCCCAGAACCACGAACGTAGTAATCAGACCCAAAGCTAATCCTGCGCACACGATTTCCCACGCGGGCCATTGGTTGGTGAGGAAATAATGTTTCGCCGGATGTGGATAAACCACCGCGAGATCCGTTGGCCAAAAAAATTTGGAGAGGTAGCGCAAGTAACTGCACACCGCATTGGCCACGCGCTCGGACCAGGAAACCTGCGAAATCATTTCCATGGCGCCCGCCTGCCTTTGCACCTCGATCGTTATCCAGCAATCAACCGCCGCGAGCGCAAAAAACGGGACCTTCTCCACCAGCAACCATCGGATTCTCGAGATTTGAGATTTCAAATTTGAAATCTCGAAGCGGCGCAGCGGCCAAAAATCCATTAACAACAGCACGAACGGCAGCGTCACCACCATCGGTTTGCTCATCAAACCAAGTGCAAAAAACAAAAGCGCAGAGGAAAAGCGGAAAGCGGGAAAGCGGGAAGAGGAAAAGCGGAAAGCGGGAAAGCGGGAAAGCGGAAACCAAGATGGAAGGACGTAGGTTCGCGCTCTCCGTTCGCTCCGTGTTTCCGCTTTCCTGCTTTCCCGCTTTCCGCTTTTCTCCCCCATTTCCGCCTTTCCGGTTTCTCGCTTTTCGCTTTTCCGCTTTCCGCTTTTCTTCCCCTCGCTTTTCTCCACATAGCGCCCATACATCCACAAAGTCAGCAGGAAGAAAAATCCACTCAGCAGATCTTTGCGTTCCGCAATCCAGGCCACCGATTCAACGCGCAACGGGTGCAAAGCGAATACCAGCGCCACCCATGCGCTTATCCACAGGTCACCTTCCTTGCCGAGCTCCAGCCAGCGGGAGGGCCGAGCCCCTTCGAGATTGGGAGCTTTTTGCTCCAGGTTCGTGTGACGAGATGGGCTAGTGTGTCCGATCCTGGCTGAAGCAGATGCGGCCGGCTGCCTGCCGCCGCGACGAAACCACTGCAGTATCAAAAGGAAGAGCAAAGCCGCGTTGAGCGAGTGAATGAAAACATTCACCAGATGATGCGCGCCGGCTCGCAAGCCGAAAACCTGGCAATCCAGCGCGTGCGAAAGCGTGGTTATGGGGTGCCAATTGCCAACCACGGGCGTGGTAAAGGCGTAATGAACCGTCCTCCAATTGAGCCCGGATTGGATCTGGGAATTTTCCGTTATAAACTGAGGATCGTCGAAAAGAATGAAATCGTGCGTCCGGACGGGCCAGTAAACGCCCAGAGTCAGCGCAACCAGCGATAGCGCGACCAGAGATTCTCGACGCATTTGGAAATATTGAGTTGGAAAAGAGCGTGAACACAACCGGAATTTGAGCTTTCTTGCGCAAGCCTGCTGATTTTAGTACAAGCTCCCGCGCCATGTGCATTAGAAGAACCTTTAGCTGCGCCTGTGGTCTTTTGTTTATCCTGTTGGGCCAGGGGTGCAAAAAGTCCGAACCGGGCCAGAGCCAAAGCAAGATGGCTCCGCCCAATAATGAGCCGGTTATAACCCTGCATTGGATGGGGGCCAAACAAGTGGCAGCACAGCCGGGCGCGGCCGGCTTTCTTAAGATCTGGCGCTTGCCCGAGACTGAGAAACTCCGGGCTCAAACCCTTGATAAGCTGGCTTTGGCGCCCTGGACGCGTGGGGCCACCAATCAAATCGCCCCCATGACAAACTCAGCGGCCATGGTGCGCGCCAATCCTTCGGCAGCGTTGCTTCGGCCGCTGCTAGACGATCTCGTTCAACAGGAGTTCTATCTTGAATTACGGGACGCCGGCGCCGCGGGGTGCCAATTGGGCCTCGCGATTCGATTGGATGCCAAACGTGGCAGCGCCTGGGAATCCAATTTGGCATCTTTGTTCGAGTCCGCCACTGCCAACCGCAGAACGCCACCTCAAGGGACAGCCAACGGCACGACTGGTTGGAGCGTCCGGGCAACCAACTCTCCCGCGGGGCTGCCACCAGCCCTGCGCCACACCGAACTTGTCCACGCCGGCGACTGGACGGTTTTCGGGCTGGCCTCTGACCAGAACCCGATCTTCAAAGAGATCCTGGGACGAATTCAGGCCAGGCAAACGCCTCTCGCCATGTCTGCGTCGGCCGACTGGTTACAGTTACGATGCGATTTGCGCCGTCTCTTCTCCGCTTTGTCCTGGGGACCGGCTCTTCCGGCGGATTCGCCGCAGATCTCCCTGGCCATCAGCGGCGACGGAACCAACGTTCTGACCAGGGGGCAACTGACCTTTGCCAAACCAGTGCCCTTCGAAATCGAGCCATGGATCATACCGACCAATCTGATTCACGAGCCGCTACATAGCTTCACCGCTGTGCAGGGGCTTAAAGCGTGGGTCTCTTCAATGCCCGCGTGGAGTGACCTTCGGGCTGGTCCGGCGCCAAATCAGCTCTTCTGCTGGGGCCAGGGCGGGTCGCCCTTTCTGGATTACGCAGCCGCCCCGCTAGCCAGCGCGGGTAGCGTAATGCAAAAACTGGGGCCCAAAGTTGCCGAGGAAACGAATCCGTTGCTTGCCACCAATGGTATGGGCAAGTGGGAACGCTCCAGCAATTCGGACGGCATCGCCTGGAATCGTGTGCCAATAATAAACCCTTTCATTCAATCCATAAGCCAGCCGCAAAGCCCGTTTTTGCTCGCGGGGCTAGCGCCACTAGTCGTCACCAATTCCAAGCCGCCACTTGGCACTTTCCAGGATTTAATTAGCCGGCCCAATATTGTCTATTTTGACCGTGAACTTACCGGTCCCAGAGTCGAAGCCTGGATGTTTCTCAGCCAGCTCTTCCGGATCATCGGCCGGCGCACTCAGTTGCAATCGGAAACTCCAACGGTTCAATGGCTTAAAGTTGTCGGGCCGATGCTCGGCGAGACCTTGACGGCTGTCGTTAAGACCGGGCCGGCTACCCTCTCTTTCGATCGTCGGTCCACTTTCGGGCTCACCGGAATCGAATTTCACCTATTAGCCGACTGGTTTGAGTCCGCTCGTTTCCCCTATGAAACGCACATGGAAACTGCCAAGCTCCCGCCACGCCGGTTTGGGGCAAAAAACAATGGTGCCTCGCCTGGGAATAAATGAGCTGGGGAGCGAGGCTTCGATAACGTTAAAGCGGGCCGCTTCGGTGTCGGCTCGCCCACGACGCTCCATAAAAGCCACAGACGGCCAGGCAGGACCTAAATGCCACCTGAAAAACGTTCAAATTTTCTTTTAAAAACATGTTGACAGGCAATCGCGGCTTTGCAAAAGTGAATGCACACACGGTATACACAAACTACATAAAATGAGAACAAAAGCACTACTTAGTGTGGCTGCTATCGCAGCCAGTGCCATCTCCGCGATGGCTCAATCCAACGTTTATTCGTTGAATATTGTCGGTTACGCTACGGTCGCGGTTCCTCCGGGCTATAGCATTTTGGCAAACCCCTTGAGCGCTGGGACAAGAAACGGCGCCGATGAGATCATGCCGATTATCGATGGTGAATTGATTCTGACCTGGACGGGTTCGAAATTCACGCAAGTCGGTTATGACGCCGGCAATGGCGGTTGGGTGCAGGCAGACGATGCCACACCGGCTACTCCGCCCGCTCTGCCTCCTGGCACAGGGTTCTTCTTCTTTAACCCGCTGACGACTTCGACCAACTTCACCTTTGTCGGTCAGGTTGTTCCTGGTCCGTCCAGCACGAACACCACCACGTTGGCTCCTGGTTACAACCTGATTGGTTCGGCGCTCCCTGCCAGTTTGACCACGGCTCAAGGCGGTGTCACCAACAGCCCGATTAGCCTGCCGGCTATCGACGGTATGCTGATTCTTACTTGGAACAACGCGACCTCGAAGTATGTGCAGACCGGTTATGATCTCGGCAACGGTGGCTGGGTTCAGGCCGACGATGCGACCCCGAGCGTCGTTCCGCCTTACACCATTGGCGAAGGGTTCTTCTACTTCAATCCGCTGGCAACCGCGAAGGCTTGGCCTCAGAGCCTGCCTTAAGGCCGACATTTCAGTTCGCGAAAATCAACAACTAAACCACAATCATACATCTATATGAAAAAACTAGCAGGTATACTCTGCTTAAGTGCATTGACCACTGGTGCTTTTGCCCAGGGGCTAATCAACTATCAGAATAGCGGCCAGACGTTGCTCAGCACACAAGTGCAGGGTCAGAGTGCTCAGGTCATGGGCAATACCCCTGGCCAGTACTTCTTTGGCCTATTGATCTCTCCATCCGGTGCGGCCGGTTCTTTCAACTTCACCGGGCTGTATGCCACTAACACCGCCGCTACAACTGGCGGCCGGTTGGCCGGTGGTAACGGCATCTCCGTTCCAGGTTGGGGAGCGGGCGTCACCATGTCGTATGAAATCGCTGGATGGGATTCTTCCCTCGGTCATACGTTTAATGCGGCATGGCTGACCACGCACCCGGCCGGCTTTTTCGGGGTCTCCCCTATCGCGTCGGGCGCCGCTGGTGGTGTTGACGCCACTGGTAATTCTATTCCGACGTACAACCTGTTCGGTGGAGCTACTGGAATCCCGACGGGCTTCACCTTGACTTCAAGTGTCCCTGAGCCCTCCAGCATGGCGCTGGCTGGCCTTGGAGCCGCCGCTCTGTTAATCTTCCGCCGTCGGAAATAACTAAGCAGCTGGCTGTCTTTCACAGAAGCCGCCCGAAAGGGCGGCTTCTTTTTTTTAGGGATTAAGTTGTCGCCAGCCTCACAGCCGGCGCTTCATCCTGTGGTTGCTTTGGTAAATCGGCCGACTCGCCAAGGCGCGGAGCGCCGAGTTGCACTCGGGTTAGGACGTTGACACATCTCGTGCAATCAAGCGCGGTAGCTTCCCTCTGCTTTCCGGGAGGGAGCGGGGCCGGAACAAGGAGGGCTTTGTAAACCTAATCCCTGCTACAGCAGAGGCGAGCTACCTTAGCACGTGCTTTAAAAAACGCTTGGGCCGTGGGCTCCTGGGTTTGGAGTCCCGCCTTTAGGCGGCCCAGCGCCGAGACCGGTAAGCGCGGGGGACTCCAAACCGAATTCTAAAATACGCTCTTAGCGTTAATATGGATGCCCTGGCAGCGGCGGCAAGGTGATGGTAGGAGTCTGTTGCTGTTGAGGCCCCTGGCTGTTCTGCCGATTCAACATATTTGAAAGTGGCGTTGGCGGCAGCAAGGCCGCGTTGGGGCCCCCTGCCTGCCGTTCGGCCTCGATAAGAATCGCTTGCTCTTCCGCAGATATCTGTTGGCTTGGCATTGGGGTGGTGGTCATTGACCCTGGAACGGAGCTGTTTTGTAAAGCCTGAACGGGAGTTGCACCAGCAATTAACCCCGGCGAAACATAGGACGGCGTTGAGCCGGATGGGGAGAAATTCATTCCGCCCGCGGGTGGAATCGTGCCAGCCTGGCTCCCCGTAGCAGGAAGACGAGGCACTCGGGTTGGCAGTTGGAAATTGGGAGTCGTTGCCCCGCCTGGAGTAGGCAGGTGTACCGAAGGATTAGGCATGGGCAACCCTGGAATGGGCTGTCCGCCAGGCATAGCTGCCGACCCCGGCGGGGCCGCTGTCGCAGGCAGTTTAGCGCCATCTTTGTCAAAAGTGAGCGTCTGGATGGTGCCCGCGTTGTTGACTTTGACGCTGCCCGCCTTCTCATCAATTTCCAGCACCTCGATATCCCCTTCACGCTGACCTTCCGTCAGGATGTAAGACTGTTCCGTTTGAGGCCCCTGACCCGGCTTCGCCGGAGGCGGCGGCGTCTTCATCAGAACGCGTTTATTTCCCAGGATGGTGGTGATCCCGGTCAGAGTGATCTTCACTACCACCGGCTTATTGACTTCAGTCGGGTCGGCTGGTGGCGGTGGTGGTTTGAGGCTGAAAACGTTCCGATCGACGATGCTCTGATAAGGGTTATCGGAAGTCTCCGCGCTGTTTACCGGGACGGCGCGCGCCGTCGTGCACACTGCCAGTCCGCTTACCAGGCAGATCAGCATCTTTCCACCGTGCTTCATATTGGCACCTTAGCAAGAAAAGAACCAAAACGCCACGGAAAAAATGGGAAAATCAATAAGTCGGGTAGGCCGACAAATCGAAATAGCGCAACTGATATTTGGCGGGATTGAGACCTTGCAGCCGGCAGAGTTCGTCCATGTCAGCCTGCATCTCGGGGCTGGCGCCCGAGGTGGTTCGCCCAGTCCAAAACACCAATTCACCCGGCAATGGCAACATATTTGGAGAACCTGAGTCTCCGCCTTTCATTGTGTCGACGGTGAAGCCCGGAACATCGGCACTGACCTTGCCACCTTGCTCGGTCTTGAAGAGCAGTGAGGGCGCGTCCTGAACATACGGATATTTTGAATGAACCACGAAAACATCGTCGGGACGCACCACTCTCATCGGTTCAATTGAACCAGGGAGATCGGAGTCGAATAGGACGATGGTGTAGTCCCGGTGGCTGGTTTCAGGTGTGCGCACGACTTGCCGCGCGATCCGCATCTCGACCATTTTATTCTCTTTGGTAAGGAACCAGGCTTTAGCCCAGCCAAAATCGGTCCCGACACGGTCCGGGCCCATTCCATGTCCACGGGCGTAGCCGTGCCTTCGGGTTAAGGCAGTTATCTGGCCCCATCCTGGCGGGCCCTCTCCTTGCCAACATGGACATAAAGCTGTCAGACCTTTCATCCCCCAGATAAGCGAGTTTGTAGCCCACTGAACGTGCGCCGGCCGCGCCGGCCAATCCGCTGGGCGTGTTCGTTCGCTCCAGATTGTCATGCTCCTGCCATTCGTATGCGCGATAAAATTCGTCCAGACCACATTGTTCAATGATTCCGGCAAAAAGTGGTCGAATTGACGCAGGGTATTCGTCACAAAAGAAAGGTTTGCCGCCGCTCGGAAGGTCATAAGGGTACTCCGGATCTCCGGCGGCAAACTAAGCAAAGGTGGCTTGTAAGACAGCGGCGCTTCCGGCACGGCTTGCAGTTGCCCAAGAGAAAGCCTGTAAACGGCCGGCGCGTTCGTGTCCCAGCCGGCGAAAGCGCCCCTCGTTTCATTTGGCGCCTGAGCAACGCTCGAATCTAGGCTCCCAATCAACAAACCGGCAATCGTGAGTTCAGGGAACCCAAAGCAAACGCGCTTCATAAAATATCCTTCAAACACTACTTAGGCGCAGCCACCGCTTTGATCTCTGCGCCTGTGCTGATTCTCCCAATCGCCTCTTGCGCAGCGGCGCGAACAACCGCTTCGCTGTCCGCCAGGCACTGCTTGAGCTGCGGTAAAGCCGCATGTGCAACGGGGCCCATTCTGCCCAATAAACGCGCGGCCCATTCGCGCACATCCGCGGAGGCATCGACCAGGCAACGAGACACATCGGTTGCGGCGTCGGGAAGTCGCCACGAAACCAGGGTAAGGGCCTTGAGCGCGGATACACGCACCTCGGCGGCCGGATCACGCAGCGATTCAATGAATAAATGGAATGTTGCGTCATCTGTGGCCCGAATCGCGCCAAGGGCTTCAATGGCCTGGCAGCGGGAGGCAACCAGGTCTGAATGCGCCATCTTGATTAATGGCCGCACCATGCCTCGCATCGATCGGTTCAAGCGGAGGAACTCCTGCACGGCGGCTTCGCGAGCCGGTGCGTCGGCATGATCGATGATGTTGCTGAGGGCGGCAATCGAGGGCGTGCCAATTGTGGCAAGGCTATAGGCGCTTGAGGCGCGCACTTGCGGATCGACGTCTTCCAGCGTGACGATCAGAAAAGGAATGGCCGGCTCCGCCGCCGGCCCGATCTGGCCCAAGCCATACGCCGCCGCGCGCCTGGTGTTGACGGCCGTGCTCGCCAACGCGCTCACAAACCCTGGGACCGACACCTTGCCGATTTGAGCCAGCGCGGAGGCAGCGTCCATCGCGATCTCAAGTTCACCGTCGTGCAAGGTCCTGAGTAGTGCCGGGACAGCCGGTTCGGCCATCGGCCCCAGCAACTCCAAACCCTTGGCCCCGGCCGAGCGCAGCGCGACGGCTTCGAGTGGCCCGACTCTCGCCTGTAAAGCCGGACGAAACCGGCGTGGAAACATGGGCATAAGTGTCCAGGCCTCGCGCCGCCAAAAGCGATCCCGATATTGCAGCAGTTCCACCAAACCAGGCACCGCATGGCTGCCGAGACCGCGCAGAGCTGTTATCGCATTCGTATCTCCCGCCGCAGACCTGATCGCCAAACCCTTGACCGCTTCGGCCGGATGAGCCCCGGGCGAGAGGCAGGTCCAAACAACGAGAACCACCGCGGTGGCCGTCACCGTGGTTATAAAAATACGTTTTGCCAAAACTCTTCTCACAATTTGATCCCTATGTTCCACCCATGCGCATCTCCGTTCAATGCAAAGGTTGTACACCACCTCAGAAGCGGAATGGGACGGAACGCTGCGTTTACGCGGCAGCCCAGGCAGGCCAGCCAGGCGGCTTAAGTTCAACAGTCACGTTGACAACCCCGCGCCCGCGGGTAGCATGAAAAGCCGCTACATTCCGGCGCGTTCGTCTATCGGCTAGGACACGGCCCTCTCAAGGCTGAAAGACGGGTTCGATTCCCGTACGCGCTACCATGAAAAAATCAAGCACCTACGCAAAGCTGAAAGCGGATTGAAAGTCATGGCCCTGTTTCTTCGATTTAGCGGATCAGCCTGCGTAGGAAATCGCGCGGGTGAACGATTTCGACTCCGAAAGGTTTCCCGAGTGCGAGCAAATCACGGTCTTTGGTCACGACGGTAGTAACGCGTGCGCCTAGTGCCGTTCCCAGGATTGGATCGTCATTTGCGTCGCGGCTGCGTCTCTTTCCCAACAATGCGGGATCAACAATTTTCGCAGTGTGGGAGAACCAATTAAACCCGGGCCAAGGGTCGCGCGGAATTCGTTTGGAGGCCTCCAGCTCCTTGATTGTGCGGCGGACCTCTTCAATGATCCACTCGCTGGCATAAGCCCGCACGTACCTCCGGGCCTGCGCGATCAGGCAAAGGTGCGATTCTCCGCGCCAAACCAACCCAGATATAATCACGTTGCTGTCGAAGACAGCAGTGATCATGCGGGCTTCCACTTCTCTTTGCGCATTTGCCGGCGCACGGACCGGGTAAGCGCCACGATTTCTTGGTCGGCCGGTTCCGGGCTAGCGCCCTCCACGGTATGAGTGAGAAGCCTGACGTCTTGATCAATTTTGGCCTGGCGCGCTTTGCGCAAGAGCTCGGCGAAATAGGCGCTCACATTGCCGAAACAACCGGCCTCCGCTTCTCGATCAGCAAAATCGGCAAGCTCTTGATGCAAGGATATGCTCTTGGTCACTGTTTTCACTTTCCTTACTATAACAAACTTCAATAGTTATTGTCAATCGGTCTGCCCCGATGTCTCTGACGTAATCAGTTTTCGTCTCGCTATGGTCGCCCCACTCCCGGTTCAATCCGCCCGCCCACAGCCCTGTTCAATGCATATTGCGCCTTGTTTTGCTCGGCCAACGCCGTCACATAAGCCGAACGCGCCTGGGTCAAAGCCTGTTGCGCCTGGATATCCTCCAGCACCGCGCCGACGCCAAATTCCTTCCGCTGCCGGGTGAGGCGCAGCGTTTCATTGGCGGTTGCCAGGTTTCGTTCGGCCAAGTGAATCTGAGCGGCGGTCGAGTTCATGCGCACGACACCGGCCACAACCTCGGAGACAACGCCGTCTCTCAATTTGGAATCGCTCAACTGCGCTGTGGTTAGCCGTGCCTTGCTGGCGTTCACTCGAGCCGAGTCAAACAAACCGCCAGGACCAATCCGCCAGCTTAGTCCAAGCGCATAATCGCCTTCCGCCGCAAACGTACGCGGTCCGCTGTCAGGTCCCCCGCCTAACCCGCCGCCGAAAACCTGGGCGCCGATGGATGGGAACAGCGGGCCGTACCGAGCCCCGCTCGTGGTGTCGCGCGCCGCCGCGATGGACGCCTGGCTTTGCTTCAGCTCGGGGCGGTTTTGTAATGCCTGCTCAACCAGCAAATCGATTGCCGGGTTGATTGGAAAAATCGTAATCGCTTCGAGGCCGGTATCTCGCGGCGCCAAAACGATCCTCGAATCCAGATGCAGCACCAACGCCAGGTTCACACTCGCCACCCGCGCCTGTTCCAGCGCCTGCTCGAGCGAGATCCGGTACTGCTCGGTCTGTGTCTGCACCCGAAGTTCGTCGCCGCGGAAGGCGATGCCGCTTGCGACGCCGGCGTGTAGCTGCTGCTGATAGTCTTCCGAAACCTGGATCGCTTGCCTCACCACTTCGAGTAATGCGCCGCTTTTCACCAGATCGAAATAACCCACCGCCGCGTGCAGCACGGCCTCCTGACGCTGACTCTCGAGGGCATGGTCGGAAGCTTTGACCAGTTGTTTGGCCGCCAGAGTGTTATAAATTGCATCGCCCAACGAGAGCTGCGCGCTCAGTGAAACGCCCGGTGAATACGACTGGAAATGCGCGTCGGAAATGATGCCGGATGGAACCGACTGCGCCACCCCATCGCGGCGGTGATAGGAGACCCCCGGGGCAATCCAGGGAAAAAATTGTTCGAGCGCGCTTTGCTTGCCGGCATCAGCTTCGCGCAGCCGCTCGCGCGCAATTTGCACGTCCAGGTTCTGGGCGCCCGCCAGTCGCAGCGCGGTGGGCAAATCAATTGGATAAACCGTCTCGTTGGTCGTTTCGCCGCCGGCAATCCCGAGTCCTGCAAGTAGAACCGCCAAGGCCACGAACCGCCCGAGTAAATTGGAGTCCCGCTGTCTCACTTCGCCTCCGTTACACTCACCGGTTGACCCTCGTTGAGTGCCTGTTTGTCCAGCAGGATTACGGCGTCTCCCTCGCCAACACCTTTCGATATTTCTGCGTTCGTCCCGTCATTAAATCCAACTTGAACCGGAATCTTTTTCGCCTTCCCTTCCGTTACGGCAAATACTGAAGTTCCCGCTTTTTCGACCAGCAGCGCCTGCACCGGGATCAGCAGCGCGTTGTGCTTGCGTTCCAGCTCCAGTTGCACGCTGGCGTAGGCGCCGGGGCGCAATTCCCCGTTCGGATTGGCAAGCTCAATTTCTGTGAGCATAGTTTTGGTGGCCGGGTCCAGGACGTGTGCGAATCGGGTGACCGATCCCTGGAAAACCTGGCCTGGCAGTTCTTCCACCGTCACCTTCGCGGGCACGCCGTTGGTAATCAACGGGACCTCCTGCTCCGGCACAAACGCCTGGACGCGTACCCGCCGATAGTCCATGAGGGTCACCAGCGCCGCGCTCTGTGGAGTGCTGCCCGAAGTCGCGGCCGGAATGAACGCCCCTGGATCGACGAAACGGGCGGTGGTGATTCCGCTGAAGGGCGCGATGATCCGTGAGTACTGCAGGAGTGTGCTGGTTCGTTGCAATTTCGCCTGCGCTACCTCCCATTGGCCGCGCAGGTCGTCGACGGTCTGCGGCACGACCAGGTCGGGCGCTTTTTGCCGAGCCTGGAGCATTCGGACGTAGTTTGTGTGCGCCACCTCGGCTTCGGCTTTGTATTGCGCCTGGTCGGCGAGCAATTCTGGCACTTCGATCTCGGCCAAAAGCTGTCCTTGCTCAACCGGATCTCCCTTGTCAACGCTAAGGGTCTTGAGATAACCCGAGACCTTGGCGTAAAGAGTGGCTTCTTGCAACGGCAGCACCCGAAAGGTCGGCAGGCGAATACTGCGGGCAATCTCCCCTCGTTTGGCTGTGACTGTCCGCACTGCTGCCGGCGCCTGGCTCTTCGGCGGCGCCGGGCCGCCCGCCGGACTGCAGCCGGAGAGAAAAGGCAGCCCCACAAGCATCGCCGCAATAGCCGAGAATTTAATTGAGCTCATTTTCGTCAATGCCCGTTTTCAACCTGATCATGCAGCTTAGGCGGACTCGGCCGCCGAACTCAACGGATCGGTCGGATCAAGGGAGGCGGAACGCCGGTGCGCACGAGCCTGGACCAGCGCGAAGACTGAAGGCAACACCAACAACGTCGCCACGGTCGCACCCGCCAGGCCCCCTACTACCGCGCGGCCGAGCGGCGCCGTTTGTTCGCCTCCCTCGCCAAACCCAATCGCCATCGGGATCATTCCGGCAATCATGGCAAAACTCGTCATCAGGATCGCTCGCAATCGGCTGCGCCCACCTTCAATCGCTGCCTCGGCTGCACTTGCTCCTTCGAGCCGGCTGCGCTCGGCAAAAGTAACCAGCAGAATCGCATTTGCCACCGCCACGCCCACCGCCATAATGGCTCCCATGAACGACTGAATGTTCAGCGTCGTACCCGTCGCCCAGAGCATCAGCACAACCCCCGCAATGACCGCCGGAATGGTCGAGATCACCAGGAACGATAACTTGAGAGATTGGAAATTTGCCGCCAGCAGCAGGAAAATCACTACGATGGCCATCAATAATCCGGTGCGCAGCCCGTTCAACATTTCCAACAGCGGCACGATCTGCCCCCGGACAGTCAACGTGATCCCCGCCGGCGGCTGCCCCAGTTTTTGCAGCGCCTGGTTTACTTCCTTGGCAACGCTGCCCAGGTCGGCTCCCTCGACATTCGCCGTCACAGTCACCATGCGCTGCATGTTATAACGCTCGTATTGACCAACCGCGCGGCTCTCGGTCACTTTGGCCACATTTCGCAGCAAAACGCTCTGCCCGTCTCGTTCGAGCACCGGCACGTTCTTCAACTGCTCGAGCGATGTCATCCTGGCCTGCGGCACTTGCACCTGGACCTGATACGCCACGCCGCTGTTCGGGTCTGCCCAGTAATTAGGGACCACGAACCGGCTCGAAGAAGTTGCCGTGACCAGCGCCCGCGATACGTCAGCCATTCTCGCCCCAATTACCCCCGCCTTTTCGCGGTCGACATTCACGTCAACGGTGGGGTAGTCCAACGCCTGCCCAAACTGCAGGTCTCGAAGCGAAGAAATGCGCTGGAGCGCCGCTTTTACTTGTTCGCCAAAATCGTGGTCCGCCGCCAGGTTTTGCCCGCTAATGGCGACCTCGATGGGGGTTGGCGAGCCCAGGCTCATGACTCGGCTGACAATGTCGCTCGGTTCGAACGAGAAACTCACTCCCGGCAATTGCTCCGCAAAAACTTTTCGCAGACGTTCTTTGAGCGGTTCAATTTTGATCGGCGCACCCGCCTTCAATTGGACCTGCAGCACTCCTTCCTCGGGTCCCCCGTTCCACAAATAAATGAAGTTGATCGGATAGGCCGCCCCGTGCACACCAAGGAACCCCAGCGTGAGCGCCACGTTTTCCGGTCTGACTTCCTCTTTGATCAACTCCAGTGCCCGCAAGGCAATGGATTCGGTACCGCTCAGTTCCGTCCCGGTCGGGCCGCGCAACCGCACTTGGATTTGTCCCGCCTCCACTTTTGGAAAGATCTCCGTTCCCAGCCGCTCGCCGGCAAGGAGGATCACGGCACCCGCGACCACCAGGTAAAGCCCGACCACACCCCAGCGGACCCCGA